>Ga0209541_10013439_pt1 | contig 12509 bp, 12 predicted proteins | sample RifCSPlowO2_01_FD_184027 | JGI IMG/M metagenome (GOLD analysis project Ga0209541, IMG submission 184027) | Groundwater microbial communities from Rifle, Colorado - Rifle CSP2_plank lowO2_0.1 (SPAdes) (version 2) | ecosystem: Environmental > Aquatic > Deep subsurface > Groundwater | place...
ACCGAAGGAGCTTGCAGATAGGCACTATCCTGACGATCGTGAAGAATTGTGGACAGGCATTGGGCAGAAAAGTCTTGATAATTACAAGGCAATGGGGCTTGATCCAGTCAAAGAAATCGGCTCAAATGATCCAAAAGCAATCGGCTCAAAAGTACGAGACTGGCTTAAAAAGTACATCACAGAAGGCCCGGTTTTCGCTTTTGTGATTGAAGGCCCGCATGCCGTGGAAATCGTGCGGCAATTTGTAGGCCATACTTTGCCTCTCAACGCTGCCCCAGGCACTATCCGCGGGGATTTTTCGTTTGACTCTTCAGCTCTAGCCAACAGCGCGGGCAGACCCATCCGCAATATAGTTCATGCCTCAGGTAACCTTGATGAGGCAAAGCATGAAGTAGTCTTATGGTTTAAACCTGAGGAGATGGTAAACTATAAGAGGGTAGAGGAGGCTGCGATGATGGGGAGAGGATAATATTTATTAACTTTCGTGAAGTGGGTATGCCAGAGCTGAAGATGACTATGCAAGACGAAAATCCTACCACTGTGCCTGTAGAAGCGAGAACTGCTAATCTTACTGATCTTGAAAATCTTAGGCATTTCCTCTCCAGAGAGGATATTGATGGTGCTTTTCAGCCAGCTCTCTCCGACCTCGTGAGAGGCGTAAGCATTCAAGAGAGAGTGCAATTAAAGTTTCAAAATGGTGCTTGGATCATAGCTGAAAGTAATGGAAATATTGTTGGATGTTTAGCTATAGTCCCAGCGAGCATACCTTTGGAGGTACCTCCAGCAGCCCAAGACGGAACTGTATCCCTAGGAGTTTCACTGACTCGATGGCAGGTGGAAAAACTTATGGAACTCTCTACAGTGGTGACAGATCCTAAGTTGAGAGCGGCTGGAGTGAAGGGTATTGGGAAGCTGCTTGTAGATGAAGCAATCCAATGGATCCTTCATGAAGGAAAAGGGAACTGGGGACTTATAACAGACTCTTGGTTTGGTGGGCCAATGGGTGGATTTATCAAGAGAATTAACGGAATAGATACTTTGCTCAGAGTCTATACGGACCCGGGTAAAAGAGGACCTCATGGTCCGCTAACTACAGTATATGGCGTCGTTTGTGACCAACGGGATCGAGAATTTTTTGAGAGTCTACAGCCTGACATTGCAACCTTGGAGAGAGTATTGAGTCTACAGCACGATGACGACGGGCGTTGACGACGCCCGTCACCGCAGACTCAACTTTCCCACCGTTGCTGCCGGCTCCGCGAAAACAAGCAGACGCTGGGCAATTGTCCCTGGGGGCCAACACGTCTGAAGCGTAAGAAATTCGCCGTTAGTCTGGCGAGTCATATAACTCACGTCCGTCGGGCTCACAATAAGCTTCCCGGTGACGGTATATGTGTATCTCTGCCCCCGATAAAAGATATCAACCTCATCGCCTGCTTCCAGCTTGTATAGCAAATAAAAGACAGCGTTATAACGGCTGACATTTGCAAATGTGTTTGTCGAATGGGCAAAAAGATATATATGTCGGCCACTTCCTGGTAAACCCGTTCCCGCAGCGTGTGCAACCCCATAGCGCAAAGCATCCAGATAAGCCTTTTCATCAGCAGAATTCACATTTTCAATGACTCTTGTGTTGGCAGCAAGCTTTGGAATCATAAGCGAGAATTGTGGATCGACAGGCGAGAGCTTTTCAACTGTTTGACCTTCCAGAATATCAGTAAGTAATCCTTTCTGCGGTGGAGGCTCTGTTGTCTTAAACTGTGCTGGTTCTACAACAACGTATGTTTTTCCTCTCAACTGATCGTACCAATAGCGTGTTTCTGCCAGCGCAGGTTCATAAAAGACCCATACAATCATGTAGACCGAGTACAAAATGAGAAAATTTGCGAGAGTTTTGATGAGAAACTTTCGAGCATATTTTTTGAACGATATTCCTTCAAAAACCTTTCCAGTCATAGATCTTGGATGACGAGTTTTCATAAGTAGTAGTATAGCACTAGTTGAGCGTGCGGTGACGGGCGTCGTCAACGCCCGTCATCGTTTCATAATTTTTTCATAATCACCCACTAAAATCTCGGGCATGAATTACTGTAGAAGGAAACAATATATTGATAATTTTGGTTATCATATCTACAATAGGGGTGTTGCGAAGGGAAGAATATTTCTTTCTTCTGAGGAAAAACAGACATACATTAGCTACCTTGAGGAATACCTTATACCAAAGCAGCAGCTCTTAGAAAAATGTGTCTCTGAGTGCACAGGCAGGGTAAAACAGGCTCAAAAGATACATAATCTTTCGAGGCTAAAAAATTACTCGAAGCGAATTAGTCTCTCGGTTTACTGTTTAATGCCTAATCATGTTCACCTTATAGTCCATCAGAAAGACTCGCGTGATATTACTGAGTTTATGAGCTCGCTTCATTCGAGGTATGCAAGATACTTCAACAATCAATATAAACGTGTCGGCCCATTGTTTCAGGATCGTTATAGTGCGGTTCCTATTAGAACTATCGAGCATTTAGCCAGGGTTTCAAGGTATGTTCATCGTAATCCAGCTGATTTAGGCTGCAATATTGAGAAATATAAGTGGTCAAGTTTACAGTTATATAAGTCAGGACAAGCGCCTCCGTGGCTTAAGGTGGGGATTGTACAATCAGCTTTTCAGAAATCTAAGTACGGAAGAAGTTACGGAAACTATATGGATTTTGTCAACGATGACGGGCGTTGACGACGCCCGTCACCGCACGCTCACTTCAGCCCAACGCTGTACATGTCGAATAGTAGCCCACTCTCAGTGTTGAAATTCGCCAGCACGAAGAGCTTTCCGTCCTTGGAAATGGCAAAGAAGTCTTGTGCAAATGGGCCGGAGTACACGGTCCGGCGGTTGCTTCCATCGTAGTCAATAACAGAAAATCTTCCCTTTTCTTTGATAACCAGGTGAGCCGAGTCTGGATACCACCAGAGAGAAGCTTTCGCGCTTTCTAACGATCCAAAATCCGATTTAGATCCAGAGCCTCCGACTCGAAAGAGCTTGAAGTTTTTGTCCTCCTCTTTGTCATACAGGTACACGAATCCCGGTTCAATGTGACGCTCTTCAGGAGTCTGGTTTGTTGAAACCAAAGGGGGAGTAATGACTTGGGGGATTGTTGCGCTCGCTGTGGCGGTGTAAAGAATTTTGCGCTCATCTGGAGAGAATGCGATAATGTCAAACGAGCTTTGAGCAACGCGGGCAAGGGGTTTTTTCAGGGTGGCAAACTCTTTCTTTCTCAAAATAAATCTTTCCTCGTCCCAGGCTTCTGCAATAGTCTTAACAGAGCCAGTCACTTCAAAGGGCTGTAATGTCTGTTTTGTTGTGTCGACCAAATAAATGTGTGAGACAATTGTAGACTCTTCATCGGTGTAAAGGGTCATAAGCATGTGTGCCTCGTCTGGCGAAAACTCAATAGTACTTTGTACGAGCTGTACTCCAGCAGGAAACGCAGACTTGAGTACGAGCAACTTTAAAGGATTAATCCGTGATAATGGATTGCGAACGTTCTCAAAAGCGTATACACCGTCCTTCTCTGGGTTATTTGTTTCTGAAATGATAACGATTCTGTCGCCTGATCCTGAAACAGAGGCTTTGGAGATGCCAAGCGTTGTCACTGGCGCAAGGGATGGATTTTGCGGAAACAGGAGGGCATTGGCTTTAACGACCCATTCGCCCTTAATTTTTAAACGTTTTTTCCAGGGAGTATAGCCGTTTTGCTTAATCTCAACATCGTATTCACCCGGCTCAAGAGGAACGTTTGTATTTGTTGCCCCTTTGAGTTTGCCATTCACAAATACATGGGCTCCGTCCGGGTAAGAAGCGGCAACGAGGATGCCGGTCGGACTGATCTTCTTCTGTGAAAAACTAAAATGATAGCCGCGGGATATCGCAATAAGGATAACCAGAACTATAGCGAAAACAAAAACTAGGACGAGCTTGCGTATTATGAACTGCATGTCTCTATTATACATAATTGTATGGTATGATATAGTCAGAAAAGGTGTATCATATATCTACATTAGTATATCAAAATATGTCAAAAGTATGATGTGGCGACGAAAGGTTGCAATTGATTTAGGAACAGCAAATACGCTTGTATATGTTGCAGGTGTGGGTATTGTTCTGAACGAGCCAACGGTGGTTGCCTATTCAATAGAAAATAAACAAATTCTTGCTGTTGGAGATGATGCCCGCCAGATGTTGGGTCGTACTCCAGGAACAATTATTGCCGCGAGGCCACTTAAGGATGGGGTCATTGCAGATTATTCCATTACAGAGGCAATGGTTTCATATTTTTTAAAAAAATCTATAAAAGGGTTCGCTATGAAAGTCGATTTGATGATTTCTGTTCCAGGAGGTTCAACACAAGTTGAGAAAAGGGCTGTTGTATCGGCGTGCAAGAATGCAGGTGCGACTGATGTGTACTTAATTGAGGAACCTCTGGCTGCAGCGATCGGAGCCCGTATCCCGATTTCGCAGGCTTCTGGGCATATGATTGTCAACGTTGGTGGAGGCACTGCAGAAGTTGCTGTGATCTCAATGGGGCAACTTGTTGAGTATAAAAGCGTGCGTGGCGCTGGTACCAAGCTTGATGAGGCGATTATGCACCATATGCGCAAAGCGTACAACGTTATAATAGGGGAGAGGACAGCAGAGGATGTCAAGATGAAGATAGGAAACGCCTTTTTGGACTCAGCTAAAGACGAGGACACTATTGAGGTTAAGGGTCGTGACTTTCAGACTGGTCTTCCAAAAGTTGTGCATGTAAGCGAAAGAGCTGTTTCTGAGGCTATGCAAAAGCCTTTAAAAACCATTCTTGAAGGTGTCAAAGATGTCCTAGCTCAAACACCACCAGAACTCTCCTCAGATATTGTAGACCGCGGCATTGTTATTTCTGGAGGAACAGGCCAGCTGAAAAATTTGGACGCCTATCTTAGCCATTACACTGGCGTTGCAGCATTTACAGCTGAGGAGCCTCTGTTTTGCGTGATTAGAGGCGCGGGGATGGCTATTGAGAACCTTGACAGTTATAAGGAAGCGATTAGGTGAACTAGTTATAACTAGTTTTAACTAGAAGGCCGGAGTGGGCTCCTATAGTTGTCTGACTTATCAGACCACTCATTTGTAAGTTGTACTATAATTGACCATAGTTCCCGTAGCTCAATGGATAGAGTAGTCGCCTCCTAAGCGACCGATGCAGGTTCGATTCCCGCCGGGAACACCTATAGTAAAACAGTTTTGATGGGATAAAGTGAGCAAATAAGAAAAGTAGAAAATTCCTGAGAAATAACCGGCGATATATAAAATTATTATAAGCCAAAAACAATAGGGCAGGATTTTTCGGCCGTAAACAAGAGTTGTCTCCTTATAACAGCACAAACCATAGTTCACAAAAAATGAACATAAACGACGTATATGGATTATATTAGGGATGACCAGCTTTACCCTATATAAATTATGAAAGAACAACCACCCAGAAGCCTACTTGGTATCCCGATCCCGACGGGGTCAAGGAACGATATCCTAGAGACTATACTAAAAGACGCTTTCCATAGGCACCCCTTTGCCCTTGTTATGTCACTTAATCCAGAAATTTTCATCATCGCTCAAAAGAATGCGCATTTCAGGAGGGTTGTCCAGACAAGTAAATACCTATTAGTCGATGGTTCTGGGGTTGCCATAGCAGCCCGTATCATGGGGATACGAGGCGTGAGAAGGTATGCGGGGGTGGACTTCATGTCAGATGTCCTTAAGGTGGCACAGGATCGTCGCTTAAGGGTTATGCTGATTGGCGGTAGAGGAAATCTAGCAGAAAGAATCGCCGACTGCTATTCTAAAGAATATCCGAGGCTAGAAATTATCGGGCTTACAGGGATTGAAAACATTTTGCAGCCAACAGCTGAAGAGGAGGAGAGAATCTTTTCCATAGTTGCTGATAGAGAGCCGCACATTGTTTTTATTGCTTTTGGTTCTCCAGCCCAGGAGCTGTGGGCATACAAAAATCGAGCTCGATTTGGAAATACCGCTTGTGCAGGAGTTGGAGGAGCCTTTGATTTTTTGGCAGGCGAGACGCCAAGAGCTCCACAATGGATGCGCAGAGCAGGACTGGAGTGGCTATTCCGGCTTGTCCGACAGCCCCGGAGATGGAAAAGGCAATTAAAGCTTGTGCAGTTCATCTGTATGATCATAAAAGCAAGGTTGGGATTCACCTCGAAATCCTGATCGGGATTTCTGTAGAACTCCTGTCATCTAATGCTATGTGTCAACCTTGAACGGGTAATGGCTCTTTTTGCCCAAACCCAAGTTTTGCAAGCTGCCGGGCAAACCATCCTTGCTTTTGTGGCTCAACAACAGGATGAGAGGCGAGTACTGGGGCATGAACGGACTCGGGGATAGGTACAGCAGCAGGAGCATAGACATGCTTTGGAATGGGCGCCGTGACTGGAGCAGCAGAAGGAATTGGCTCAGGGTGTTGCGCGATGGCTCGTTGATCAAGCGCAGCTGTCTCTTTCTTGAGTCCAACCACGATCGCTGCGTTCTCGACCATAGTTGGCGAAATAGCTTGTCCGGACTTAACCAATTGAGATAATCTCTCAAGAGGGGCAACATTTAATCTCATTGCTTGGGCCTGTTCAAGATATTGTGTAAGAAGCGCTGGAGCTGTTGCGATACGCCCCTGAATCTCCCGTTGTCTGGTATCTCCTATTTCAGGCTCCGGCTGCTTACCTTGCTGTGCTGCTAGGAAAGTATCAAGGCGTTGATCTGCTTCACGAACACTAGGGACTGGCACTGCAGATGCTCGCAATCGTCCATCTTCTGCTTCTTCCACATGTAGCCCTGGCTGCCCCAAAATAGAACGAGTGTTTGCCTGGGCCTGCGCAACCAAATCAGCACGTTCTCTGCCTACTGCAACAGCATTGGGACCTACAGCAGCTGGGGCGCTCTGATCACCTAAAGCAAACGGAGCTGAGGGAGTTTTACCAACATGACCATCTTGGGGTTCTGCGTCATCCATATAACTTAAGCCTAACATAGTGATATTTGATTTGTCAATTGTATATATATCTGGGAAAATAATTCCATGATCATGCAAAAGCGGCTGGGACAAGCCATCCTAAAAACGATGCAATATTTCTCACTTTTCGATTACATTCCTACTCAAGATGAGATATATACGTATGTTTCCTTCAAGTGCACGAAGCAAGACATTACTGCTAAACTAAGCGATATAAGTTATCAGAAAAGACCCATCAATAATACGGGGGGGGGCATAGACACCAGACACAGGAATGCGAAAGTTCGCATCTCTCAAGCTAAAATTTCATCAATCAAATTATTTATATTTCTCCTAAGTCTATGTCCCTGGATAAAACTTGTTGGGCTCTCAGGCTCATGCTCAATGCTTAATGCAAAAGAAGGAGATGATATTGACATCTTCATCATCAGTGCCCCTGGAGGCATCTGGCTTAGCCGCGCCACAGCAATACTTATTGCAAAATCGCTAAAGAAACATAGAGGACGAAAGTCGCGGTTTATCCGAAATAAAATTTGTCTTAACCTTTTTTTTGATGAAGGAAATTTGACGGTGCCAGAGGAGAAGAGAAATTTATATGTTGCCCATGAGGTTGTTCAAATGCGACCTTTATATATGCGAGGGGGGGTATATGATCGTTACCTTTTTGCAAATAAGTGGGTGAGGCACTACTTTCCAAATCTTGCCATTTCACATGTTGATCTTGCAGTCGAAGGTCCAACACTTATAACCCGTATTCTTGAGGCTATAACTCGTGTGGTTCAACTGCGCTTAATGTCCAGGATAAGCAAAGAGCGTGTCTCAAACGAGCAGCTTTGGTTCTTCCCTCGGGATTACCAGAAGAAAATTGAGAAACACATCGCTATTTGAGAGGTGTCCACGTGCTTTCTACAGACCTTTCCTTGTCGAAGCAGATAAATCGAGCTTCAGAGCAGGCTGATGGTATAGTCCCAAAGTGTGTCGTCTTTGCTGAGTTTGTATCAATATTGTTAATTTTTCCAGCACATCTAGCCTGAATAGTACATGTAAGCGGTACAGCCGTAAGACATGAGATCAAATGATCTTCTTTTACCTGAATCTGCTCGATTCCACCTTGGCACAGTTCCTGGGCTTGTATTGATTGCTGAGTGGGTTGTTGCAGGACAGTTGAAACATATGCAAGGGATGCTGTAATGAACATGATCATGCCCAGTACCAATACTTGTTGCAATGCGGGGAGGGGTATACGCCAAGTTTTATAATAATCAATCTTCGAGCCTTGTGCCCGCTTGAATTCAACAAGATCTTCTGCAAACGCAAAAACCTCACCAGTGGAAGTAGAGTGAAGAAGAGTTATATGTTGTGGGATGGAATCACTTTGAAGCCGTACAAAAACACTGCCATCTCGAGGAGAGATTTTCTCTGTACCAGAGATAGAATCTGTCTCCTTCATCATCGCAAGACGCTCAGCATCATTAAGTGTGATACGATTAATCACGTTCGGCTCCAAAAGGGTAGCACCACAGTTATTGCAATGATCAACGTGGACATTACCGAGCTGAACCTGTGTGAGTATATTGTGACAATTTGGGCAATGCATATGAGAAGTATAATATAGAAGGATAGAAGTATGGAAGCTTGGAAGTATAGAGGCATAGAAGGATGGGGTAGGTTTGGTGACTTAGTTCACCTAGTTAAAACTAGTTCAACTAGTTAAAACTAGTTCTAACTAACTGTTATAATTGCGCATATGAGAAAGTGGGACGTTGAAGATGCCGGAGATGTGCATGCGATTATGGTTGACATTGTAAAGCAATTGAACATGCGATATATAGATGTCGAACGTGTATTTTGTGTGCGCAGCAGGGGCAGTTCAGCGAGGGCGTACGCACGAATTTGGGGGTTATCTCGCATCTTCCAATTTGCAGCAGGCTATCCGGCAACGTATGTGATCGAGGTGCTTGCTCAGCATTTCGACAAGCTTGCCAGTGATCGTAAGAAGAAAGTAATTATTCATGAGCTGCTCCATATCCCGAAAACCTTCTCTGGCGCACTTAAATCACATAAGTCCGGCTCATATCGAGTGGATCACCATGAGGTTGAGCGGATGTATAAGAGAATGGAGAAGTAGGAGCCATCTAAATCTGGATTTTTAGCTGACCTCGCGTTTCTGTTTTTTGAGGACTTTTTGAAACGGTGGGCGGAGGTGGTGGGATTTGAACCCACGTGAGCCTCTCAGCTCGCAGGTTTAGCAAACCTGTGCAATGGACCGCTATGCGACACCTCCTTAAACTGTCTTTGGGATAATAGAAAGCGGGCTTTTTCATTATACTATAGATAACTGTGCGCTTGCCCAGAGACAAGGGTGTTTTAGAGGTGATTGATCTAAAAGTCATCAAACCGAATTTTTTCTGCCATACGTTCAGCCATCATTTCGTGGCCTTGGATTGAGGGATGGATATTGTCAGATGGATTGATTAACTCACGTCTGCCCTCTTCACGTCCGTCAACCAATGAAGGTGTATAGGCATCAATGATAGGGACATGAAGAGCTTCTGAAAGCCCTAAAACATTCTTCAGCTGCTCAATGATTTTCCCTGTTTGGCTCCATGCTGTTTGAGGGTCCCACAGCACCCCATTTGGCCCCAGCCCAAATCCGCTCCGGATAGGAGCAGTTTCAGCAAGCATGTATACGTTCGGAGTGATTTTTTGTGCTTCCTGAACCAGTCGTGTGTATTGAAGCCAATGTAGGTTTCGATCGTGAGGATCAAAAGGATTGTAAGCAAAGGAACCGACTACGATGACATCGGGTTTTACAGAATCAATCGATTTGAAATTCCTATCTTTGTACCGAAGTGGTTCATGAAATTGCTCAAGGCCTTGAGTAACATTTCGTGCGCCTTCGCCGTAGTTATAAATAACAAACTGCACGTTGGGATATTTCCTTGTGAGTGCATCTCTTAAATAATCTCCCTCCTCGCCCATTGTGTCAACCATTGAGTCACCTACAAGCGCAATGGTATATACAGACTTTTGTAGCGCAATGCCAGGAGTTGGAGTTGCAAGAACAGCGTGGTCCGTTATTTGTGATTCATCCTGCGTCCCCAAAACAACTGATTGGTCAACAGTCTTTTTGCCAGGCTGTAAATTGCTCTCAGATTTCTGCCTATTGGCATCTACGAACACCATTGAGCCAAAACGCAATTGCTTCATGGCTATAGACGAAAGCTTTTCCTGTTGTACAACCTGGTATTGGAAGCCAATGTGGATAAGTGCAAGAAAAACAAGGATGATTGCCTGTCCTATCAGGAGAGACATGTGATTTTTTACGGTGTAGTCAGTGATATTAGCCCGCAGCCTGTGCAGAGGTGTTGATGTGCCTGCTCCAGGGAGTTTGTGTGTGCTATACGTAAACCGTTGCATATGTTCAGTATAATATAGAAGAATAGAGGTATGGAAGGATAGAAGTGTAGAGTGTGGAGGCACAAAGCGAGTTATCCACATTTTGCCCTAGTTCCAACCAGTTCAACCAGTTCAACCAGTTCACCTAGTTATAACCAGTTCAACCAGTTCACCTAGTTATAACCAGTTCACCTAGTTATAACTAAAACCCAGCCGGAGTGGCGGAATGGTAGACGCGCACGTTTCAGGGACGTGTAGAGGCAACTCTGTGGAGGTTCAAATCCTCTCTCCGGCACAAAAGCAAAGTAGAGCACAAAAAGAACCATAATGGAGGCCAAAGCAGAAATGAAATATGCGTGAGACACAAGAACGGGAAATACTTCAGAGGTTGGCTGAGCTATCCAGGCTTGGGCCCGAGCAGGGATCTATGCATGCGCTGGTCGCAACGCGGTCGGATGCCTTAGGGCGACCCGCAACAGAATCAGAACGGACTTACGAGTTAGTCCTAAATGTTTTGCATGATTCTCTCTATGGCTACAAACTTGACTCAGAGAGACAGAATGCGGGCTGGATAGGTTTTACAAGAGGAGATGCTCAAACCGTACAAACCGCATGGGAAAGACTTGAAAACGCTGAGTACACAGCAATAAACAACACAACAGAGGTCCCCTTGGAGGATCGAAATATCATGTATCACTGCTACAAAGTCTGTGTTGCACTTCCCCCTAATCAAATAGCCCCATTCTTGCGCTTGCTAGCTTATACCCTTGGAGATGCTCCTCTTGTGGGCAAGGTAGCAAAGGTCAGTAATCTTTCTGATGCGAATTTACCTCAGGTTGTGCTCTATATTAAAGGTTCTTCTATCAGCGAGGTTCTTGATTTTGTAATTGCACTTTCACATGTTACAAGGCATATACTTGGAGAGTCAGGAAGAAAAATCGCAGATGCAAAAAATATTGATCCTGGATCTGGTGTTTTCCTTACACAAGGTACCTATCGAGCAAAGCAAATTGCCAGGAGAAAAGGAACGTTACCGGTCTATTATGGAGAAGATGGAGCTTTGTTTGCAGCAAATGAATCAAGATATGCTCAGTATCTTGCACGAAGAGAAAATCAAAGGATGATTGAAGAATCATGGTTCAATTACACTGGTATAACAGCAAGTGAGAAACTCATTGCACTTCAACAGGATGCATTTGCACTTGCGCCAGGGGTACAGCCCTCTGGTGTGCGATACCAAGAAGTAGTGATTAATGACCCTGAAAGTCCATATTATCCTCCCAAAGCACTAATGGTTCCCAAACTTTTGGAACAGGCAGATCAGCGTCTGAACAGACTTACAGGGGCGGAATCATTCAATTCTGATTACGATTATGCCCTGCGTACGGCAGCAGTGGCCTATACGATTTTTATCATGATCCACCCATTCCTTGACGGAAATGGGCAGGCTTGTATGAACCTTATCTCATCGCTTTTGTATGATGGTGGTCATCGCCGAATTTACTTTAGGGCGTTTATGGGAGCTCATGTTATTAAGGCAAAAGCGCTTGGGCTTACTCACACAATAGAAATGCCAGAGATTCCAATCAGGGAACGTGATACTGCAGTGTTGGATCGAGCAGGTAAGCGCCTTGAGAAAACGGTCGAAACAAAAGGAGCGAAAGTTGCACAGAGACTTATCGAGGCGGTTTTAGCTGATTCAGGTTGGGTGGATATTACATATTATGTTCAGACAGGCGACTTTCAATCAGCACAAGGTTTTGCTTGGTCACTGGTAACTCGGGCTCACGAAGTGTACAATCAACTTTTGAAAACCCTTTCAGATCGGCCAACAGGAGATGTTGCTCAAAGTTTTGCTGACCTTCAGATTGTGCAAGAAAAAGGGATGGCGATGGGGGATATAGAAGTATAGAGGGATAGAGGGATGGTGGGTGTAGTGTGGAGGTTATACTGATTTCTAGTTCACCTAGTTCACCTAGTTCACCTAGTTCACCTAGTTCACCTAGTTCACCTAGTTCACCTAGTTCACCTAGTTCACCTAGTTCACCTAGTTCACCTAGTTCA
>Ga0209541_10013440_pt1 | contig 12509 bp, 10 predicted proteins | sample RifCSPlowO2_01_FD_184027 | JGI IMG/M metagenome (GOLD analysis project Ga0209541, IMG submission 184027) | Groundwater microbial communities from Rifle, Colorado - Rifle CSP2_plank lowO2_0.1 (SPAdes) (version 2) | ecosystem: Environmental > Aquatic > Deep subsurface > Groundwater | place...
TGTACTTGAACGCCGGCAGACGAAAAGCCATTGTGATTTTTTAGAAAAAATCTTGGCAGCGCATTTAGGTTTTCATAAATATATAATGGTGGACCAAAATAATGTCCTTCAATAAAGACTCTAATTTTTTTGGCTTTTGAGAAAGTGTCCCAGTTTTTTATGCTTTCCCTGTAAGAAGATGGTAAGAGACTCAAGTTTTGATCATTTAGAGGCTTCTGCGAGGCAATGTACCTGACGTTTGCTTGTGAAAGAAGATTAAGATCAAAATAATTTTGGAAATCAATCTCTTTTAGGTTGTAGAAATTGCTTGGGCCATAAAGGTATATTCGGTTCCCCCAATTAACAAAATCCTCATATCTAAGTTTGTCATCGGAAATTCGATTCGAGATTATTTTTTGCCAATATTGATGATAGCCCGCCGGATAGAGAGTAAGATATGTATCGACTGTTGAGAGACCATAGGCAAGAGGATATGACGAACGGGCTCCTCCGCCTGTAACGGTTACTACCCTATCAAGCGAGCCGCCAACTGAACTTTCCAATTGGTTTAAATCAGGGTGCTGATAGAGGCTGCGGTAGGACGCGTAGTTTTTGACCGTCTCTATTTTAATCTTCAATGACCCTAATATCAAAACAACAAAAATTAACGAGTATGCCGTAAGACTTACAAAGGGGCTTTTTGTTTTAAAAGACAAATTTAGAATATAGGAAGAAGCTATCACTAAAATAAAGGTAATAATCATGTCGAAGCGGTCTATAGAGAAAGTTCGCAAAATCCCAAAAGATTGAGGCAGAATCGGCTGGATTATCTTTGAAATAAAAACCGTTGTAATAAGCGCACAAGACAAAATTGAAAGTCTATTTCTTAATTGGTCTTTGATTTTTTTAATTAACATTGAATTTACAGTAATTAATACTATTGGAACAAAATTAGTTATAAGAATAGTCTTTATTAGGCTGTATACTACGGTTAAATACTGCGGGTATGACGGAATGCTCCAGAAGATCCGATGAGATTCCTTGACATTTGAAATAATTGCCATAACACTTGGCAATTGAATAAGTATTGTTGCTACAGCAAAAATACTAAGATTTAAAAAGAGGTCTTTCTTCAATAGTTTTCTGATATAAAAAAACCATATAAAGATGAAGGGTAAAATGTAGGGAGCAAAATAAATAAAATAATTTGAATAACCAATAAATAATCCGAAAAGGCCTGACAAAATATATTTGTTTTTAGATTTAGTTATTTTCTCTAAAGTCCAGAGTGTGAGTGGTAAAGCGGGTATTCCAAGCTGGTGGTAAAGAGTGAATGAGAAAATTGAAAAATTGAACAACGAAAATAAAAAACCCGAGATGACAGACGGTAAAATGTCTAGTTTTAGACAATCCCGACAAAGGCGATAAGTAAAATAAGAGGCTAGGAATCTTTGAACGAACATCATTAAACCGTAAGCTAACCATGGGGGTAAAAAAATAAATAAAAGACTATTAAGATTTGAAAACGGCAGTAAAAGTTGAGAGGTAGCATCGACCCCTGATGCCATATAATCGGCATAGTAAGATAATCCGTATCGAAAAAATTGAATTTTGGAGGCGATTAATTGCGGCAGTAGACTATCACCATTGTCATGGATTCGGACATGAGAAAAGGGACCCAGCAAAAATTCTAATGAAAGCCATAAGGACCAAGAAAAAAATAGTATTAAAGCAAGGTGTTTTTTGATCATGTCCTAAAAAGGGATTTTACACCATTTTAGTTTACACAAAATCCAATAAATTATATAATTGGCCTTTAATAGTTCAGGGGAATCGCGGTGGACGCTAAAGGTTTAATTCGAGGCCAAAGCTTTTCTTTGCTCACGCAAGAAGGTGGATATTGACTTCTTTGTCAAAGAGACAAAAGGAGTTAATTTCAAGTTTAGTCCTAGAGGTTAAAATCTTCCATGTTGATGGTTAAAAATATTCGTGTAATTCCTAGACTTGATATAAAAGGACCGAATGTAGTTAAGCCGGTGATGACAGAGGCTTTGAGGATTGTGGGTAGCCCCCGTGAATTAGCTAATCGATATTACAGGGCAGGAGCAGACGAGATAGTCTACATGGACATTGTCGCCAGTCTTTATGGAAGGAATCTGGATTTCGACCAACTGAAAACAGTTACTGAGGATATTTTTATTCCTATTACTGTAGGCGGAGGAATTCGTTCAATTGGGGACATCAATAATGCACTTAGGGCAGGAGCCGATAAGGTGGCCATTAATACTTATGCTATCACCCACCCTGAATTTTTGGGGGCAGCAGTCAAAACTTTCGGGGCTCAGTGTATTGTTCTTGCAGTGGATGCCAAAAAACAATCTGACGGTAGATACGAAGCCTATACTGATGGTGGACGAGAAAAAACCGGCCATGAAGTCGCTCCCTGGGTCAAAGAAGCTATTGAGATGGGTGTTGGCGAGGTGATGATTGCTTCAATAGATAGAGACGGCACGAGAGACGGTTTTGATATAGATTTGGTCAGAAGCGTTACTTCTTTTGCGCCTATTCCAGTGATCGTTCATGGCGGAGCGGGAAGTTTAGAATCGATTCTGGAGGTTATAAATGAAGGACAGGCTGATGCGGTCTCGGTGTCATCAATTTTTCATTATAGGGAACGGACTATTGGTGAAGTTAAAAAATTTCTTACTAAAAATGGGGTAAATGTGAGGATCCCATGAGCAAAAACGCAAAGATTGTAATTGTAGATTATGGTGTAGGAAACTTGAGGAGCTTGATTCGAGCTTTTGAGTATAATGGCTGCGATATTGCAATTACAGAAGAAGCCCAAAAAATTAGAGAGAGCGACGCAATTGTTTTGCCCGGTGATGGTGCATTTGCCGCTGGTATGGATGGTCTTGTGGTGCGCAACTTGACAAGCGCTGTTTTGGAATGCGCTCGCGCCCAAAAGCCGATTTTGGGTATTTGTTTAGGAGCTCAAATTATGATGAGCCAAGGTTTTGAATTCGGCAAGCATAAAGGATTAAATCTGATTTCAGGTAAAGTCATAAAATTTGGAAAAAATATCGGGGAAAAGATTCCTCAGATTGGCTGGAATAATATTTACCCAGCTGCTGAAAAGGAGTGGAAGGGAACAATTTTAGAAGGGGTAAAGCCGCAATCGGAAATGTACTTTATTCATTCTTATATACTCGTTCCCAAAGATAAAGATGCAACTCTGGCACTGACAAATTATGGCTCAAGTGAATTTTGTTCGGTTGTTCACAAAGGGCAAATCTGGGGTTGTCAATTCCATCCAGAAAAAAGCGGCGAGGTTGGTTTGAAAATAATTGGCAATTTCATTAAAATGGTTAGCTAAAGAGTGAAAAAGGTTCCGAAACTTGATACCCAGTTAGAAAATCAGCCGAAAAAGGTTCTCTTTTGTAAGAACTGTGTAGTATCCAATCAGCGGCCGAGGATCACTTTAGACGAAGACGGGGTGTGCAGTGCCTGTCGGTATGCACAGCGTAAACATCATTCGATAGACTGGCAAAAGAGAGAAAAAGAGCTTATAAAGCTTCTTAACCAGCATCGCTCAGACGATGGAAGTTTTGATGTGATAGTGCCTGCTTCCGGCGGTAAAGACAGCGGGTACGTAGCTCATCAGCTCAAACATGTGTACGGCATGCATCCTTTGTGTGTTTGCTGGGCACCTCATATTTATACAGATATCGGGTGGAAGAATTTCCAAAACTTTGTGAAATCAGGGTTTGATGTACTGACAGATTTTCCAGATGGAAGGCTCCATCGCAAACTTGCCAGAATAGCTTTTGAGACAGTCGGTGACGCCTGGCAGCCCTTTACATACGGCCAAAAATCCTATGCTTACCATATTGCAATAAAATTTGGGATTCCTCTTATCTTTTTCGGTGAAAATGGAGAGATTGAGTATGGCGGGTCCACGAAATACGAGGATAGGCCTTATGAGTCTATAGAGGATTTTGAAGAACTTTATTATAAAGGTGCAGGAGTTGATCAATTGGTAAACCAGGGTTTAAAAATGGGGATATTTAAAAAAGGTGAGATTGATAAAAAGACCTTTGAACTTTACAGAAATCCGGAGCCAAAACTTGTTAAAAAACTCCATATTGAACAGCACTGGTTTTCTTATTATAAAAAGTGGATACCTCAAGAAAATTTTTATTATGCCCAAAAACACACCGGTTTTACTGCCAACGAGGATGGCCGTTCTGAGGGGACATACTCAAAGTATGCCAGTTTGGATGATAAAACCGACGGTTTTCACTTTTATCTAGCATTTATAAAGTTTGGCATAGGCCGCGCAACCTCTGATGCGGCTCACGAAGTGCGAGATGGGCATATCACCCGTGACGAAGCGGTGGCACTCGTTAAACGTTACGACGGAGAATTCCCGAAAAAATATTTTAAAAATTTCTTGGAATATTTAGACATTGATGAAAAACATTTTTGGGAAGTTGTTGATTCGTGGAGACGATCCCACATCTGGAAGAAGATCAAAGGAGAATGGAAACTTCGTCACACTGTAGCAGGGAATGGGACGGATGATTAAAAATGATTTTTGAGAACTTAAAAAATCTTGCGAAATATAAAAGCTTGATTTGGCAAATAGAGATGGTTGATAAGTTTTTGAGAAGTAAAAATATTAAAAAACTGAGGCCTGGCAAAATTAATCTTGATGGAGAAAAAGTTTATCTCATGGTTATTGACTATAAAACTAATAACTCTAAAAGGAAGTCTCGAAAACTAGAATGCCATAGAAAATATGCCGATATACACATAGTATCAGGTAAAGAGTTAGTGTTTTTCGCAGGGAAATCTGATCTAAAATTAGTTGAACAATATGACAAGGAAAAAGATGCAGAGTTTTATGGTGGGAGAAACCTAAGTTACCTGGTTCTGTCATCAAACCAGTTTGTAATATTCCTTCCGGGTGAACCACACGAGCCAGGCTGTGCTTCCCAGGCTGCACAAAGCGTGAGAAAACTTGTTTTTAAGATTAGAATTGATTAACCTTGCCATCTAAATGGTCACCAAAAACAAGATTTTAGCAATAATTCCCGCAAGATCCGGGTCTAAGGGAATCCCCAATAAAAACATTCGCAACTTTTGTGGTAAACCACTCCTTGCCTATCCTATCGAGGTTGCTAAAAAATCCGGTGTCTTTGATAGGATAATTGTTGATACGGATAGTGAGGAGATTGCAAAAATTGGAAAGAGGTTTGGTGCGCAAGTTCCCTATTTACGTCCCAAGCAATTGGCGACAGATAATTCGGTAGTTATTGATGCAGTTTTACTTTTGTTAGAAAGACTCAAGGCGGATGGTTACATACCTGATATTGTCTCGCTCCTTCAAACGACTTCCCCGCTTCGAGAAGTTGAAGATGTTTTAGACTGCTATAAACTTTTGCAAAAATCTGGTGTTGACTCTGTGGTTACTGTTTGTGAGTCACATCCTAGGTTTTATCACCTTGAGAGTGATGGAAAGTTAGTTCTTGTCAATAAGGAGACTGAAAACATGATCAATAGACAGCAAGTTCCAATGGGTTACATACTCAATGGGTGTATAGTTTATATGATCAAAACTAGCGCGTTTTTGAAAAAAAAGTTATTTATTTACAATGGTACATATGCTGTAGTTTGCCCGAAATGGAGATCGGTTGACTTAGACAACATTGAAGACTGGGTTCATGCAGAAATCCTTTATAAAAATAAAGATCTAATAAAAAGACGGCTTAAATCTTTTAAGTGATATGAATATTGCAATAATCGGATATGGGTCTATTGGTCAAAGACATGAAAAAAATTGTCATTCTCTGGGACACAATGTTGACGTGTCCTCCCGTCATGAAAGCAGAAAACTAACTAGAGATAACTATGATCTGGTTATCATTTGCACAAAAACGTCTGAACATTTGGAGGATGTTAAAAAAAATAAGCATCTTTCCGGGAATTTTTTAATAGAAAAGCCCCTCGGGGCTACATACAAGGAAGCCCTGAAGATCAAAAAGGAACTTGTAGGCAAAAAAGTTTGGGTTGGCTATTGTTTGATATTTAACCCGATAATAAATCAGATAAAAAAAATACTTGATAAAAAGACGCTTGGTAAGATCTTTTTTTCACAGATTTATGCAGGGAGTTATATGCCAAACTGGAGAAAGGGAGATTATAGAGAAAGTTATTCCGCAAATAAAGATGAGGGCGGCGGTGTTGAGCTCGACTTGATTCATGAAATCAATTATGCACAATACCTTTTTCCAGGTCATAATGCTGTTGCCTACAGCACTTTAGAAAAAGTTAGCGACCTGACGATTACCAGTCATGATTTGGCCTTTTTTGTTTTGAAACAAAGCGGTGGGTATGTCAATATAACCCTTAACTATTTTCAGAGATTCGCCGAAAGATATATCAAGATTTATGGAAGCAAAGGAACGCTTTTTGCAAGCATAATTGATAAAAAAATTGAGGTTTTCGACGCAAAAAATAGGAAAGTTTACGGAAAAAAATTTGACTTCGAATATAATCAAATGTATATTGACGAAATTAAATCAATGGAACAATACATATTAGATAAGGATAATCAAATGGATATCCTCAGTTTAGATCAGGCAATATTAGATTTGCGAATTGTGACAGATAAAAAATGACAAAAGATTTTTTTAGTCTTAAAGATAAGGTTGTCATCATTACCGGTGGTGCAGGGTTAATTGGCAAAGCCTACGTTGAAGCTTGCGCCCAATACGGGGCAAGAGTATTTCTGGTTGATGTCGATGATGAAGCAGCAGAAAAGGTTGTTCATAATGTTAAGAAAAAAACGGGAAATCCTAGTGTTATTTATCAAAATTGCAGTATTGTGGACAAGGGGGACGTTAAAAAACTAATAGACGTAGTTTTAAAGAGGCACGGTAGGATTGATGCTTTGGTTAACGACGCGTATCCAAAGAGTAAAAATTACGGCAAAAAATACGAAGATGTAAGTTATGAAGATTTTTGCGAGAATTTAAATTTGCATTTAGGAGGTTACTATTTGATGACTCATGAGATTTCGTTGGTAATGAAGAAACAAAAATCCGGGGCAATAGTTAATATGGGTTCGCACTATGGATTTGTTGCTCCAAGATTTGAAATTTATGAAGGGACTAATATGACAATGCCGGTTGAATATAGTGCGATCAAGGGCGGAATTATTAATTTAACTCGTTATTTGGCTTCGTACTTGGGGAAATATAATATTAGAGTTAACGCAATTTCACCTGGAGGAGTATTTAATAACCAGCCAAAAAGTTTCGTTAAAAAATACGAACAGCGAGTGCTTTTGGGAAAAAGAATGGCAAATGTTGATGATCTTGCGGGAGTTTTAGTTTTTCTTCTTTCTGATGCCTCGCGCTATATGACAGGACAGAATATTGTTGTCGATGGAGGTTGGACTGTATGATGAACTACCACGACTTTACAGTCGTGGTATCCTCAGTCTGTCAGCTGACGGACTTCGGCGAGTACGTAATTGTTCAATTCACCCACGGGTAAAAACCCGTGGTACTCTTGAACAATTATAGAGATAACTATGAGTAGTAATGTTGAACAAGCGGCTGAATCAAGGGCTCAAAAAGTGATAGAGGCAGGTCCTACTCATGTCTTTCGCCTCGAACATAACAAAGAAAATCCCCTTGGGCAGACAATCGTGGCAGGCGTACGTGACAGGGGTCCCGCTGGGTGTCTTGCGCCAGTTATCGATGAATTGGCAGACAGAGGTTATAAAGTTGTTTTGGTTGCGGATAACCCAGCCGAAGGTTTTTTGAAAAAAAGATACGAGCAAGATTCCTATCGTCAAAATGGTTTTAGACTAGAGCTTGTTCGGGATGAAACAGGAAAGGAGATAGACCCGCTCTTGGCAATTGCTGCGACTAGGCCAGCACTAATTCTTTCCGGAGTTTCTCTAACCGGAAATCCCGCAACCGAGCTGTATCTCACAAAGACAGGAGAAGGACAGATTCCCAGTATTTGGGTTGAGGATTACTGGGGAGTGGCGACTGGGGCGTGGGCGAATGATTCCGGCCAAATGAAGATTACAAGTTTTAATCTCCAGCCGGATGTGATTTGTGCATTTGACCAAAAATCTAAGGTAATTGATTTAGAAAGATTAAAAAAAGCTGGTAGAGAAATTAATGAAGATAGCATTATTGTGACTGGCTCACCCGTTTTTGACGAGATTGTAAGGCAAAATAATGAAGCAATTAATAAAAGGGTTAGGGAAACCTTATCTGTTGATAATCAGGATCTGTTGGTAACTTATGTAGGTGGCGCACCTCCGCTTGATTTAAGTATATTAAAAACCACAGTTGAATCAATCAATCAAATAAATAACCATGGAAGACATCTTAAATTTATCGCTAGGATCCATCCAAGCATTTTTGGCAGCGGAGATTTGTCAAGATATAAATCAGACTATGAAAAGATATTAGGACTTGTAACTAGTGCTCAGGTGGTGAGTACTGCCGATAAAGATCTTTCTACGGAAGAATTAGCAACCGCCAGCAACGTTGTAGTGTCTCCGTATTCTACTGTAGGAATAAGAAAAGTCTTTGAAGGAGGTTTTGCCTTGTTTATGCTATTCCCTACCGTGAGAAGAGATCTCGAGAACGCAACGGGGCTTTCAAATTTGCCAGTTGTTGAGAGTGGTGCAAGCTTAGCTGCCAGGAAGAGTAATGATGTTAGAAAAATGCTTGAAGATTTGTTATTTGACGGAAACCTCCGGGCAAAACTAAACGAAGCGCAGCGAAATTATCATCGTCTCGATGGCCAAAACACTGCAAGAGTTGTACAACAGATAGAGAAATTGTTGTCATGAATATTATCCATTTATTTGCTAAAGCAAAAAAGTGGATAATATTATTAAACTTGTACTTCTATCCAGAGAGTGTCGCAAAGCAATCTCTCAATTAGAACTTTTTTGTATAAATTATCCATAAATCCGAAAGTGAATGTTTGATACGAAGGATTTTTTAGCTGGGGTCTGCCAAGAAAGACCCATCGCAGTGCATTAATAAAAGTATACCGTTGGACTCCTTTAATTTTAATTTTTCCGTACCCGGCTTTTTCTAAAACTGTCAAAACAGTCTTCGGAGTAAAGTAGCTAATGTGCGCCCTTTGCCAATAGAAGTCCTTGTATTGCTTGCTGATATTCAAAAGGTAGTGGTTGGTGTTAGGAATTTCGATGATCAGTGTTCCACCTTTTTGTAAGTATGATTTAAGATCTGTGCATAACTTTATCGGGTCTTTTATATGCTCAAGAACATGAAAAAGAGTAATTATGTCATATTGATTTTTCGTTTTATTGGGTCCGGTTATCGCTTTTGACTGAAGTGGAATATTTGTGATTGATTTTGATATCTCCCGCCTGGCACTCGAGATTTCAAGTCCTGTTGTTTTAAATCCGGCGTCGCCAATGGCTTTGATGAAAAATCCATAACCGCTGCCAACATCTAACAGTGATTCGTTGTTATTAAATTCTCGCCGTATAAAGTCAACGCGCCTTTTTGTGTCGACAGTAGATCTTTTCTCTAAGTCGAGAATGTTAATTCTTTTGAAAACGTCCTTTGATTGAAGATCCTGATTATAAAAACTTTTATCTTCTTTTGCCAAGGGTAATGGATAAAGTTGGATGTGTGAGCATGAGTTACATTTTACGACCTGACTGTCGCTATCTCGTGTTTTTTGAGAGATTATTTCTGATTTACGATAATTGCAAATAATACAAATAAATCTCATCGGTTGATAATGTTTAGCTCGAAGAATTTTATGCCTGAAAGATTTAGATCGCCAGTTAGTTCAAATCTCAATCCTTTATCGTTTAAAAATTTACTCTCGTTGTACCTTTCAATATTAAAGTATGGTTTATCTTCTAAAAGGATTAAATAATTATCTTTAGAAAGATCTAGAAGTAATCTGATAGTATCTTCCATAAAGAGATTTGCAATAAACGGAGAATAATAACCTGCCTGTTTTAAACCATATCGATAATTAAGATAAGCATCGTAGTTGCTGATAAAATAAATCTTTTTGGTAGGATATATATTAAGTAAATCGTGATTATGATCAATTGCTCTATCTATTGGATTAACATCGATCAGGACACTTCTTTTAAGATGGTCGTATACCCTGTTTAGATTTTCAAAAATCGGGGTTGAGAATAAAAGCGAGGTAATTAGAATAAAAATACCAGACAGTGAAAATAATATTTTTCTAAAATTGTAAAGTTTGGCAAGTTTATCAAATGATATGAATAGCATTAATAGCAAAATACCTGAAGTTATCATTAAATTATTTTCATGAGATCTGCCAAAGAAATAAATTAGTTCAACTATTGCAAGTCCAAGCAGTAATAGGTAATTTTCCTTTAAATTTCCATTTTTTTCTTTCAAAATTATAAATAGAAACAAACCTAAGACCAGTAAACTCACCCAAAACATCGAGTGGGGCGAAATATTCATTTGCCAGTAATCTAAATCATCAACCAATTTAGCAGATGGCGAAAAGAAGGAGCCAAAATAGCGGTACTGAAAAAATAAAGAGGCTATAACTGGGATAGAGATTAAAATTACAGTTTTGATGTGTATACTTTCGTTATGTAGCTTTTTTAAAAGTGTCGAAGCAAGAATTGCTAATAAATAAACAAGAAAGTAAAGAAGGCCGAAAAAATTATCAAGAATATAAGCGGTCGAGAACGCCAGAGCAGTAACCGGAGAAAATATTTTGAAATGAATTGCAATAAGGAATAAAGGTAGCCATAAATCCAGTCTCATTGTATTTCCCTGGGGTGAAAGAATAGGATGATAAGGCGAAGCAATAAATCTAAATAAGACTAGTAAAAGTAAAAATAAGAATACAAAGAATTTTTCTTTAAATAATTTTAAAGCCAGAAAGTAATAAAGTAAAAACCAAAAAGAGAATATTACGGCTTGTATAATCTGCATATGGTGTAGTCTTAACCCAAGCGCCAACATATACTTGAAAAGAACTATTTCGCCAAGACCATATTGAAGGTAGAAAGATCCAAGCGGTTCACCTTTCAGCAATTTTAAGGCAGGAGCGATAAAGAAATTATAATCTGTAGTGCTGCCGGTTAAAACAGGAATAGTTAAGATCGTGAATAGTGTAAAAGCCAACCATAATATTAAAATTAGACTAAACTTAAATGTCAGAGAAGGTTTGCTAAATATGGAGCGTACTTTGTAAGCAATAACGATTACTAACCCCAACGACACAAGAAAAATTGACAATGCTGTGAGGTTATTTGAAATATCCGCGACTTTTCTAGGATATGTAGTCAAAATCTTTATTAAGACAGGAATAAAAAGAGTAATTTGAAAAATTTTACTTTTGAAAAGTATAGATATTTTACTGTTGATCATCATCAAATATGAAAATAAAAGGTAGAGGCATGTACCGATAAAAAGAATATATAATTCGTAGCCCTTCGTTCCAATTACCGGAGCGACAAAAGAATTGAGTAAATCTTTATTTATCATAGGAGGGAAGCGGAATTTTGATTGGAAAATGAAAAACAGAAAGTAAAATATAAGAAATAGAAAAGATAATACTGCGAAAATGTAGGAGAGTTGATTTTTATCCGTTTGGTTGACGAAATTCCGAGAGGGTATTAAAAAAAACTTTTTTTTCATTTTTAATATTTATCGAGCGGTACATATTATACTTTAAAAGATTCTCAATTTTGTTAAGTATTTCATTTTCACATCAGGTTTGATAAAATTTTGACGGCTAATGATACCTTGGAGTAAAGCAGATTTTGGCAGAGCAGAAAAAATAGCCGCACGTCGAGTTATCAACTCCGGATGGCTAACACAAGGAAAAGAAACGGAAAAGTTTGAGGAAGAACTTGCAAATTATTTGGGGGTAAAACATGTAGTTCTTGTCAGCAACGGGACATCTGCTTTAATGGCGGCTTTAATCGCGCATAACATTGGTCACAGTGACGAGGTTATAGTTCCTTCTTTTACCTTCATCGCAACTATAAACTCTATTATAGGAGTTGGCGCAAAACCTGTCCTTGCTGATTGTGATATTAAGACTTGGAATTTATCACCTGAAGAAGCCCAAAAGTACATATCAAAAAAAACAAAGGCGATTATGCCAGTGGATATTGCCGGGATGCCCATTGACATGGAAGGTTTCAGAAAACTTTGCAAGGATTATAAGCTGGCGCTAATTGAAGATTGCGCGGAAGCAATGGGAGCGGAGCATGTTGGGGGCAAAGTAGGCAGTTTTGGTCATACATCTATCTTTTCCTTCCACTGGGCAAAAGTTGTTACCTCAATCGAGGGTGGCTGCGTTGCTATCAATGACAAAAAAATTGCAACTACAATTAGATTTACTCGTAATCTTGGCAGAACAGAACTTTATAATCCCAAAAAACACGGGGCGCATTATCCTTTTGACGCTTACGGTTTGAATTTTAGAACGAATGATGTATTCTC
>Ga0209541_10013442_pt1 | contig 12506 bp, 11 predicted proteins | sample RifCSPlowO2_01_FD_184027 | JGI IMG/M metagenome (GOLD analysis project Ga0209541, IMG submission 184027) | Groundwater microbial communities from Rifle, Colorado - Rifle CSP2_plank lowO2_0.1 (SPAdes) (version 2) | ecosystem: Environmental > Aquatic > Deep subsurface > Groundwater | place...
CCCCGCCAATATTAGTAATCAGTCTGGCTGCTTTTTGAGCTAAACCCGGATGATCTGTTGAGTTAAAAATAGCAATAGTTTTATGTTCTGATTGAATCAAGGGATCTATCATATCATTAAGTATTGAATCTAGCCTAACCGTGTCTAAAATTAACACCTTAGTCCCGTCTAACAACTCTTTCTTTAACAGTATGTCTGCCTCCTCTAAGTTAATTTGTTTAACTTTATCAAACCTCACCGAACTAAACCCTAATTTTAACCTGATTAACTCAAAAGGAGTCAAATCTGTCTTAATAGCAGGCAACATACTAATAATAGAAAATGGATTTGTTCTTATTTCCGAAACTATGCTGGCTGCTTGACTTTGAGCATACTTACCTGAAAAGCCCAAAAATCCATCAATGGGCAACGCAAATTGGTTTTCCATAGTCTCTGTTAGAAGCTGATTTCCTCCTAAATCCAGGATTGAGGAGGCAATCCAATAACCAAAGCCTTTGGGTACTTCTATATAGGTGTTGTCAGGAATATCGATAATGGTTATCTTTTGATTTTGGGGGTTAAATGAGAGCATCGATATTTGCTTTGCCTTGATTAAAATATTGATATTAAACTGTGAATTCCAATTAAAATTCTTTTGTGTTTTTGGCAACTGCCAAGGGCTAAATAAGTTTTTGGCAAATTTGAAAGTTTGTCCAACAATCAGTAATCCCAAAATTGCCGCTAAGACTATCAGGGCCCATTTGGTCTTTTTGGCAATTTGTTTTTTGGATTGGATGTCTTTCCAACCCCGCTTCTTTTGGACAGAGGGCATAATCTTAGTGTACCCAAAAGCCTCTTGACCATGCAATAGTGATCAGGTTAAACTGATGATGGAGGGAGGTGATTTAATTTATGGATAATAATAACCCAGGAATGCCAGGTGATCCAAATCAAGGAAGCACACCCGGTGATCAAGGGCTGCCTCAAAGTGATCCTACCCCATCTGCCCCTCCTGTCCAAGAACCTACTTCTACACCGGAACCAACCCCTGCCGTAGAACCTCAACAAGGTAGTGTGGGTGGAGACAGTGGTGTGGGTGAAGACCAATCAGGCGGAAACACAGGTGGAAATCCTGTTTGAAGCCAAAGACTTTTTAACTTAGAGAGGCTGTTTAAGTTAACAGCCTCTCTAATCTTCCTCACTCCCAGGCCAGGGTTTTGTGGGACAATCTTGCCAGCTCAACCTTACTTCTATTTTTAAAGAAATCTCCATTGCCGGGATGCGCTTTTAACTTCTCCACCAAGAAATCCCCTGCCAAAATCTCCGGGATGATCACAAAATCAGCCCCAGCCCCGTATAAATCTTTTGCATCATCAGGTGTTTCAGATCGCACAATCACCGGAATATTGATATGCCTCAACCTCAATTCCTCCAGCAATAATTTATTATCCTCCAAACTGGCAGATGTTGAAACAACCATCCTGGCGTTTTGTAAATTAAGCCCGTCTAAAACTTCAGGATCACCCATATCTCCATAAATTACCGGAATTTTTTCCTCCAGTAATGCCTCAACTTGATGCGGGTTAAAATCTAACACTATTTGAGGTATCTTCTCCCGTTTCAAAAGCTTAACAATCTCCCCTCCTACTTTTCGTGCCCCAATTACTATCACATGTCCTGTTAAATCAGAAGCTTCTTCATTATTTTCCATAAAATGCTTATAGTTTTTCCTTTCAAAAAACTCAAGGATTTCAGAGAGTTTTTTATAAAGCCTGTTTGAGTGTGTAATCATGACAGAGGCAATTATCATTGACAAAACAGAGGATAAGGCTATGGTGGTTAAAGCAGTCTGGGTTACTACACCCAACTGAACCCCTACTAACATAACGATTAAAGAGAATTCACTGATATGAGTAAGCGTCAATGCTGTCTGAAACATACTATGCTTTCTAAATCCGAAAATACCCAAAAGCAGCATAAAAATGGTTGGTTTAATAAGCAGTGTATAGGTTGTAAAGACCAAAGTTACCGGTAGAATTTTACCCATGTCGTTAAAGTGAACTTGAGTTCCTAAATAAACAAAAAATAGAGTAACAAAAAATTCTCTTAAGGGTTTTACTTTCCCTTGAATTTGATAATGAAAAGGCGAAGAGGCTAAGGTCAAACCTGCCAAAAAAGCTCCAATCACCACTGAAAATCCCATAAAAATGGCAAAAGCGATGTAGATAAAACACCAAGCTAAAGCGGTGATAAAAAGAAGTTCCGACTGTTTAGCAACGGCTTTGAAAATCTGCGGTAGGATAAATTTGCTCAAAGCAATAGCCAAGCCAAAAAGTAATATGGCTTTTACGAAAATGGCCAAAAGAGGAAAGGTCTGTTGCAACCCTAACCCCAGTAGAGATGTTGAAACTGTTAAAAACACTAACAAAGCTACTGCCAACAAATCCTCTAAAAGCAAGATCCCAACAGCCAATTTTCCATAAAGTGCAGTCAGATCTTTTTTGTCAATCAGCAGTTTGATCACCAGGATTGTTGAAGAAAAGGACAACCCCACACCCAAGTACCATGACTCAACCGTCCCAAATCCCAAAACCCTGGCAATGGAGGAACCTGCGATGGTAGTAATGATGATTTGTAAGGTTCCTGCAATAAGTATTGGCTTACCCAAGTTTTTGATCTCTCTTAAATCCATCTCCATCCCAACTAAAAAAAGCACAAAAGCAATTCCTATCTCCGGGAAAAAATGTAAAACTTCTGAAGCTCTTGGGTCAAAGATAGTGGTTGATGCAATAATAAGTCCTCCAATAAGGTATGCAATAAGAAGCGGTAACTTAAATCTAACCACCACATAACCCAAGATTGAAGACAAACCTAATATTATAGCCAGCTGGATAAAAATGTTATTCATATTTTTAAGGTAACTTCTCGACTTCGCTCGAAGAATATTGTTCGAGGGAGCGAAGCGACTCGAGAACTTTCCTTAGATCCTTTGGTAATTCACTTTCCAATTCCATCCATTGACCGCTCGCCGGATGACTAAAACCAATCTTTGACGCATGTAAAAACATCCTTGGACACCATCTTTTGTCTAACCTGACCATTTTTCTTCCTGCATACTTTTCATCCGAAACTATAGAGAAACCTGCATATTTCAAATGTACCCTAATTTGGTGTGTCCGTCCAGTTTTTGGTTTACAAGTTAGCAGTGTGAACTGGTTGTACTTCATTCTTTCCAGTTTCCTCATTTGTATTTTATTGAAGTCTTCAAAAATATTTGTCCATTGTCCATTGTCAATTGTCAATTGATTCAATGGTTCATATTCCGTTACTGCCTCCTTTGCAGAAAACACCTCGAAGAAGGGCTTTGACTCCTTCGAGGTGGATGTCCCTGGAATAACCATAAACTTTTCCCTATTACCTGGATTCCTGCCAATACCCCCCTCTACCCTACCGGATTTTCCCACCATTCCATGTACCAGTGCCAAATATTCTTTTTTAACCTTCCTTTCTTTAAACTGGGCTTGTAAATTCTCCAAAACTCTCTGAGTTTTGGCAATTAAAATAACCCCTGAGGTATCCTTATCCAATCTATGGACAATACCAGCTCTAGCTGGAAAATTATCATATTTACTTGCCAACAAATCTTCTAAAGTATCTTGTTTCTGAGTTTCTGATTTATCAACTACCAATCCAGGGGGTTTATCTACTGCAAGGAGACTCTTATCTTCAAATAAAATTGTTAAATTTTGCACTTTGCACTTTAAACTTTTAACTTTTTTGCAGGTAGCTTCTGATCTCAGTCAGAACTTGATCAGGATTTAGGGCTGATTTGATTAAAAAGCCCTCTGCTCCCAAATTGTAACATTCTTTAATGACGGTATCTTGGCCCAAATTGGTTAAAACTATTACTGCCTTGTTGGGAGATTTGGGTGGTTGAGTCTTAAGGTCTCTTAAGATTTGTAAACCATCTTTTTTGGGTAACATGATATCCAAAAGTACAAGATCATAACCTCCTGAAAGTAATTTTTGGAAACCTACTTCTCCATCTGAAGCTAAATCCACAAAATATCCTTCCGTCTGCAGCAGCTCTTGATAAAACTCACGTAAAAATTGATCATCTTCAACGATTAATATTTTCTTTTGCTGATTTTCCATACCATTATTTTATACTTAAATTGCCACCTGTTCAAGGGGTTTTGCTTCCATACCTTCTTTAGGTTTAACCGTGTAATTTTGTGCTTTAGAAATGACCTCTTTTGAAGCAACAGGTAAGGAAAAAGTAAAACTTGAACCCTTACCTAAGCCTAAAGAGGATGCCCTAATTTTTCCATGCATAAGTTCTATGAGGTTTCTTGAGATATAAAGTCCTAATCCTGTTCCAGCTGAAGATGAAATCGACACATAAGAATGATCCAACTTGCCGAATTTTTGGAATAACCTGCCGCAGTCATCCTTTGTAAAACCTATCCCTGTATCTTTGATGGTTGTTTCTACAGTTTGTCCATCACTGAAATACTCAACGGTTACAGATCCTCCGGGAGGTGTAAACTTTACGGCGTTGCCGACCAAATTAAGCATCACCTCCCTTAATTTCTCAGGGTCTGCAAAGACTTTAGGAATTGGCTTTTCCAAAATTGAGAATTGGATTTTTTTGTCAGCTGATTTGGAATAATAAACCTCATCAATTATATCTTTGGTCAGCAAAATAAGATCTACACTTTCGGGAATAACATCAATTTTACTCCGCTCAATTCTGGAAACATTCAAAAAATCATTAACCAAATTTATCATTCTTTCGGTAGAAATTAAGACTCTGACCAGGTACTTTTTTAATTTTTCCGAAAGAGGCATATCAGACTTATGAAGTGCCATCCAAGCATATGAGCGAATTGCTGTCATTGGAGTCCGCAGTTCATGTGAGGCCACCGATACAAAATCTTCTTCAAGTACATTTAACTGCTGTAATCTTAAATTTGCCTTCTTAAGTTTCTCATTACTATCAATTAGATTCTTAGACAGTTGAGCTTTCTGCGCGGACCCAAAATCATCTAATTCTTTTTCTTTTTTGACTAAAGCTTTCGTTTTCTGTCTAAGCTCTAAGTAAGTTAATCCCAAAAAGATCAGGCTTAGAGCCAACAAAACCCACAATACATTATTAAGCACTAATTTATATTATCTATTTGGAACAGGAAACGCAATATTGCGCTGTAGGCATGGCCAAAAGCCTGCCTATCTCAATTTGTTTACCGCACTCCTCGCACTTGCCATACGTCCCTTTTCTTATTTTTAATAGAGCCTGTTTAATACTGCTGTTGGCTTTTTTAAGTTGATTACCCAAAACTACGATCTTGGTGTGAGCATCGGCAATATATGAATCAGTCCCAGGTTCTGAGCTTTCAGCCAAACTTTCAGATTTTGCCGGATCATCTTTTTCTACCCCTTTTATATTTTTCTCAATTTCTTTTTGCTGCCTTAGTAGATATTGTTTAATATCACTGAGTTTTTTTGTAGGGAAACCTAACATTAAACCTCCTTAAAGTCTTTCTTAAATTTCTGATATTCCAAGAAAATGACGTTGTCTGATTATACCAGTATTTCTTAACTCTTTCTAGGGCATATCTTCTGACTTTGGAAACAGTAATTAATTTTATAGCGTAAAACCATAAGTTTTTTAGGTCTGAAATTATGTGTCTTTTGGTAACTTTATAAAATAAAACTGCCCCCAAAAATATTAAAACCACAGGAAAGATTAAACTTTCATCTCCTCTTTGCCTTAAGGGCTCCATTAAAAATTTGACTGCCCCAACATAGATTAAGGTTAAACTGAGTATTTTCCCCCTTGGGTGAAAATGGACAGCAATAGGCCATAACCTGATCATCACCAAAAACAGCAACGCAGCCTCCAGTATTTGGGTGGGAAACCTTCTGCCTAAAAACCCTACCATGTGACTTGCCAAAAAGAAATTACTTTGTATCCCTACACTGCAGCCACCCAAAAAACAACCCACATCAGTTAAAACTAAACCTCCTAAGAAACCGATAGCGGCAATATCTGAAATCTGCCAAAAATCCTCTCCTTTTTTCCTAGTAAAAAAGTAAAGTGTCAACCATCCCCCCAAAAATCCACCCCAGAAAGAGAAACCCGGTAATTTATTAATAAGTATTATCCCCAACATATTTTCTGCAAAAAGCTCCATATGCCCTAGCGCAAAAAAAAGCCTGGCACCAATAAGCCCCCCCAAAAAAGTCAGTAAAGTTAAATCTAAAATCTTTTCCTCATTTAAATCCCAAGCCCGGGCTAACCTCCAAATCAAAAATACCCCCACTAAAAATCCCAGGGCCAAAAATACCCCAAATGATGAAACTGACATGGTACCGATTGAGAAAAGTACTGGAAACACAAAGGATAGGCTACCACACTCTCTAATTTGAATCAAATTGACAAAAAGGTGTATACTGAATAGTTATATGACAGCAACTGCGCATGCATTAATTGGAGGAGCAATTGCGGCCTCTATTCCTAATCCCGCTTTAGGTATTAGTCTGGCAGCTATCTCGCACCCGATTGCTGATATGATCCCTCATTGGGATTTTGGTTGGGGTTGGCAGAAAAAATCAAAGTCACTACTTTTCTTCCAGGGCTCCCTTGATCTAATTTTTGGAGTGGTATTAACTTTTCTGCTTTTTGGCAAAACAACCAACAACCTCTACCTTCTCTTGGCAATATTTATTTCCGAATCCTGGGATCTTCTGCAAGCTCCTTACTGGTTGTTTAATTGGAGATTTTTCCCCTTTTCAGCATTTTATAATTTTCAACATCAAATTAACGGAAAAGCTAAACTGCCCTGGGGCATTTTGACTCAAGTAGCATGTGTCACAAGTTTAGTGTTAGTTTTGCAAACCTTCCATTAAACTTTTAAGATATTTTGTAAATTCCTGTCCAATTTCAGGATGGATTCTGGCCAAATCTACCACGGTTTTCATATATTCTAACTTATTGCCTGTGTCATAATATTTACCATCTTTAATTACCACCGCATATAAAGGTACTCCCTGATCTTTAAGGTAATTTATCCCATCAGTCAACCAAAGCTCCCCACCCTGTCCAGGCTGGATAGTCTTTAAAGCTGCAAAGATCTCTGGAGGTAAAATATATGCTCCGTGAGTGGCAATATCCGAGGGTGCAAATTCTGGATCCGGCTTTTCTACAATCTTTTTAATTTTAAAAACATTACCCTCAACCGGTTCCAAATCAGCTATGCCGTATCTTTTTAAATCTTCTTTTTTCTCTATCTTCACTCCTGAAATAACCATCCCGCCATATTTTGCGTGTACATCAATCATCTGTTTTAATCTGGGTGGTTCTGACAGGATAAACTCATCTCCCCAAATTACCGCAAAAGGCTCATCCTCAATTACAGCCTCCCCTGCCAAAACAGGCGTGCCATTTCCATAAGGCCCTTTTTGCCTGACATAAATAAAATTGGCCATGTCGGAAATTTTCTTAATCTGCTCTAGCAGTTGAGCCTTCTTACCATTAACCAGATTTTGTGCCAAATCTTCACTAGGATCATCGAAATGGTCCTCAATGGCCCTTTTGGTGGCACCTGTGACAATAATGATGTTATCTATACCAGAAGCCACTACTTCCTCTACCACATACTGGATAACTGGTTTATCTACAATAGGCAGCATCTCTTTGGGCATGGCCTTGGTTTGCGGCAAAAACCTGGTTCCAAACCCGGCAGCAGGTATTAAGGCTTTAGTGATCTTTTTAGACATATTCTTGTTAAGAATGGCGAAGGCAACAGCTAGAAAAAATGTGGTGCAGCTAATTGCACTGTCTTACTTTATGTTTACCACTTTTGTCGGCAATTAGCAAACCTCAAGCGAGCGAGTCTATACAGCGCGAGCGGTTTTTCCAGCGTTGCCGAGCCAGGCGTTCATTTCACTCTTTCGACATATTCCCCAGACCTGGTATCAATTTTAACCTTCTGCCCCACATCAAGGAACATAGGTACTTTTACAACTAAGCCATTATCTAAGGTCGCTTCCTTAAAAACATTTGAAACAGTATTTCCTTTTTCCCCGGGTCCGGTTTCCGCTATCTCATATATTAAACTTAAAGAAAGTTCCAATCCCAAAGCTTCTTCTTCTGAAACAATTAAAGTTACTTCCAATCCATCTTTTAAAAATTTGGCCTGATTACCTAAAACTTGTGAGGAAACTGTAAATTGCTCAAAAGAAACAGGATTCATAAAGTGAAAACTATCACCATCACGATACAGGAATTGAGCCTTTTTTTTCTCAACATCGGCTTCCTCCACTCTTGCCCCCGTGATAAAAGATTTCTCAACTATTGACCCTGTTCTGACATTTCTCACCTTAAGTTTAATGTTTCCAGAACCTCTGCCTGTTTTAACATGCTCATAAAGCAAAACCTGAAAAATATTAGGACCTTCTTTAAAAAAGATCCCGTTCCTTAAATCATTAACATTTAAAGCCATATATACCCTCTCCTGTCATCCTGAGGCGATTAGCCGAAGGATCTAATTTTATGTACGACCTTTGTTAAAAACTTCTTTATCCCTTCCCTATCTCTTTTCAACCACTCCGCATTTGAATAAATTTGCTCTAAGGCTTGAGCTATTGTTCTTTTAGTCTCAGGAGTTGGATTAATCCTTACAAAGGATGCTATATCTTTGGCATCAGAAACCTTGGTAAACTCTCCTGCCGGTTGGAAAACTTTGGTAAAATAATGCCCTCCGGCATACCTGTCTTTTAACAGCTTCCACTTTTTCTTAACAAATTCCCAAGCCAAATATCTGCCCTTGGGGTTTCGCCAGACTGCAGATATAATCCCTAAGGTATTTTGGTATCTTACATATTGAGATGTGGAAAATTCTAATGTTTTCTTAAGTAAAGACGCGTTCTTAAATTGTCCTAAAGCCCTCCCAAGCCTCTCTTTTTCTTGCTGATTATCTTCTTCTTTATACATTCTTATCAGCTTTCCAAACTCATCTTGCCCACCACTTCCTGCCACCAAGTTATAAACTACTCCTTTTAAGTCCGGATCTATAACTCCGTCATTGCGAGGAGTCTTCGACGAAGCAATCTTCCCAATCCGTGGAAGATCCTTCGCTAATCGCTCAGGATGACGAGAGAAGTAAAACAGCTCTTGTGCCTTTTTTATTACTCCCTCATCCCCAAAACTTCCTAACATATTTAAAACTATTTCTCTTAAAAGAGTATCTGTATGCTTTTCGTCCTTTTTCTTTTCCCAGCCCATTTTATTTGCTATTGGGGAGTAAACTCTTCTGCCATATTTTTTAAAGTCCTCATAAAATGGTTCTAATGCAAATAAGCTGTCTAGCTGGGATATGTGGTTAGTGAGTGCGGACCAGACTGTATAATCTTCCTCCCCTACATAACTTTGGGCCAGCTCTAATGCCAAAGTTGTTGGAGAATTTCCGGATTGTGCTAGGTCAAATGAGTCACGGATCAATCCCAGTCTGTCTGGAGCAGAAAGATGTCCATTTTTTATAGCCGTCTCCAGTTTTTTCAAATATTCATAAGGATAATCAACCCTGACAAAGCTCACTTCCCCAGAATTTAGCTTTAACCACTGCCCATCTTTAGGCTTGTCGATGTTTATGGTTTTTTTGTCCAGCAACTCTAGCCTCCCAGGCGAGGCCTGGGTGCGTAAAGGAATTTTCCAGATGGTCTTGTCTTTGCTCTCTCTCTTAAAAATAGGGCTGGAGAAAAATCTACTCTGAGTCAGTCTTAGTTTCTTACCTTGTGCAACCACAGTTACCAAAGGATGGCCAGGCTTTGAGGTCCAGTTTTTCATTACCTTAGCTACTGGTTTTCCTGAAATTTCTTCCAATGCCTGCCACAAATCCTCTGTCTGGGCATTTCCATAAGCATGTCTCTTTAGATAATGCTGCAAACCTTTTTGAAAAACCGCTGAACCCAAATACTCATGTAGCATTCGTAAAATTGAGGCTCCTTTAGAATAAGATACCTTATCAAAAATTTCTGAAATCTCTGCAGGATGTCCAACACTAACCTCAATTGGGTGAGTATTGTTTAAAGCATCCAGTTGGAACGCCACTCCCATCTCATGCGAGACAAATTGGGTCCAGATATCCCAATCAGGAAAAATATGATCAATGGCTAAATATTCTATAAAAGAGGCAAAGCCTTCATTCAACCAAAGATGGGTCCACCACTCAAGTGTCACTAAATTGCCAAACCACATATGGGCCAGCTCATGAGCAATCACCAAAGCCACCCATTGTTTATTAGCAGTGGAGGAACGTTCTTCATCAATCAGCAGAGTTGATTCCCTGTAAGTCACTGCTCCCCAATTTTCCATAGCCCCGGCAGCAAAATCAGGAATAGCGATCATGTCTAAAACAGGCAAAGGGTAATCTATCCCAAAATAACTATTGTAAAATTCCAGACATTTTATCCCTACTTCCAAAGCAAATTTAGCCTGTGCTTTTTTCCCTGGGGTGGTAAACACCCTGACTAATACTCCATCTTTAGTCCGCGCTTGAAGGTGTTCAAACTCTCCCACCAAAAATGCCAAAATATAAGTGCTCATCTTAGGTGTAGATTCAAATTCCACAATTTTTAATCCTGATTCATGTTCCAAAATTTGGGATTCAATGGTATTCCCGATTGCTCTCATATGAGGAGGGATCATCAAGGTCACATCAAAAACAGCTTTTTGGGCAGGTTCATCAAAACAAGGAAAAGCTCGCCTGGCATCTGTGGATTCAAATTGAGTAGTAGCCAGATATTTATCCACCCCAGCAACAGTATATTTGCTCCTGTAAAAACCTCTCATTTTATCACTAAGAGTTCCCTTAAATTCCAGTCTCAGTTCACCTTTTCCTGTTTCCAATTGTTTGGGGAATCTAAAGGTGGCAGTCTCAGCCTTTTGGTCGTATGAGATTTTCCCAGCCCAGATCTCTTTAGTTCTGTGTACCCACTCACAAGATAAAATCTCAAGGTCTACACAGTGCAGGGTAATTTGTCTTGTGGACCTTTCCAGAGTCAGATATATTGTCTCCTCCCCTTCAAAGGTGAAATTCTCAAGATCCGGCCTAAGCATGATCTTATATTTCTCAGGCTTAATATGTGTGGGTAACCTGTGTTGGTTTTGCATAGCTGTGAGTTTATCTTAAATATTGGTATAATTCAATTCTTAGCCGGGGTGCTGGAACGGTATACAGGATAGTCTCAAAAACTATTGGCCGCAAGGCCGTGAGGGTTCAAATCCCTCCCCCGGCACAATGAAATATCGCAAACTTAAGCAGTTGGAGTCTTTCCTTCTTCGCTTTTTTCAACCCCTTTGGTTCTGGTTTTTTCCATGCCGTAAAACTTAGTTCTTTCTGCTCTAAATACCATCGAAATTTCACCCATTGGACCATTTCTATGTTTTTGAATATCCAAAGTGACTTGCTCCATCTTTTCCAGATCTTCCCTATAAATAAACATCACCACGTCTGCATCTTGTTCTATTGCCCCGGATTCCCTTAGATCTGCCAGCTGTGGCTTTCTACTCCCTCTTTGCTCAACAGCACGGGATAGTTGTGATATAGCCAAAATTGGAATCTTTAACTCTCTGGCCAGGTTTTTAAGGTTTTGGGAAATTTCAGAAACTTCCTGTACCCGATTTTCTAAATTTCTGCCTTTAATAAGTTGTAAGTAATCAACAATTAGAAATTTTAATCCATGTTCGATTTGTAACCTGCGGGCCTTAGTCCTCATCTCGGAAATAGTGATTCCCGGAGTATCATCAATAAAAATAGGTGCCTCAGCCAATTCTCCCATGGCCAAAGATAGCCGATCAAAATCTTTCTCATCCAATCTGCCGGTTTTTAACTTCCAGGCATCAATATCGGCTTGTCCTATCAGTAATCTATCTACCAACTCTTCCTGGCTCATTTCCAGGGAAAAAATTCCCACCGGCAATCCGGCAGTTACTGCCACGTATTGGGCAATATTTAAAGCCATGGAAGTTTTGCCTTGTCCGGGACGTGATGCCAAAATCAACAGATTTGAATTCTGCATGCCGGCTAATTTCGAATCTAAATCCCTAAAACCGGTTGGCACTCCCCGTAGCTTACCTGAGGATTTTTGCAATTCATCTAATCTATCAAAAGACTGGGTTAGGGCATCTTTGATCGGTAAAAAATCTCTCAAGATATGTTCTTGCGAAAGAGCAAATATCCCGGCTTCTGCCCCCTCAAGCAGCTCATATACCGGCTCTGCTTCATCATAAGCTCTCTCGATCAGTTGGGTAGCTTGCGCAATCAGACTCCTTCTAATGGAGTGCTCTTTAATAATTTTGGCATAATGTTCAATGTGGGCAGAAGTAGGCACCACATTAACCAGAGTTGTTAAATATGCGCTCCCTCCAATCTTGTCATAAAAACCCCGCTTTTTTAATTCCTCTGTGACTGTAACCAAATCAATTGGTTCTCTTTTCTCAAAAAGGGACTGAACTGCTTCAT
>Ga0209541_10013443_pt1 | contig 12506 bp, 12 predicted proteins | sample RifCSPlowO2_01_FD_184027 | JGI IMG/M metagenome (GOLD analysis project Ga0209541, IMG submission 184027) | Groundwater microbial communities from Rifle, Colorado - Rifle CSP2_plank lowO2_0.1 (SPAdes) (version 2) | ecosystem: Environmental > Aquatic > Deep subsurface > Groundwater | place...
GAACCTCTGACCTTTTCGGTGTAAACGAATTGCTCTACCAACTGAGCTAATCTCCCGACTAGTTGCAACTATACCAAATCGCCAGCGAAAAACAATGGTTCAAAATTTAACATACCAAGAACCTGTTTAGAACCCAGCCATGTGCCCCAAAGCGCTACTCAGCGCAGAAAGAACTTCTATTCAAGCGGTAACGACAAGTAAAAAGTCGTACCCTTCGCATCATTAGAACTAAACCATATCTTCCCGCCAAGAAGCATGATGTATGCCTTCGCAAGATACAAACCAAGCCCTGAACCAGCACTCCTACGCCCTGAATTTGCTCCGCGGAAAAACTTTGTGAAAATCAACGGTTGTTGCTCCTCTAAAATTCCCATACCAGCATCAACAACTTCAATGAGAATTTCTTTTTTATGAAAAGTAGTGGCGACGATGACTTCAGCCCCTTGAGGGCTATACACGACAGCGTTCTCGATGACCTCATAAAGAATCTTCTTCAAGAATTTTGGATCAGTATTAACTGCCGCCATTGGTGAAACGGGGGTGATAAAAATTTTAACATCATGTTTCTTTGCCTCTGGTTCTAGATTTTTTTGCACCTCAGTCAAAATATCAATGAGACTAACCGACGATGTTTTTACAGAAATATCACCCTGGTCAATCTCAGAAACAGAAACAAGGTGCTCTGAAAGCTTCTTCACACTTTGAAGCGCTTGATACACAATACGAAGGTCTTCTCCTCTTTTCCCTGGATCTTTTTCATCTATTGCAGTCTCAAGATTCCAGATCGCCTCCGTAACAGGTGTCCTAAATTGATGTGTCGCATATGCTAGATCTGACCGAAGGTGCGCGGATTCATGTGTTCTTGACGCATCACGAAAAACAATGATTGCCCCGTCCACCTCCCCATTTTGACCAAGCAGTGGCGCAACACTGTCATCTACCGCAATCTCACTCTCATCCTTCCTTATCAAAAGTGTTCCTGATTCCATAAAAGAAACTCTCCCCATAACGATGGCGTCTTCGATAAAAGCAATTTCTTCTTTACGGTCCCGTTCACGAATAAATTTTACGATTGCACGAAACGGCTTCCCCATCGCCTCTTCCTTGCTCCACCCCGTAATCGTACTTGCTGCCTTATTCCACAGTGAAATATGCCAACTGCGATCAATCGCGACAACACCATCCCCCATACTTTCAAGAAGAACACGTTCGCGGTCTCGTTGTTCTATAAGCGCAACCCTATTCTTTAATATTCGATAAAAGGAAAGACTAAAAACAAGAACAATAAGAACCCAGAACATAACGTATTCGGCAACCTTACTGCTCCGCACAGAAAAAGCTGCGCTTGTTGGTTGAACTACAGCAACACCAAGCCCGTACCTCTTCACGGGAGAATATGCTATTAACTGTTTTTCGTTTTCAACAGGATTAAAAATTATCTCAACTCCTTGCTCCCCATGAAGAAGTTTCTGGAACACCGAAACAGTCGAATAATCGATTAGATTATCGTCGGATCTTATACTTGGATGCGCTATGAGCTTCCCGTTTTTATCTACAACATAGGTAACCCCGTCAAAACCAGCGCCAAGTTCTTTACTCCATTCAATAATCAAATTAATTTTAATGGTCAAAAGAAAAAATCCTACAACTTTTTGGTCAGACGATTTCACCGGGACAGCAACGGATATCACGTTATGATCCTGGTTAGTATCATGTCTAAAAGATTCCGAAACATAAGGTCTCCACCCTCTGCTTATTCCTTGGTAATAATCATGAGCTGCGAAACTTTCCCCAACTTTCTCGGGAGCCAACGGAACTGTCGCCTTGAGTACCCCACCTTTATCAAAAAGCGTAACCGAATCAATATAAGGGAACGTCTGTAGCACGCTCTCTATATCTTTGGTTAATTCATTCCAACTGCCTTTCTGTATATTTTCATAAACTGCCGGGCGAGAAGCAAGGGAAACCCCAATATTAACTACCCCATCAAACTTCTCTTGGATAAACAGGGACTCTAGAGCAGCAAGTGCCTCACGGCGAGCAAAAGCTGCTTTTGTTTGATTATTAAATTCTCGAGCACTCAAATACACTCCCGTAAAAATTACCGGCAAAATGACCAAAAAAAGAACAGCCGGCAATGGTAATCGTTTTAGCTTACCATTTTGATAAATCAAAAAATTTCGAAGTTTTAGAAATAACCGCATTTGTTACCCTGATAGTGTAGCGTATGCGGTATTAAGAAATACTAAACAAAAAATTAAAAAACATTAAACACTTATATTACTTACCTTTCGCATATGTAGAAATAAATTTTTTTGCGTCATTTTGTTCTTTTATTGTTTGCTCAGTGGTTAAATATAACGGACCCAAAATTCTATCCACAAAAACAGCGGACACCCCAGCAGATAAGAAAAGTTCGCTTGATTGTTCAAGGTGTGCAAATGATTGTTTACACAAAACACTAACTGTCTCCTCCCAAAATTTATGTTGCAAAAACTGCAATGCTTCTTTCTCTGTTTTTGGGACTAATTTACTGTTAACCATCGAAAAAAGTGCCGCGCTCGCAGAATTTATTTGCCCTTTCGAAAGATCATCTTCCCAATCATGCATATCATCATGGATTTGCTTTGCAGCAATGTAATGTCTAAATCCCTCCAACACAGCCACCCCCTCTGCAGATTCAATACGATAACCCAGCGCGCACAATACTCCTATAGGCCCAAGAGCATGCCCAAGCGACCTGTCAGAAAGATTAGCTACATCACTAAAATCTGGAAGTGGGTGAGCAAGCGCAGAAGCAATCGTTTTCTCTTTTGTTCTGCAGTGCGCGATCTCCCATGCGTTTGCCCCATCAATGCAACTGAAGATTATTTTTGAAAAATTAGCAAAATCAGTTTCTGGAAGGATTTGGGAAAAAATTCTGTCTGCTTCACGCAACGAAACATTTGCGACAGACAGCATTTGAATATCTCCCTCATCATCCAAAAAATCATCATAAATGGTGTACGCCATCCATCCGTAAAGATTCGCGAGCCCCAAATCTAAAATTTTTGATTCGTAATCAGGTTGCAGGGTTTGATTTAATGAATTCAAAAAGAAATACGGCAAAAGAACAATCTGTTTATCTTTGTTGCTCTCGAGAATTTTCTTGAGACATCTGTCTGCTTGTTTTTTTAAATCAGGACCAAGCTTCGAAAAAGACCTTTTTGCTTTTTTTACTACTTCCTTAAAAATTTTATCTCCCTCCTCATCAAGATCCGACGCCCCAGAACCTTTACTACATTTTGAGCAATTAACCTCGGAGACTCTCTGTATTGCCTCAATGCAAAGCGCGGTGGTCAGCGCTGGTGTCCCAGCATAATATTTATTTTTATCTCCTTTATATTGATTTGGATTGATCCCTGTATAAAAGACACTTGCCGCCCACGAGCCATCCTTTTTCTTATTTTGCAAAAGATATTTAATATTCCGCCTCAGTTCATCTTTTGAAAAACCAAAATTTAAAAGAGACAGGACCGCTAGCGCTGTATCAAGAGGGTCCCCCCAGTTATCGCCATCTTGCTTCTCTAGTAAAAAATCAATGACTTCCTTACTTTTTGCCCCTCGATAAAATCGTGAAATGAAATAAATGATAGGATATGGGTGCGGATAATACGGTGATTCATACTTCTTGTCATTAATTGCTTTTTCAGCCAATTCTACAATACTTTCAAGATGAACATCCTGCAAAGACAGAAAGTATCCAATGTTGCTATTTACCGCTAGATCAACATCAAGCCACGCCTTTTGCGTATTTGCGGGCACAAGCCATGTACGATACGGCCCGCCCTCTTTTACCTCAAGCGCGGTAAGCACGGTTACCACATTTGCCAAAACTTCTCCGCTCAACAAATCTGGGTTGTGCTTATAAAGAGCCGACAATGCGCACGCGGTATCATCAAGGTCATCGGGGTACGGCATTTCCTCTGCCTGCCTACTCCCCCGTGCCCAATAATTAAACGACCAATTACTACTCTTCTGTGAAAGTAAGAAGTTCGCTGCTTTTTGCTTAATACCAAGGAGCTCTCTACTATTATTGCCATCAAGAGCGTTTAAACAAGACAGAATTAGAGCCGTAGAAAAAACTGATTGGCATTCATGCGCATTTTTAAAGTTATCTGGAGACAGTGATGTTAAACTTAAAAAACTTCCATTGTCTTTCTGGTTCTTTAACAAGAATTTAATACTTTCATTTATATTCTTATCTGTATTCATTTTGAATTACTTTTTTATTGGTATTTCTACGACAAACACCGCCCCGACCCCTTCATCACTTTTAAAACTAAGAGTTCCACCAAATTCTTTTTCTGTTATTTCTTTACATATTGCGAGGCCAATCCCTGTACCCTTTTCAACCCCCTTTGTTGTAAAAAATAATTCAAATATTCTCTCTTGATTTTCTTTATTTATCCCCTTGCCGTTATCAGCAACGGAAAATTTCAATGAATTTTCATTTTTTTCGCTGGTTACCGTGACGGTTCTCAGATTATCTTTTTCTAGGACAACCCCGTCATACGAATCAATAGCATTTGAAACCAACCCCGCAACAAGACGATTGAAAGAGAGCGGGTTCCCACTAAGTGCGCTACCTGTTAAATGTTTGCTGCGTATTAACTGGACCTTCTCACGTTTCGCGCGGAACGAAAGCATCTGAAACACAATCGCTATTTGTTCTTCCGGGTCAAAATTTATACTTATTTCCTGTTTTGTTATTTGACTTCTTGCAGTATTAATAAAACTCCTCGCTTTCTCCATCTGTACAACTGCTTCATTTATATATTTTTTTATATCAACACTGCTGCTTGTCGGCGCAACATTTTTTAAGTGCTCAATGGACAAAATAGCCGCCTGCACAGGGTTAACCATATCATGGAACAAACCAGAGGAAGCGCGACCAAACTCCACAAAACGCTGCATTTGCTCGGTTTTTTCAAACTGCAATCGTTCTAATTCGCTCGTGCGCTGCTTTACCTTTATTTCAAGAGAATCACGTTCCTTGCGCAAATCTCGCTCGGCGGCGCGCGCACGCAAAAGTGATTTTTCAATTTCCCGATTAGAAAGCCATGAGACAAGCACAATAACACCGAATGTTACAACAAAAATAACGGTGTCTTCTATTTTAAACATTTCATCTCTCCAGTATAAATTAGGATGAACAATTGAACTGTTTTGAAAATACCCAAGCAAAAGAACTGTGATAGAAACAATCATAGTAACAACTACTGCAAAACGAGTACTAACAAGAATCCCTGACATAATAATTACTAACACATAGATTAACAGACCTTGAGGAATATCAACCCCCCAAGAATACCCCGTATGCGTAGCGGCGACAAAATAAATCGCTACAAAAATATAAGAAACTACAACGTAAAAGCCCCTTCGAGATAACACAAAAAGAGCAAGGAAAAAAGTAAAAACTCCAAGAGAAATCAATGGTGTATCCCCTTTAAAAGAGCTGCCAAAATTTATATAATCAACTACAGCAAAAATAGTCGCAAAAAATGCAAGAGTCACAGAACCGAGTAAAAGAACATTTAAAATAAATTCTCGTCGTTTTAAATCTTCATTTTCTGACTTTGGTTCTATATTTTTATACAAAAAATGGATACTCTTTTTAAAGAGATCGCGAAGAATTATCCTCTTTCCCTTTATAAAAGTATCCATTTTTGTTAGACGTTACCCAATAACTGTTAGTTCAGCCATGGAGTACTCGTGCTTGTTATCGTAACAGCAAAAGCACTTAAAGTTGTCATGCTCCGCATTCTCTTATCAGTGAGAACTTTCAAGAAAAGTTTTTTCATATATGACGTTAAAAATTATTTTTTGGCACAATCGACCTTTAACCCATTATAAATCTTCCAGATTAACAAAGGATAAACTTTTCATTAAAACTATCTTTTCATAGTTATTGTACTCTATTTAAACTAGAGTCAACAAGCTTATACCCAATCCCAGGAACAGTGACTATGAATTCTTTCCCTCGTGGCCCAATCTTTACCCGCAATCTTTGTATATGCACATCTACGGTGTTCGTGAAGGGGTCGGCATTCATGTCCCACACCTTTTCTAAAAGTGAATTTCTCGTTAAGACTCTGTTGCAATTATTCATGAGGCACAAAAGTAGGGCGAACTCTTTATTGGAGAGGGGTACAATTTTACTATCACACTTAACAACATGGGATTTTGTACACACTTCAAGACCGTTCAGAGTCAAAACTTTATCAAATACTTTAGCCCCCCTTCTTATTACTGCCTGAATCCTCGCCACAAGCTCATCAATAGAAAATGGCTTTACCATGTAATCATCGCAAACAGACAACATGTCAACTTTTACATCAACATTTGGCTCATTTGAAAGAGCAATGACGAACAAGTCGTGCTTCTTTGCTCTAATCTGTTTGGCTATCTCTACACCGTTTGCGTCTGGCAGATAATAATCAAGGATGATGAGGTCATAATCATTTGTAACAGCAAGATTAACCCCGTCCTTCCCCGTGAAAGAAACGTCCACCGAATATAGAAAATTTTTAAGCCCTCGTTGCAGGGAACGCGCAACAATCTCATCGTCTTCGATAATAAGCAGTCTCATGTGTTTTACTACAATACTAAGTACCTGTTTACCCCGCAGGGAACAATCAATACGAATTATATTATAGCAGTTAATGGGTTGCTAGCGTTAATACAAAAGGGGATAACCTCCTCCTCCATCGTTTTTCATTTGTGCCCCACCTCGGTCTCAGAATTAGAGATGTGAGACCCCGTAAGGGTTCCTTCAGGGTTTCGAGGATCGCAAAACTAGCCCGCTCGGTCAGGGAAACGTGCACCGATATGTCTATTATGGATGCTGTAGACTTCGAGACAAGGACTGCAAAGCGGGGTATATAAATGAAGAGGATTTAATTGAACAGCTCGCAGGGCTGATGGATGAAATTCACCTTGATGAAATAGGAATGAAGGAAAAGATAAAGGAAGAAATCGAACGTCACAAAAAATTCGAATCTGGGCTACTCGGCGTAAAAAGCACCACAGTGAAAATAGCCGACATCGATATCCGAAACTACGCCAAGTATATACTGCGAGATGGAACAATCTCCGAGAAACGAGAACTGCTAACCTGCCTGAGGAGCAAAATAACAATGGCAGAGAAGCGGTTTAAGATCGTTTAATTTACCCACCTTGAAACTTCTCCAAACAATCTTATTTCTCCATTTGAGTAGAATATCCCTGCACCGTCTTTACATACATATAAATCATTACTCTTCCCATTCATGTATTCAGAAATATAATCTGGAGCATCGTTGTCATTGAAATGTGGGTGAAACTCAAAATCAACAAAATTAAAACCTGCAGTAACCTTAAGGTCGGGAGTGTTTTTGTCTCCTCCAATACCTGCCAAATCAATGGACGGTGTCATCATTATAGACCCAGCACTTGCACCAATAAGCAATCCACCATTCTCTAAATGTTTCTTAAGGATTGGGTAAATATTTCTCTTTTTAGCTGCATCCATGAATGCATACGTATTTCCCCCTGAAAGATATATCGCTCCATAATCAAGAAGTTTTAATAGTGCTCCATCTGAAAAATTATTTGATAAATCGAAATAATCGACTTTTATATTCTTTCCAAAATGAGAATAGTCTTCTATCGTCGACTTATAATATGGTCGATTGCTATCCTGCGGTTCTGAAGAAATATAGGCGACGGTGTTCCCTCTTTTTGAAATTTCTTGTCCAAGACTATTTCGCAAATCAGCCTGCAGATTATCAGTAACGCTTAGTAAAAATATATTCATCATACAGTTTAATTAGACTGCCTTCACTTTTTTACCTAAATTGAACTACTTTTTTGCAGCGAGTGCGAGGGGGACGTAACCTTGACGAATAATGTCGTCCTTACTAATTCCTAATTCAATTAAAAAATCACTAAGTTGTTTTTCCAACTTTTTTCTTTCGCTCTGCTTTCCTCGCGCTTCAATCTCCACAAACCACCCGAGTTCTTTGATATGATCCACATTTATCTCAAGTGCCCCGCAACGAAAAGTTGTGCGATCTTTTGTGATAGTCACGACCTCTTCATAGTCAGAACCGCGAAGAATCGTTTCGAGTGTCTTTGCGTGACCCAGTGGCATATCTACATCTGGCCAAGCAGTGTCTGCACCCTTACTCTTCGCTTTAAATGTCAAAATATCTCCAGTGGTTGTTTTGCGTATACGAAGAACTAGCTTCCGTTCTTTATCGGATTGATGCTTAAAATACAGGTCTTTTTCTTTCTTTGTCCCCTCAAGTACTACTCTACTATCATTCTTTAATTGTTTAACTATTCGTGTAGGTGACGAAAGTTTTGCTCGAATTTCTATTTCCATGCCCACAATATAACATTTTTACAAAAAAAAAGAAGGGAGTGGGATTACCACTTCCTTCTTATCTAATCCAGCAAAAGAACTACATTTCTGAAAGAAGAGATTCGGCAAACTGATGGCCAAAGTAGGTTTCAACCGACTGAACATATCCTTCTTCGTTCCTATACAAACAAGAACGAATTTTTATGTCTGACAATCCTCCTTCGATACGAGGCCCGTAGACATACTCTTTGCATTTACCCGTTGCCTCAATCTGGCATCCATCGCACATTCCCTTTAATTTAAATGGGCGAATCATCTTCACTTTGAAACTAAAGCCATCGCTACAAGTCATCGTTACTGCACAACTTGAACTCCCGCGAATTAAATGTGCCATCATGGGAACTGCGTGTAATTCTTTAGCTACGGTCATAATCGTGGCAAAAGAAATTTCCGGGTGGTCAAGTTCGTCCATAACTCGCCACGACACACCCGTCTCTCTCGCAAACTCTGCAATCTGCAATACTGAATCAATGTCATCCCCCGCAACTGTATTAATTTTGACAGATAGAGAATTTTTCAAAGCATTGATGACATCCATCTGTTTTGCTATTGCCCTTTCTCCCCACAAAATACTTCTTGGGGGATACATTACTTCGGCAAGTGCTTTCCCGCTCAACGTATGCATGCTCACATTTACTTCATTTAACCCTGCAGATACTAAATCAAAGAACCGCTCGGTACTTGCTTGGGCATTTGTCGTCATCTTCACTGTAAAGCCATGCTGTTTTGCGAGAGATACATAGTCAACGATCTTAGGATGAATTGATGGTTCACCACCCGTGAAATGGACATCATTAAACCCAAACTTATCGCGAAAAGCAAGAATAGTATTCTCGAGGACTTTCTTGTCACGGATTGAAACCGAATTATGATTTCCTTCCATGTGGCAAAAATTACATGTCCACTGACACGGAGTATGTACCTTAACTCGAGTATTAGTCAGCCGAGAAATTTCTACTCTTCCTTCAGCAAAAAGCTGATTAAAGATTTTTAACATAACTGTCTCCTTAATAAACGTTTCACTTCATGAAATACCCCGTCTGTGTTCAAGAATGTCGTATCAACTGGAACCAACTCGCTGAAAGACCGATAAATTTCTATTGCATCTTCAGCTTCTTTTACAAAGCGCTCAATTTTTTTATCGTGGGTCGGCTGTTTTGCCCGAACTCTCATTCTCTCTACCCTGACACTAGATTCTGTAGTCAAAAGAAAACCAGCATCTGGCCAAAGAATAGGTAGGTCTCGCATTGAAACAGATTTTACTGAAGCTCCGAGTACTGAGTGCATTGCTATGGTTGAATAGATATATCTATCAACAACGACCCTCTTTCCTGAAGCAATCATTTCCTTCAGTTGTGGTTGCACCGCTACAACAGCTGAAAGGTAGTAGAAGAAACGCGTATTTATATCGCCCATTTCTTCAACCATCTCCCGAATAGTATTAAGCGGGACTTGAGGAGTATAGAGGTACGAGTACCCCAGTTCAGCTTCAATCCTTCTTGCGAGTGTTGTTTTACCAACAGAATCAACTCCTTCAACTACAATTAGTTTTGGAAGATTAGTGTTCATGACTGAACCTCCTGAATAATACCATTACGAAACAGAAACCACTGTGAAGTATTTTTTAATGGTTCCTACGTTTAACTCAACATCGCTCCCTTTACCAAGTCCAACTAACGCTTTGGCGAGTGGCGATGCAACACTAATTGTAAAAACCTTTCTACCGTCAATGGTACAGGAGATGCCTCCCCCTTCGGGCAAAATTAGATAAGTTGCGAGGATCCCAGTATCAGCGTCCTCAATCTCAACTAACGCATAGGTCTCGATCCTTTCTTTTTGAACAATTGGTTTTGACAACAGTACCTTTAACACTGATACAGCCACAGACATGTCCCTGATTCGTAAATCCTGTGCAGCAGTCAGGTACTGTGCTTCTTCTTTAAAGGTGTCATAGCGAGACTCCATAGCACCTTTGTGATATCGTGATTCCTCAATTGCTTTTTGCCTTTCTTTTTCGGCAGTTGATATCATTACCTCAATTTCTGCAATCACAGATGAAACCACTAACTTTTTTAGGTTATCCATATATCCTCCAATTTTGATTTGTGAAATAACTAAACTTCTAACTTTTTGAATTATATCACGATTATATAAAAAAGCAAGGGTTACACTAAGGAAGTTCTTGTTCTCACCAATGATACTATATCTTGCAATAAGAATTCTGCGCTGTGGTCTCGTGGGGATTGATTGACTTTAGTTCGCTGTATTAGCGGGGTCGTATTTTCGACCCTCAAAAAACCCTTATTTTGTAGACCTCGGTCTATCTCACATGCCTGTGCGCGCGGAAGGAATCTAACCCCTCTCGGTCGCACTAGAGGGGTCCTCCTAAAAATCCTTGTTTTTATTGAATATTTCAAAAACACTAGTTATGTTTAAAATTGCTTTTCCCAAACCCCTTGCGCTAAAAATGCTAATCTAATATAATCTCATATATATAGTATATTAGATTCACTATGAACCATTTCAATAAACGCATTGCAAATATCCCCCAAAGTCTGTGGTCGCTCATTAACCAAATTGATGAATTAAAAGGTCAGTGGGTTGGTGGAGCAAAAATAAACCCACAAGCGCTCGGTAGGCTCCGACGTTCTGTTTTGGTAACATCGACAGGATCCTCGACCCGCATTGAAGGATCTAAGCTCTCTGACGAGGAGATTGAGAAGATGATGCGCGGGCTTTCGATGCAAAAATTTGCTGATCGAGATATCCAAGAAGTACAGGGATACTATGAGTTACTCGAAAATGTATTCAATGCGTGGAATAGTATTCCTCTCTCAGAAAGTACGATCAAGCACCTACATCGTGAACTTCTGAAATATGTTGAGAAAGACAAGCTTCATCGCGGAGAATACAAAAAAGTTGAAAACAAAGTCGAGATGATCAATGAGGCTGGGCAGTCCGTTGGCACTCTTTTCGACACAACACCAGCGTACCTCACACCAAAAGAAATGCAGGAACTCGTGGAGTGGACTCGAGAAGCAATTATTTTAAAAGAAATTCATCCCCTACTCATTACTGGAAACTTCCTTGTTGAGTTTTTGAATATTCACCCATTCCAGGATGGTAACGGGCGTCTTTCACGCGTGCTCACAAACCTTCTCCTTCTCAAATCTGGCTACGCGTACACACCGTATGTATCACACGAAAAATTAGTGGAGGACAACAAAGCAGAATACTATATCGCACTTCGCAAAAGTCAGAAAACTTTAAAGACAACGAAAGCGGACATCACGCCATGGCTTGAGTTTTTTCTTAGTGTTCTACTTAAACAATCAAAGCAGGCAATCGAGCTACTCTCAGAAGAAAACATCGAGAAGCTCCTTTCTCCAAAACAGCTCTTGGTTTGGAAATATCTTGAGCAAGTAGTCGAGGCAACCCCTGGAGAAATTTCAAAAGCTACCAATGTGGCTCGCCCCACCGTATCACAGGCACTCGACACGCTCCTCCGTTTGAAAAAAGTGGAGCGCCTTGGGCAAGGAAGGACGACTCGCTACAAGAAGAAGTAGTAATCCTCTACGGTTATGACTAACCAAGAAAAACTCGCAATCTACAAGGCCATCTTTCGAGGCCGTACTGGTGCATTTCCCAGACGTTGGGAGAAGAATGGTAAAAGTGGATGGACTCCTGCATATTCTTTTGATTGGAATGAGTTTAACGCACACAGAGCAAGAGGTGGCACCATTAAAGATTTTAAGGATAAGACTCTCCTCCCACTTACCGATAGTGTTTTACTGAACCACTTACTTGGAAAAGAAACTGCTGGGGTGTATCCAATACTCGAAGACAATACTTCGTATTTTATTGCCGCTGATTTTGATGAGGCGGAGTGGAAATCTGATAGCAAAAAACTTGTAGACAAATGTGCAGAGCTTGGAATAAAAGCCTACACCGAAATTTCTCGATCAGGCAACGGTTGCCATGTGTGGATATTTTTTGATAGTACATACCCATGCTGGAAATCTCGCTCCATTTTACTCGAACTCATACGGAAAATTTTTGG
>Ga0209541_10013445_pt1 | contig 12505 bp, 9 predicted proteins | sample RifCSPlowO2_01_FD_184027 | JGI IMG/M metagenome (GOLD analysis project Ga0209541, IMG submission 184027) | Groundwater microbial communities from Rifle, Colorado - Rifle CSP2_plank lowO2_0.1 (SPAdes) (version 2) | ecosystem: Environmental > Aquatic > Deep subsurface > Groundwater | place: Rifle...
CGCAGCGCGCTCCCGCTCGGCCTCATCGGCCTGCGCGAAGACCCTCGAAGTAGGCCGTGGCGGAATACATACCTCCGGCATCGGCTTCAAGGCGAACGACGAATCGCCTCATTTCTTGAGATTTGAGGCGAAAAGCGCCGTTGGTTTTGCCATTTGCGCACCTTCGTGCTGTAGTTGAATTTGCGATTGACGGAACGAAAAGAGACGCAGATACTGGACCTGTCATGGTGCGCTGTTTACGCCGTGATAGGGGAAACCGGCATTTCGTATGATCGCGCACACACTTCGCTCCTCGGGCGGTGAACTCCAGGGTAGGCCTATTCTTTGTGGGTGCTTTCGTATTGCTTAATTATTAATTCATCCATTCACCATGTTCGTTACGGCACAATTTAGTAATTATTATTAAACAAACACTATGTCAAACTATATTTCCACAACAGGAATTTTCACAAGCGTCCTCCTCGCTGCGCTTATTACGCCGCTCTTCGCTCTGGCGTGCTCACACTCGAGTGGCGCTGCGGAGCCGAGCGCCTTCACCGATCTAAAAACTGCCTTTAGTCGTTTCAATCGCTAAGAATTAATAAACTTACAAGTAATTAACACTATGACAAAAACATTCTCACTAGGACTCGCAGCGACCACCCTCGCGATTATTGTGTTCGCAGGATTTGCGTTTGCGGCGGTTCCCGTCAGTCCTGAAGGCTACTGGGCGCTCAACGAAAACGGCGGCGCGGTTGCGAACGATTCAAGCGGCAACGGCAATACGGGTGCCATCAGCGGCGGAGCCACGTACACAACGAGCGGCATCCCCACTACTCCCGGCAACGTATCCGCGCTGACCTTTGACGGTGTGGATGACTTTGTAACGGTACCGAATAACGCCACTCTCGACGTAACATCACCGTACTCACTTGCGGCATGGGTCAATGTAACCGACGTCGCCACATACAGACCGATACTTTTCCGCGGGACAACGAATGCGGATGATATTGAAGTGTATGTACAAAGTGGCACGGGAGACCTTATCGTCGCGCACAACCGCGGCAACGGAGGTACATTTGATTACGTCGGCTTTGCCCCTCCTCCCGTCGGAACACTGTTCCACCTTGTCGTGACGTACGACGGCACCAACGTGCAGGCGTATTACGACGGCGTCGCAGCCGGCGTAGCACAGGGAGCCGCCACCGTGGACGCACCACTCGCTACCGGTAAGCCCTGGATGATGGGCAAAGTGGACCACACGGCATTTGGCGGAACATTCCTCTTCAGCGGACTTCTCGACGAAGTCGTGATATACGACAGGGTATTGACCGCGGCAGAAATAGCTGCGCTTGAAGCTTTGGGCACGACTCTCTATGTAGATGATGACGGAGTGGTTGGGTTTGACGGCTCGTGTGACGGAACGGAAGCGATCGCGTACACGACGATACAAGCAGCAGTGAATGCCGCAAGCGCGGGCAACACGGTCAACGTCTGTCCGGGAATCTATGACGAGCAGGTGGTCATCGACGGCAAGGACCTGACGCTTCAAGGCGCAGGAGACACAACGGTCATCAGCCCTTCTTCCGCAAGTCAACTAAGTTCCGTCTACACGACAGGCACGCAGACGGGAGCTTTCTTCAACGGCATCGCCATCGCGGGCATCATTGATGTACGAAATGTTGGTGCGGCAGGCGTGACGATCCGCGACCTTAAAGTGGACGGCGAGGCAGTTACTTCGTTGCCGGCAGGTGCGGGACACGTATCCGGCGTTGTCTTTGGGGAAACAGGCGGACTCGTTGACAACGTAACCGTTGAAGACACAAACCAAGTCTCTCCCGCTTCCGTGAGAACGTACTCGATGTGGTTCGACGCAGTGGGTGGCGCCCCGGTTTCGGTAGAGGTAGGCAATTCACGCGCCATTCTCTACGGGCGGAATGGCATCAATGGACGCGGAGACAGCATGACCGTAAACTTCCATGACAACACTATAACCGGGCCCGGAATGGTCGGGCCCGACCAAGTTCCGAATGGCGTATTACTTATATCAGGGGCTGGCGGGGAAGTGAAAGACAACACTGTCAGTGAAAATCATTATACGGGCGCCACATTTTTGGGTTCCGGCGTACTACTCTTCCAGGCGCGTGACGGGATAGTCGTTTCCGGGAACGAGATCTTCGACACGGACGATGCTGTCATCATCAACGCAACAGATCTGGCGACGGTGGAGGATAACGATCTCCGCGGAAATGTAAAAGGCGTACGCATCGAAGCGGGAAGTGCAGGCAACAACACCGTCACCAAAAATCTCATCACAAGTAACACGCTCGTCGGTATAGAAGTGAGCGATACAGCGGGCACGGCAAACGTGGCTCTGCGCAATGCTATCACTGGCAATACGGCGGGCGTCAGCAATTTGAACGCATCCAATTTCGATGCCACCTGCAACTGGTGGGGCAATGCGAGCGGGCCGAGCGGCAGTGGGCCCGGAACAGGCGATTCGGCGAGCGCGAACGTCGACTTCTCATTGTGGCTCACCACCTCCGACCTGAACGGCACATGCAATGGTCCGCTTCCTGACGTGACGGTGACTATCATCAAGTACATAGAAGATAGTCACGCGACAGCCGCGAGCGCGGGAAGCGCATCGTTCCCGATGAATGCTTCGTGGAGCGCGGTCAATATCGGTACAGGAAGCGGCTCGTTCGCGCTCTCGACGACCGGCTTCAACAATCCCAACGAGTACGAAGCGACGACCGCAGACATGACGGCAGGGGCGAGTTACTCCACGAACGAGGATACGAGCGGAGCGGTCGTCGGTCCGGCGTGCTCTGCAGGGACTCCCTTCGCGCTCGTCGGGTACTCGTGGGGCGATTCTGAATCGGCGGCGGCGGCAATGACGCCGACGACGACGAGTCCCGCACTCACCAACATCACGAGCGACACATTCGTCATCGTCTGGAACGAAGACTGTTCGACCCATCTCACGCTCGAAAAAGTGGTGGTAAACGACCACGGCGGCACAGCAGTTGATACAGATTGGACGCTTTCGGCTTCCGGCCCGACGCCGATATCAGGTTCCGAGGGCGATTCGGCTGTCACGAACGCAGTCGTCACTCCCGGCACATACGACCTCTCTGAAAGCGGCGGTCCAGCGACGTACGACGCGAGCGCATGGGTATGCACCGGCGGTACGCAAGTAGACGGCGACACGGTGACAGTAGCGGCGGGCGAAGACGCAGTCTGTACTATCACCAACGACGACCAGCCGGGCACTCTCATAGTCGAGAAAGTCCTCATCAACGACGACGGGGGCACGCGCACGGTGACGAGCTTCCGGTTCAGCATCGACGGCGGTGCCTCGCAGTCGTTCGAGTTTGACGCACAAAACGATGTCGCGGTGAGCGCAGGCACTCACAGTGTGCTCGAGGATGCGGCCCCCGGCTACATCACGACGTACAGCAATTCACAGAATGCAAACGCGGATTGTAACGGCCTTGTAATTGCAAATGGTGGAACTGTGACATGCACTATCACGAATAACGACGTGCCTCCGCCTCCGGCGAATGCCTGTTCGCTCATCGCGCCGCCACCGGGCTACACGCTCCAAAATGGTACGCCGGGAAACAACACCGTTACACTCGCTCCTTTCACGATGTTCAAAGGGAATGGCGGCAGAGATGTCGTCCAGAGCAACGCAAATGGCAACTACATCGTCTGCACGCTGGGCGGGAACGATGTCATACGGCTCTCCGGATCGGGGGCGGTGACGATAGATGCCGGCAGCGGACGCAATAGCGTCAGCGTCGGCAACATGACCGGCTTCATCACGACGGGCACGGGCGACGATCATATCTCTGCCGGGAGCGGCGCTCGCACGATAGACGCCGGAAATGGCAAGAACACCATAACGACGGGCGGCGGCGACCAAACTATCACGACAGGAAGCGGCGACGACTTCATCTCGACAAATAGCGGCAACGACACGATAAACGCGGGCAATGGCAAGAACAATGTCTTTTCGAAGGGCGGCAACGACTCGGTGACGACAGGGAGCGGGAAGGACTTCATAGACGCAGGAGCGGGTTCTGACACATGCAACGCTGGCGGAGGCACGAACACCGTCATCAACTGCGCGCCGTAGGGAGCGCGGGTCGCCGATCCATAGACCTCATTACATGAAGAACGTCTTGCTCATCTCCGTGCTTCTCACGTTCGCCGTGACGATCCGCGGAGCGGAAGCGCTCACCGTTGAGAACGTGAGCATTAGCGAAACGGGCGGCCTCTCCGTCTCGGGCGAGGCGCAGGCGACAGGAACCGAGGGCGCGGATGCGGAGGTGCGCAGCGTCATCCGCACCGAAGGCTCGAATACGCGTGTTCGCGTCGACGTGAAGACGACCGTGGACGGAGAGCAAAACACGACTTCTGTTGAAAAAATGCTTCCTACTACCGGGCGTCTGAACGTTGAGGCAGGCACCGATCTTCGCACGGGGGAGATAGCGGGGGAGGCAGATGGTCAAGCAGAACTTGATATCGAGACATCGGCCACTTCGAGCTCACTCTTATTTGACCGCGTCGCAACCTTCCTTTCACGCATCTTCAAATTCGTGTTCTTCTTTTGGGAGTAGCCGGTTTAGGCGCTGAAGAGAAAGACGAGCGCGAGACCGAATAGGATGACGGCTGCCATGCCGAGAAAGATAGATTGCAAGATCCAGCTCCAGAGCGGTGGCGAGGCAACTGTTTTGATACCCGCGGAGATGCCCATGTTGTAAGCGCGCGCCTCGTCGAAGCCGCCTTCCTCTGCGACAGCCTCGAGCCACTTGTTGAATTTGAGCTGACGGTCTTTTGCCACGGTATCCCACGAGCATTCCCTTCGCTTGATATGGAAGAGCCCCAAGGCCATTGAAGCAACAAGAAAGAACAGTGCGGCGGCAAACGCAGAGCGCATCCAGAGGCTCGAGACGGCTGCCACGTAGCCGAGAAAAATGGCGGAAAACGCGACAAGTACGGCCGCGATCTGTATTTCAAGGCGCATGAACTCGTTCGAGAGCTCATGGCCGCGCTGAAAGGCGAACGTGAGGCCCTCGTACACGAAATGCCGATGGTCTTTCGCGAGGTGCGCCTTTTGGTCTTGTGTTATAGCCATATTTTTGTGAACGGCCATACTTTACCATATACTTGCCATACGTGCAAGTAGGTGGTGGGAAAGGCGTTAGAAGACGCCACGGGGGTTTTTTGTTCAAGATATCCCCCACTTTTCCACCTTTTTGTCATCTTCTTCACGCAATCTTCCGGAGCGGGGGACATATAATGGGGAGACCATTCCGCAGGAAACACGGAGAGGTCGCGCGCATGCCGCATACACCTACCGTACGCGAGGGGATATTTCTCGGGCTCTTCGTAGCACTACAATTTTTTTGGCTGTTTTCGGCTTTTGCATATTCTGATACTCGTTTGCAGGAACGCCCGCCCCGCGATGAGACGAGAGAGAGTGCCGAACGCGATCCGGGAACGGCTCCTCCGCCACTTCCAAATATTGCTCTGCCGTTCGCGGCGCCCGAGACACCGAATGCCCCTTCAATACAGTTCCCAACTCTCGGCGCACCGCGCGACCCTTCGCGTCCAAGCGCTCCCTCATCTCCAACGACACCCGGGCCCGACCTCGGCTCTCAAATAAAATACTGCATCGTCTTTCCGTTTCTGAATGCTATCGGTGAGCCGATACCGACGTTCGACGTTCCGGAGTGTCCGCTCTCGCCGCCCCCGCCCGGGCCCCCCAAACTCACCGTTATTAAGGTCGTCGTCAACGACGACAAGGGAAGTGCAACGACGACCGATTTTATGCTGCGCGTTGGTTCGACGATCGTTCAATCCGGCGTGCAGCGGACCTTTTCCCCAGGCACATACGATATTTCTGAAGCAACGACGACGGTCACCATCGGGACGACGACGCAGAAGTATGTTCCGGAATTTAGCGGTGATTGCGATGCTACGGGGCGCATTACGCTCTCTGCAGGAGATATCAAAACTTGCACGATACTCAACGACGATGAGGGCCCGGGAGGGCAGGGAGGTGACAGTGGAGGAGGTGATAATGGCGGTAGTAATGGGGGGAACGGAGGCGGTCCGAGCGGCGGAGGGCCATCGGAAGGCGGTCCGAGCGGCGGTAGCTCGGGCGGCTCGAGCGGTGGGCCACCCGGTCAGGTAGCTGGTGCTGTGGCGCCGCCCGATTTTACGGGCGGTGCTGATGGAGAGCCGGGGGCTCCGAATGCCGGGGCGGGCGGCTTAGCGTCGGAAAATATTGGGCTTCTCCTTTTCTCATTTGCTTCGGCGCTCCTTGGTTTCTTATATCTCTTCGTGTTCGCGAAAATAATCAAACCTGCTTCATCGAACTTTGCTGAAGCATAGACAAAACCTCCCTCCAAAGGTGGAGGGAGGTTCTGCTGATCGAGTGGAGCCTCGCGTTCCTCACTTTGCGCGAGACGGTCTGCTTAGAGAGAGATCCTCACACGCAAGCGATTCATCGTGTTGGTGCTCGCGGCCGTGCTGTTCGCACTGCCGGTCGTGATCGTTCCGCCAAGGCCGGAAGTTCCGCCCGCACCGCCGGTCCCTGCCGCAGCGCCGCCGTTGTTGTTCGAGCCACCGCCGTTCGCCTGAATGGTGCCGCCAGTTCCGCCTGTGCCACCATCGCTCCCCAGCGCGGTGTTGAGGCCTGTTCTCGTCCGCGCGCGCGTGTCGTTCGTTATCACGCCGCTCGAGGTGGGCGAGACCGTGAAGGTAGAGCTGTTAATATCTTGCGGCGTCGAAGAAGCGAGATCAACGTCGACCTCCGTGTCATTAAGCGAATTGTCTGACGTCGCCGAAGACGAAGCCGCTCCTGTAGTTACCGCTCCTCCGTCACCCGCGTTCCCTCCGTTACCGCCGTTCCCGCCCAGCGCGCCGCCGTTGTTGAGGTCGCCTATACCGTTCGCTTCGACACTGCCGCCATCGCCCCCATCGCCCCCGGTACTACCCGTCGCGACATTGCTTCCCGTGTCGGCGCTTGCACCGGTGAAGTTGGTTATGGTCCCCGAGTTACTCACGGTGACGGTTATCGAACTGCTGTTAATATCTGCAAATGCGAACGATGTCGCGAGCAGGCTTGCAGCTCCAAACGCGAGCACCGACATGGACACATTTCTTGCCGTTTCCATAACAAGAATAAAATGAACTAACTAATAAACAAACGCACCTGCACTTGGTGCGGGCACCTTAGGTTTCAGGCATCGACACAGCAAAGCTGTACTGACCGCTGGTTTCCCACCTCGGCCTGTGCTTGTACAAGAAACTCTACCACACACTGTACAAACGTCGGTATGAAGGAATCATGAGGAGTGCATAAACTCGGGCTCCGGAGGTCGGAGTAAATATATATTCAGCCATGGCGGAGCTTGTCATTAGATGAAGTTTGTACTTGCGCTGATGAGTAATTATGATACATTCGAAGCGATGAAAGCGGTGTATCAATACGGCTTTTTGGGCGCTATACTATTTGCTATTTTCGTATTTTTGACACTTCCTCAACTCCTCTTCGGGGAGGACGCGCGCACGCGAGAAGAGAGGGGAGCGCGCGACGAGCGCATCGCAGGACAATATATCGTCGTTCTCAAGGATTCCGTCGACGCAGATTCCGCGGAGAAAGAGATCATCGAACGGGTCCGCGGCGAGCGGCTCGGTTCGTATCGGCACGCGCTCACTGGCTTTGCCGCACGTTTTTCTGAAAGCGAGCTGAACACAGTTGCCGCTGATCCACGCGTGGCGTTCGTGAGCGCAGATCGCGTCGTCTCTCTCGTCGGTTCGGTGAGAAGTGCGGCTGACCGCTCGCGCGAGGATACCCGTACGCCTACGTCGCCGCCCCCAACGACTCCGCCTCCTTCCGAGCCGCCGACAAGTGCGCCCACTGCGGAGGCTGTTAAGACCTCGCTGCAATCGCTCCCGACAGGCATTAATCGCATCGACGCGGAGAATTTGAGCAACAAGGGCGCAGGCGTCAGCGTCGCGGTCATCGACACCGGGATACAGTTGAGCCATCCCGACCTCCGGGCAAATATCGTTGGCGGAAAGAATTGCTCCAGCGGTTCGAGCTACAACGACGGGAACGGACACGGCACGCATGTGGCCGGTACTATCGCGGCTTTGGACAACGGAGTGGGGGTTGTTGGTGTCGCGCCGGGAGCCAAGCTCTGGGCGGTGCGCGTGCTGAACAACGCGGGCTCCGGCTCGTGGTCGTCCGTCATTTGCGGCCTCGACTTCGTGACGAGCAAAGCGCCGAAGAACGGCGGTCCTATTACGGTTGCGAATCTCTCGCTCGGCGGCGGTGGCTCTTCCGACAACAATTGCGGCAATTCGAACAACGACGCATTGCATAAGGCGATATGCCGCGCGCGCGACGCGGGGGTGACCATCGTCGTTGCGGCAGGCAACAGCGGCGCAAATGCCGCGAACTTCATTCCCGCCGCCTACAACGACGCCGTCATAACCGTCTCGGCGCTTGCAGATTCGAATGGAGTTCTCGGAGGCGGCGGCCCCTCGACTCCCTACGGCGCTGACGACACGTTCGCTTCGTTCAGCAATTGGGGAACGCCCGTCGACATCGGCGCGCCCGGCGTTTCCATCTACTCAACGTGGACCAAGAACGGCTATAAGAGCATAAGCGGTACGAGTATGGCTTCCCCACACGTGGCCGGAGCCGCCGCGCTCTACATTGCGACGCATCCGGGAGCACTTTGGACAGAGGTTAGAAATGCGCTGGTCTCGCAGGGCGAAGCGCTCGGCGCAGGCCACACCGATCCATCCGGCAGGCATCCGGAGGCAGTCTTGCAGGCGGACGCACTCTAAAAAAGGGACGCTCGCGAGTATATGTTTTGCGCGGTCGCTATCTGCGGCTACTGCCGCAGCGCTGCCTCTCGGCCCGTCGGCCTGCGAGACACCGCGCAATAACACATACTCGCTCGCTTGAGAAGTAGATTCCGAGCGAGGAGGTGTGGCGCCGCGAGGGTCTTCGCGGAGGCGCGAAGGCGCCGAGCGGGAGCGCGACGCGAACACGCGTCGACGCGACCCGAGCGACGCTATATCTCCGAGCGTCCCTTTCACCGACCCTTCATTCGTGCAGAAACACACTTCCGTGGGGCTGTACAGTATGCCCCGCCTTGGTTTTGAAATATCCTTAGCTATCGCACGTTCGATGCGCGGGCGGTGGGAAATTGGCGCATTGCATGGAAGTAACTTTTTCGAGGGGTATCAACACCCCAAAATGCACGAGCGTAACACTCGGAACATTCATTCTTCCCGCTGTGCATGAGCGGGCGTCTTTCGATTTTGGAAGTGCGACTATCGCCGCGATAGTACCCACATACAAACCGCAAGCGCTTACCGTGAGGCTCGTTCAAGACCTACTTCGTGCGAGCCCGAATCTTTTCGTGTACGTTGTCGACGATTGCACGCCGAAAGAAGAGGGGAGTGACGCTATCTTCAAACGCATCGCAACCATCTCGGAGCGCGTCACGCTTCTGCACACGCCCGAGAACAAGCTCAAGGCGGGAGCACTCAATCACGCGCTCGCGCGTGTTTTTGCGGAAGGACAAAAATGTCAGGATGTCATCCTCACGCTCGACGATGATGTGGTCATCGCGGAGAACACGGTGAAAAATCTGGTGACAGAACTCATGAGCTGCGACGAGCTTGCCGCTGTGTGTTCGCAGTGCCGTGTTCTCAACAAGAACACCAATTTGCTTACCCGCTTGCAGGGGCTCGAGTACCTCGGCTTCAACGCGATACGCATGGCCGACGAAGGGTTTTTCAGAGGGCCTCTGGTGATGCACGGGATGCTCACCGCCTTTCGTGCGGACGCACTCCGCGAGATCGGAGGTTTTTCCGAAGGCCACTTGATAGAGGATTACGAAGTGACCTCGCGCCTCAAGGCGCGAGGCTGGAGCGTGAAATCTGCAGTGAACGCGCCCGCGCTTACGGTGGTGCCCGAGCGCCTCTCGCGATTCTGGCGGCAGCGCACGCGCTGGTCGTACGGAGGGCTCACCGTCGTTATGGGCGCGCGAAGCCTCACATCTGTCTTCCAGGATGTGCTCGGGCATACGCTCTTTATTTCGATGCTCCTTATGATAGGTGTCCTGTTTTTTCTGCGGGGCGAGGGCGACGTGCCTCCCTACATGACCGACGTCGTCATCACACTTTCGCTTCTACAGCTCGGCATCTCCTACTTCTTCCAACTCTGGCTGATGCGACACTATCAAGAGAAAGATGCGTGGGACTGGATCATACGACTATTGCTCATTCCGGAATTTCTCTACAGTTATCTCATGACAGCTGCTCTCGTTGGTTCGTACATCTTCCATTCCTTCAATGCGCTGAAGCGACGCGCGTGGTTCCGCGGCACGCCGCTCGTCGCAGCGCTCATCGGGGCTGGCGAACGTCTATTTCGTGCGTGCGGCTACACCGAGCGCGCCTGGGGCACGAGAACACGGATACAGATATGACCCGAACACACGAAATGGCATTACACGCGTTGAAGCTTATTCCGCTTAATAGCATTGCTTCAAACAGCTGTATTTATTCGATAGTACGGAATGGCTCGTGTCAGAAACGATGCCATTTCGTGTGGCGGGTATGACCCGAACACTATGATCCACTTCGGCGGAACAGTATCACTTGGCACGTCTCTCTCACCCTTGGGGATGTATGCGGGCTACCTTCTCATGCAATCGGGGAATTTCTGGCTCGCGCTCTGTTTCCTCGTTCTCACGACGATATTTTTCCTTGTCAGTATTGCTTCACTCTGCCGCTACGTCATCAACTTTCACCGTAACAAACATCTGTTGCGCCCCGAGCCCGCCGAAGCGAGGCTCTTGCTTGAGATATAATTGATGCATGGCGATACGGAAGCGACGCATGACCGTGCGGGGCTCGCGCGTGCGACACGCACCGCTGAAGCACTTCTTCATTCCCGGGCCGCACAACGTCTATCGGCCACTTTTTTTGCGACTTGAATCCGTAGCCGTCACGGCTGCGGTAATCCTGCTTCTATTTGCAATCGCGCTCGCTGTCGAGAGGCTCGTTGTAAAAAGCCCTTCGCCGCAGTTCGGCGCCGTTGTCGCCGCCGTCTTGGTCGACCTCGCGAACGCCGACCGCTCTGCCGAAGGCTTGCCGGAGCTCGTTGTGGATGACACGCTTCAGAAAGCGGCACAGATGAAAGCCGACGACATGGCCGAGAGGGGATATTTTGCACACGAAACACCCGACGGGCTCACGCCGTGGGACTGGTTCAAGCGGGCGGGATATGCCTTTCGCTACGCGGGGGAGAATCTCGCCGTCTATTTTTCTGATTCTACAGAGGTCGAGAAAGCGTGGATGAACTCTCCTCTGCACCGCGAGAACATCTTGAGCGACAAATACAGCGAGGTCGGTATAGCGATAGCGCATGGGCGCTACCAGGGGAATGAGACCACGTTCGTCGTGCAGATGTTCGGAAACCCATCCGAAACCTCTGGGGCTGTCGTTTCTTCTACAGAACCGGAAAGCGCCGCGGCGCCGGTCGCCGGCGCCGCGGCCGAGGCGCAGCCACTCGGCGCCATCAAAGATGGCCGCACCTCGACCGTGTGGAGATTCCTCACATCGCCCAAAACTTCGCTTCAATATATATACATGGGACTCGCGGCCCTCATACTTCTCTCGGTCAGTCTTCTCTTTCTCGTCGAGCTGCGCCGACTGCACGTGCCGTCGTTCATCCGCGGCGTCGGCCTCCTCGCGCTCATCCTCTTTCTTCTCTACAGCGGCACCGCGCTTTCCGGGCAACTCCTCATCCTTTAGGTTTTCACCAGCGCTATCCCCGCGTTCTCCACAGACATATCCACTGTTTTCTCGTTGCTTTTCCCCAAATGTGACCTTGCGCTCTTATTGCCCTTCAGTGTCGAAGTTATACAATCGGTATGTGCTTGCTTGACTTCGGGAAACGGTGAAGGGAAGCGCGCACGATGTTTGCAATAGCATCACTTAGGAGAGTTTCCTGCTCTCGAACAACGAAGAGCCGTTTTGCGTATACCGGTCGCAAAACGGCTTTTTGTTATGGGTGGTTGGGGAGTTATCAGTAATTATTAATCTAAAACGTAATAGTATGTTCAATGCATTTCGTGGAACAGGCGTGCGATCTTGGCTCTCGGTCGCGTTCGCGATCACTGTCGGTTTGTTTCTGTTTGCGGGCGTTTCTGTTCCGAAGGCACACGCAGAGATCGTTTTTTGTTCAGGAAATCTTTTTGGGACGACTACGATCGTATCCGACAGATCAAGATGTGCAAACGGTCCCCGCCTTATTGTTGGTGGACCGGCAGAACAGGGGCCGCAAGGTGAGCAAGGTCCCGCGGGTCCGCAAGGTCCCGCAGGCGCTGATGGTGAAGACGGTGCACAAGGGCCACAGGGCGAGGTTGGACCAATAGGTCCCGAAGGTCCACAGGGTGATACGGGCCCGGCGGGTCCTACA
>Ga0209541_10013446_pt1 | contig 12505 bp, 13 predicted proteins | sample RifCSPlowO2_01_FD_184027 | JGI IMG/M metagenome (GOLD analysis project Ga0209541, IMG submission 184027) | Groundwater microbial communities from Rifle, Colorado - Rifle CSP2_plank lowO2_0.1 (SPAdes) (version 2) | ecosystem: Environmental > Aquatic > Deep subsurface > Groundwater | place...
CAAATATCTTCTGAACACTTTCCCTGACTTCATTTACTTCATCAAGAGCCTCCTTGCTATATATGTGTAAGGAGGGAAGCCCAGACGGGTCTCTGTACTTTTGAAAAATCTCTAATTCTCTGCAGAATACATCTTTCTTTTCCTGTATGCGCTTTGCAGCTTCTTCATAGGACTTTTTTGAAGATTCTCTCTCTTTTGTAATTGCATCTTTTTTTTCTTCGGCTCTCTTCTTTTCTCTGTCAAGGTCATGCATTAGCCTTGCTATCCTTTCTCTTCTTTCAGACCTGTATAGCTCATACCATTCAGGCTCGTCAATAGCTCTTTCTCCCTGTTCCTGTCTTTCTTCAGTTTCCTCTTTCTGCCTTTCTTCGCCATTAAGCGGGCTGGCTTCTTCTGATTCTTCTTCGGCTGTCATTTTCTATATAACTTCTCTATTTTAGGTTTTGTCTAAGCAAAGTAAGAACTAATAAGATTAGTCCTTCAGTCTTAAGAAAAAGAGCACATTACCCAATTAAAAACCTTTCTGTTATCACAACAACACCAGCGCGAAAGGCACGCCCTGCACTTTCTTAATGCCTGCTTTGGAGATTATCCCGCATTTAAGGGCGCAGTTTACGGAACTTTTTCCAGCAATATTAAATGTGGCGTCTTCCCTTGCTAAGTCGCTTATCAGTTCAGCCAGCTTTTTCTCATCAACTTCTTCTCCATTGAAGAAGCTTTCAGTTATTTCAAGCGCTTTATTTCCTTCCTCAAACTTCTTTCCGAGGAGCTCTGCATCACATACAGCAACAACAAGCCTGTAAGTCTTGTGGACTTTGATGAGGTGCGATGGCATATTAGTTGAGTGGTTAGCTTATTTTTAAACTTATCAATTAACGTTTCTGTCAACTTATTGCTGCTATGAGTATCGGGAAAATGAAGTAACTGTTTAATATTACATCTTTCATTATAATTATCCGCCGTTATTTTAGTAAATTAACTTAGAATTGTTAAATACATTCAGTTTAACTTACAGTCATCAGCATAGGGTTAGTATATGCAATTTATCAACAACAAAACCTTCAACCTTTGTTTATAAGGATAGGTTATTATTCAATAAGCACCTGCTTTGCAACTTTCCTTTCCTTTAGTGTAACTAACTTCTTAAGACCCTACTAAATATTATAACTAATTAAATAAAAAACAAAAGTTCAAGCTCACTTGAACTTTGCTGCCTGCTCTTTGGACATAATCTTAGCCATCTTTGTCCCGCACTTCACGCATTTTCCAAGAGCCATGAATGTGCCTCTTTTTGTCGGGCTAATCTTAAAGTCCTTCATCTCTCTCTTTTCCCTGCATTTAACGCAATATCCTTCCAATGCCATCTTATGCTTTTCCTCCTTTCGTATAATTAAGGCTAATTTAGGGTTTTATAAATATATCTTTTGAGTAAGATGTTAGGTAAATGTCGCCTTAAACTACGATTTAGAAAGGCGTAAAGTTAAAGGGAGATAATGTTCATCTTTTCATGAAAGGTTAAGTTAGTGGTAATGATTTGTTTGGGATGAACCTTTTTTGCGAAAGATTGGGATGAGGGCAGTTAATGAATATTCCTTAAACTACTACAAATAGCAGAAATAAGATTCTAATCGCTACCTTTGTTTTCTGCACTAATAGGTATTTCTTCAGCGGGAGCATCAAGTCAAAATATCTCAAACGAAAGGCAGGATTTTCCTGCCAAAAAGGTTCAGTAATACTGGGATTTTCCTGCCAAAAAGGTAAGAATATCTATTATCTTCCTCGTTTAAGTAGCTTTTATTTTCCTGCCAAAATAGTAAGGTTTTTAAACTAAACAAGATTCATTTTGTTATGAGTTATATAGAAACAAAGAAAACTTCCAGTAACAATTATATCTCTTTTGTGAAAAAGGTTTCTTTTATGGGTGATTTGCTTGTTATAAAAAAATTTATAGGTTTGCAGTTCCCAACAGTAAATAAGGAGAAGTTTTTATTAGATAATTTAGATTCAATTTCTCAAGAAGAGTTTTTATTCAGAAAGAAGTATCTGAATGAAGTTATTTCTTTTGTTTCACATAACCCCACATTACCAGAAGAAATAGAATTAAAATCCATTCTTTTGAATAATTTACTGGATGCTAAGAATTGCGAAGCAAAAGTAGATACTGAATTTGCTAAAGAGTTCATATTCAACTCTAATAATATCGAGGGTTCAAAAATTCCTCCTGAAGTAGTTAGGGACATTATTGACAGGGGTGATACCAAATACGCTGATAAGAATGAGGTTAAAGAAGTTAAAAATTCTATTTTAGCCTTTGATTATTTAAAGAAATCATTCAAGTTTAATCTTTCTTCTATAAAGAAACTTTATCATATTTTGACTAAGGATTTGGAAATGCAAAAAGGAGTATTTTATCCTAAGGGTTTTAAAAAAATTTCCAATATTGTCGGAAATTCAGAGACTACAGCGCCGGAACATGTAGAAATAGCGTTAATAAACCTTATTCAGTGGTATAAAAAGAGTAAAAACAAGATTCATCCGTTAATTTTGGCATTTGAGTTTCATAAAAGATATGAAGTGATTCATCCTTTTTTGGATGGCAATGGCAGGACTGGAAGGCTTATCATGAATAAAATTTTAATAAGTTCCGGCTACCAGCCAATAATTGTTTACAAAGAAAATAAAGCAGTATATTTCAATGCTCTGGCTAAAGCAAGTGATGGCAAAGCAAAGAATTATTACCAATTTATGCTGGAGCAAACAAAGAAAACTTATGATTTTTTAGAGAGTGTTACCAAGAGGTATTAAGAGTCATCCGTACAGGGTTAGCTATGGCAGTTTATTAAGCGGCATTAACAATAATTGTTCCCAAATTTCAAAGATAGTAAAGAATACTATTTCCTTACCTGCAATTGTTTGTTGTGCTGGTAGAATTCTTCAACGCTCAAGGGAATTCCAAGTTTTCTCCACCACTTGCTTTTATCTCCATAATCCTTTACATCTCCCGCGTCGGGCAGTATTAACTCTGGCTTGTGGAATGGCACGAGATAAGGAGATAATCTTTCTCCTTCCGTTCCAGGCCCGCGTACTTGCATGACCTGATTTCCTCTAAAACTTTCTCCATTTCTTAAAACTGCCCATCTTATTGCAATGTTATGAAGGTGAGCATTTGGCGTTTCCTGAACATCATAGCTTAACCCAGCTCTAACATTTGAAGGTGCAGTATCATAAACATTTGAGGCTGTATTAACAAGCCATTCTAAGATTTGAGGGTTGACTTTTAAGAATTCATAGTACGCATCCTCATAAACCCTTAATGAAGCAGTTCTATCAAGGAAATTATCGCCAAAATTCCATACCAATCGCCAATTTCCTTCGCCGTGCTCCTTATTCCATCTCACAATCAGCTCGTCTCTTTTCTTTCCGAAATATCCGGGTCTTTCAATAGTAACCCAGTCCTTGCTATCCTGGATTTTAGCCAAGCAAGGGCCCAAACGTGCAGGATATAAGCGTGCAAGTGCTTCTTCGGTAGTATCTCTATGTTCCGGCCTGAACGTCAAGTTAGGCTTTCCACTAATTTCCCTTTCATAACCTCCCATCACAAGTGTAATGTTTCAGAGTTTAAATAGAATATTATGCTTCAGAAGCAAGATAAGTGTCAGCTAAATTTTGCTTCTCACGCTGTGCTTTGCTCCGCATGCTAAGCAATGGACAAACAAGTAGCCATCCTGCTTCACGAATTCAGTGTCTGGTTTTTTACACTCGCGGCATATAACAAACTCTTCGGTATATGACTTTATTTTATTATCAATCATCTCGCCTGCTGCTCTTTTCTGCATAATTAACCTGTCTCCTTTTAAAACGCCGGGAGTTGCCAGCTCGCGAAGAATGTATTTCAGAAGGTGTTCAGGATTTCTTCTGATATAGCTGGCTATCTGCCTGAAGTTATTGACGATGGTCTTCTTTCCTTCGCCGATGACTTGAGCCTTAGGAACTTCAAACCTGTCAGCGAAAGCCCTGCTCTCAATAGGTTTTACTTTCTGCAGGGCTTCTTCAAGCATTTCCTCGTATGTTTCCATGAGGGGAAAAGAGAAAGAGAGTTTTTAAACGTTGTTTATAACCGCGTATCTTCGATACAGTCACAATTTAGGGATAGAATTAGAAATTAACCATTAACTTTAATCCGATTATGTAAGCATCAATAAGTACTTGATAGTACTTGCCATCACTGATAACCTAATAACTTTGCTCGTTTCTAAATTAATTATTTTACTCTCTTTTCATAATATTATGAGCATATTGCTTTAGAGCTATCTATCGGAGATACTGTAACCATCAACCCAATGGATCTTTCTAAAGGCACAGTATAATAATTTATATCCTATCTGTCCTATCCCAGATACCTTATCTTTCCGGGCCTTGGCTCGTAGGCAAGCCCTTCCTCAAGCATCTTCTTTACTTCCTGGTTTATCAGCTCCGGAGGAGCCTTGATAGTCATTATTAATTTATCTGCATCAACTCCCCCATTTTCCTCGCTCTCTTTAATCATTTTGATTATCTGGTCCTTGACAGCTATTACCTCTTCTTTGTCATGCTGCTTTGGCGCTTCTTTCTCCAATTCCAATTTTCTTACAAGCAGGTACCTTGGGTCTTTAATTGTGATTATTTCCGGCGATATGTATATTTCATTATTGAAAAACCTGCAAAAGCCAATAACCATGACAGTATCACCCGGAGCTATGCCTTCAAATTTTGCCACATCATCCCCGAACATCTTGAGCCTGAGCTGTCCCGAGGCATCATCAATAGTCAGGGTGGAGTACTGCTTTTCGCCTTCGCTGGAGAATTTGTCAACGACGTTTGCAACGATGTTTGCTCTTACTACCTGTTTATCTCCTAATTCCACGAATTTAAATCTTGGAGCTCCTGAATTATCAAGTGCCGATGAATCCATTATCGGCTGGCCCCTGAGTATGTCGCCGACTCTTAATTTGTAGGCAATGTTTCTTTTCTTTATTTCTGTAGCTATCATGATTATGAATTAATTTTATACCCTTTTAATCTTTTAGATAGTTAAAATGATGATTTAATATTTTTCCACGAACATTAGTCCATTCTTTTCGGTCTTTCTTAAAATTCCTTTTAAAATTAAAAGTATGGCAAATTAAATAAGTAGTAAGTGTAATTAATAACCCAACAAAAAGGATTTTGCTTTCTTTGTTTAAATTCAACGATATAATTAATGATACACTAACAGAAATAATTATCGCAACTATCGCAAACAATCTTGTTTGATTATTCATTAACATTTGGTCATCATGATTTATTCGTGATGAACTATCGCTTATTAGAAATCTTCTGTCTTCAGGTTTTACTTTATCAGGATTATCTGATGTAATTTTCATAATTTCCTTTATTTGTTCTTCCATTTTATCTCCTTAGATCAGGTGATGTCACATGAAATCACATAACCTGTACAAATCCTTTTCTTGGATAAAAGATATCTCCTGCCCTTGCAAGCCTTTCAAGAGACTCATCAATCTCTTTTTCATTAATCTTCCCCTGAAGCTCTCTCTTAAGCTCTTCAAGGGGTATCAGCTTCCCGAGCCTGCCCTCCAGTTTTGAAAGGGCTTCTTTCACGGCCATAACTCTGCCTCTCTGGCTTGCTGAAACTCCTGAAGCTATCCTGTCAATGTCAAAAGTCTGGGTTTCATAATCATATCCCACTTTCATTAAATAATATCTCATTAATTCAATTGCCATCCTGGCATCGTCTCTTGTAACTATATTGCTCAGCCTTAGCTTTGCTGAAGATTCACTTAGCCTTACTAATCCATCAAGCTGCCTTGCTGATATTGGGAGGGGTTTTGTTGCCTGTTCAGAGCCGATAGAAGCAGGAACGTTCCTCAAGTCAACGTAGAACTTCTTTATCTCATCAATTGCTTCGTCAGTAAGCTGCGGCTTAATACGCTGGCGGGCATAAGCGATGTACTTTTTGAACAGATCCCTGCTTATAGCTCCCTTTTCTTTCGGCTCCTTGCTTTCCATGAGAACATGGGCTGCTATAGCTTCATCCTTGCTTCTGTCTGGAAGGTCTTTCATGATAAATATTATATCAAATCTGTTAATTAATGCCGGAGGAAGGTCAATTTGGGCGGCGACTGTCTGGTAAGGATCAAAGCGCCCGAATTTTGGATTAGCCGCTCCGAGTATTGAAGTTTCTGCCCTCAGCCTTGCCTGAATTGTTGCCTTGCTGATGCTGACGCAATTATGGAGCACCATGTTATTAGAGATAAAAGCCCAGGTTGGTTCTATAGTTATGTCATAAACCCATTCAGAATCAGTATTATCAATAATTTCCACGGATTTGATTCTTGACCACCTTATCTTTCCAAAAGCCAATTTTTTCATTTCTCTAACTCTTGGAATAATAGCTAACATTCCGGTAATCTCATTTAACAAAACATCTTTATAGTTTTTATCTAATTCTTCCATCTTTTCATTCTGGGTTAGCATATACCTTGTTAATCCTAACTTTTTAGATAGGCTTAATTTTGACAATTCTAACTTTTCTCTTACTGTCCTCATTTCCCTATTGCTATTGGCTTTTCTTATTTTATCTTGCCCTTCAATCAGTCTATCAACTTTTTCTTCCGCTAATTTAATCATTTTTTGAAGGAATATTCTATGCTTATGATGTTCTTCTACTGCTATCTGCGTTTTCAGGTCTCTCTCAGCATTTATTTTTAAGTGTTTAAATATCTCTCTTATGGATTTTGAAACATTTGGCACTATGTCTGTTATCGACCTAAAGGTCTTTGCAGTCTGGAGGTATCTTTTAAGTCTTTCTCTCTTCTTAATAGAAGTAAACCCTATTTGATTGTGGAATTTAAGTAAGTTTTCAGCTCCCGTAACATCTACCTTGAAGAATTCTCTGTCATTATATATGGATGAAATTATGCCAAATCTTAATAGTATTTCGCTGACTTGTTCTGCAAGCTTTTTATTTTCTGTTATCAAACTCGCTCTGCATCCATTACGTTTTACATTAACTACTGTACCGTCACCATCAAATAATGCTCTTATCAGCAATGACAAATCCTCTTTTTTACAATTTATTATTCTATCAGGAATTGTTTTTAAAATTCCTCTTTCCATCAAATTTTTATCGATGCCCATCAAGAATTCAACGATATCTTTTGACACTACACACGCCTCAAATTGTTTTCCTCTTGTTGATAAGCTAGGATTCTTCCCGAAGAATGATCTTACAGCATTTGAATAATCATCAATCAGGTCTTTGTCATTATTCCAGAATTGTATACCATTCTTTTTGCCGCGATTAACACTATAACATCCGTCAGAAATGTGATACCCTAATATTTTGCATAGTTGTGGGCCGTTTTTGAAAGGCTTAATCTCAAAAGACTGTTCTTCTCCTTCAATAGGTAATTCTCCAGGTATTGGGAAGAATTCCCCAATTGATAAATTCTTAGCGTTCTTGGTTGTTATCTTTCCACTATCTACTGCCCAGCATGGATGGTCGGGAGTTACTGTTATTTCTCTGCCATTGGCAAGTTTTATCCTAACAAATTTATCTGGTGCTTTCTTTCTCATAACCCTATTTATCCCCGTTGGATATATTGATTCAAAGTCAGTTGTCAAAACTTTTATTCCATCATTAAGATCTAAGAGTTCACTATTAGCATATTTTTGGATATTATTGGGGCTTTTGTTAATTAATTCATCAACTAATTTTCCTATTTTTATTTTAGACCCGTCAGCAAGCATTAATTCAAAGTCTTTATGATAACATTGCTGCTCCATCGCTTCATGCATTGCGCTGGTATCATGAGGGTCCATCTTGTCCATTTCGTCCAGCGCCAGCATTCCTCTATGCGCAAGAACTATTGCTCCGGCTTCAAGGCTCCATCCTCTCAGGAATTCATCCCTGACTACTGTTGCAGTTATGCCAGCTCCTGACGCGCCCCTTCCGACAACATACCTTCCCTTTGGAGCTATATTTGCCATGAATGTCAGGATTATGCTTTTCGCGACGCCAGGATCCCCCACAAGAAGAATGTGCATATCGCCTCTTTTAGTAGTTCCATCGGGGAGAGTTTTCTTAACTCCTCCAAGAAGCTGCAATACCAAGGCCTGCTTGACTTCCTTGTATCCATATATTGACGGAGCTATTGTATTCGTCATTTTTTCAAAGAGTTTTTTATCTTCAGCAAGCTCCCTTATCTGGATTTCATCTTCCTCATCTATTATTACTTCCTCATAGGATTCTTCAAGAGGGATTATGTTGTTTGCCTCTATAGCAATGTCATACCTTGTCAGCTGCCCGCCGGTCTGGATATGCTTGACAACTTCCTTAAGAGTTCCTATAACTCTCACCCTGCTTCCCGGAGTTGTCTTCTCCTCCATTTTTGGCTCAACCAAATCTTCTTTGAGAAATATTGAAATTCTTCTGGGCTGTTCTCCTCCGCTCAGATCTTCCGGAGATTCCTCAACCACTATTTTCTGGGCATCAACCATGTCTTTTGACAATAGCTTGAATCCTCCCCTTCTTCCGCACGAGCATCTCCTGGGCTCGCGGAACTTGCTTTCTATTTGAAGGATGGAAATTATAGTTCCGCAAGTCGGGCATTCAAACTTTGCATTAACAACCTGCGGCCTTACTTCAGTAGCCTGCCTGATTATTCCTTCAATTTGTATGAATTTATTGAGGTGCTTTGAGCGAAGGTTCCTTATTTTTTCAGAGTGAGAATCCGGAAGGCTTAAAAGACGCACTCTTGCGTTTTGTATTATTCCCGCCTCTTCAAGAGCAGTCTCCATGAATATCAGAGTTTCCTCAGGATATCCCATCAGGTTCTCGGAAATCATAGGAGAGAAAGAAGCCACCTCATCAAAGTTCACATGAATCACTTTGTTCTCGGCTCTCGCGGCCTTTCCAATTATTTCCTTCTTATGGGCATCAAAGAAGTTCTTCGCCTCCAAAATCAGTTCCTCGGGCTTCATTCTTTTTTCCATGAGTTTTTCCATAATCTAGATTATGTAAGGGGCTTTTTATGGTTTTATATTGCAAGAAGATATATTTTGAAACCTTTAGAAAAACTAAGAAGTGACATAAAAATGAATTATACAAATCCTTAAAAGCTCGGTATTTTTGTATAAAAATATGAGGGTTGTTTATCTTGCTGGTCCAATAATGGGCAATGATTATTCTGGTGCTACAGATTGGCGTAGGGAAGCTGCTTCTAAGCTGGAATCTTGGGGTATTAGGGCTGTTTCTCCGATGCGTGGCAAGGAAAACTTAGGAAAAGAAAGAGCCATTAAAGATTCTTATGATGGCAGTGAAATAGCTACTCCCCTAACAGTACAAAAAGGCATTGTTACTCGTGATAGGTTTGATACTACTTCTTGTGATTTGATGATTGCTAATCTTCTTGATGCTAAAAAAGTTTCTATTGGTACAATGATTGAGTATGGCTGGGCTGATGCTTTTAGAAAACCTGTTATTACTGTTATGGAAAAAGAGGGAAATGTTCATGATCATGGCATGGTTAGGGGACTAACTGGTTTCAGGGTTGAGACGTTAGAAGAAGGATTACTCGTTGCTAAAATTCTTTTGGTTGACTAGAATTACTTTTCCTTCAGTCTCCTTATAGCAGCCTTGACATTCTTTATCAGCTGTATCATGCTCTCAGCTAATTGCTGGCGTGTTTTAGTGCCGGTGCATACAAGCTTGCCGTTGCTGAATAATAAGAAAGTAGCTGTCGGCTCTGTAAGCTTGTATACTAATCCCGGAAACTGTTCTGGCTCATATTCTGTATTTTCAAGCTCCAAAGCAAGCAAATTAAGATTGAGCATCAGGTCAATGCTTCCCGAAGCTACAATATTCTGGACATTGATTTTAGGCCTTTCAGTTATTCTTACATTAATCTTCCTCAGCTGTCTTATTACAGATTCAATTACCTCTCTGACTTGCTGTATTGACTTAGTTCCTGTGCATACCAAATTGCCTGAACTGAAAACAAGAACTGCTGATTTTGGCTCCTTTACTCTGAGTATTACTCCGGGAAACTGCTCCGGATTATAAGTAGTATTTACGAGGGTCCTGGCCAGTTTGGTTAATGATATTGGCTTTCCCAAGGAGGTTGTAGCAACGATGTTTTGCACTTTAAGCGACCTGCTGGGACCAGAACCAGAGCCGCCAGATTTGGACAAACTTTTTTTGCCTGCCATAAAACTTCCAACTACTATATAATAATAAAATTTTTAATGCTGAACTTTAATGTTGATTTATAAACCTTTCGGTTTATAAAGCTTTGGGTGGCCTTTTTTGGTGTCTTATCCAGAAACTATTTCATAAGGCTGTTATAATTAGCTCTATGAAATTGACCCATGATAAGCTCGTATGTGCAGTCCTGAAATTATTTAATGAGGATAGCATAAATTTACTTTTTTAATCAATCCTTTCTCACTCTCATAACAAGATTCACATTCTCAATCGGGAATATTCTGCTTAGTCTCGCCTCATTTTTTGCTCCGCCCATGCAGTTGTAAACAAGCCATCTCAAACCTCCTCTTCTGAATGCCGGCTCAATGCCCTTAATAGTAAATGGAAAATTTCTTTCAAACATCCTGTAATACTGGTATCTCTTTCCGCTTTCAGTATCCGGGTCAAAATGGTCAAATGCTCCAAGTGAAAGGAAGTGCCTGTGAGTTACATCTCCATAAGCGTTTATTCCGCTGTAATGGGGATATCTTATATTAACTGCTGCTCCATTCCTGCTGACTCTGTGCACTTCGCTTAGAAGCCACGGGATGTCTTCAACGTGTTCTATAATGTCTGTCAAGTATATCTCATCAAATGCATCATCTTTGAAAGGCAGGCATCTTCCTCTCTTAATTTCATGCACTACATCCACTCCTTCTAAACTGCCGTTTGAATCAAGCCCGACAGAGCTTGGATGTTTGCTGCTTCCGCATCCGATGTCTAAGCTAGCCATCTAAGTTATCGGCAAGCACCATTTTTAAAGCCTACTATTGTTACGACTTAAAAGAAACAGCTTAGGAAAGATTTATAAAGATATTCTCAATTCTTTTATTATGAGCAGCGAAGAAAGAACAGAATCTGAAGTTTCTGAAAGCGTGTTTGAAACTAAAGAAAACCCAAGGCATGCTTATTTGTTTGTGCCCCAGAGCAATAAGGGGCTTTCTGTAAAGCATGATCTTGTCATATGGCTTGGGAGGATTTATAATGACAGAAGAGAGCATTTAGATGCCATATACCTTAGCCTTAGGACTCAAACTCCTGGCAGTTTTGAGAGAGCTAAGCGTTCTCTTGATACTGCAATGGAATTCTGCCTTCAAAATGATATTCGTCCGCTAGAGTCTTATAATCACGCTTTCTTGCTTGGGGATTTGGCTGGCAGCCGTGGCGAGGATTTTACAAGCATAGCTTATGTTGCAAGATACAGAGAAGCAGACATTGATAAACTTGCTGAGAATTTAAAAAAGATGATCTTTGATGTTGAAAGGATAGATATTGGATAACTATCCTCTTAACGCTCTTACTACATCTCTTGCAATATTCTTTCCGGCATTGTTATCTGAAGGTGTTGAAGACATTGTAATTACCGGATAGCCGGGATTATTATTTCTCCATTTTTTATGCTTTCTTGTTCCTCCAACTAAATGATATCCGTGCCCTCCCATAACGCTCATTATTTCAGAGGTTATTGTTCCGTCATACTGCCTGAATGCGCGTTCTATTGTTTTTTCGTTTTCTTGACTTATTCTAGAAGTTTGATGATTAGTATCGCTATAAGGCATCTCCATTGCTTTCAGAAATTCTCTTGCAATTAATGACTCCGGTCTTTCTGACTCAGCAATCTTTCTTAACTTGGGCCCGTCAACTTGCTGAATATATTCAAGAGTTCCAACGCTTTTTGCTTCGGTCATCTTTTTTCTAAACTCTCCTAGCGATGTTGACTCTCCACCCCAGTCGTTATTAGGATCTGTTATGTGGTAATCTCTTTCAGCTTTGAAGCTCTTGCTGTTTGGATCTTTATGCGTGCAATAAACATGAATGCTTGGTTCAACTCTTTCCTCCAGCACTGCTGTTGCTGCTGTCGTGCTTGCCGCTTCTCTGCTATCTTCAGTGTGAGCTATCCACAACAGCACTAATCCGCCGAGGAAGAATATCACTCCAAGCACTTTGAAATTCTCGTCGATTACTCTTTCAATTACTGAATAGCCTGTTGAATAGCCTGTTATGGCTATTGATGAAACAGTCAGGATGATGCTTAGGACAATGAGCGATATTCCCAGATATCTCATAATATCCTGATAAACTTTCTCATGATGAATTCCACCTTTTTTATTCATTTTATATAGATTTTGGTGATTAGCGGAAATCCGCACTAAACTTGCCTCCTTATAGTTATATCAAATAGTAGGTTAAAAATACTTTCGTTTCTGTGGTTGAAACGAAATT
>Ga0209541_10013447_pt1 | contig 12505 bp, 11 predicted proteins | sample RifCSPlowO2_01_FD_184027 | JGI IMG/M metagenome (GOLD analysis project Ga0209541, IMG submission 184027) | Groundwater microbial communities from Rifle, Colorado - Rifle CSP2_plank lowO2_0.1 (SPAdes) (version 2) | ecosystem: Environmental > Aquatic > Deep subsurface > Groundwater | place...
CGCAAATTACCGGCGGCCTCCACGAACCACCGCATTTCTTTTTCTCCCGTGTTCACATCCGGGCCGGCGATGTATTTTTTCATAAGAAACGGTTTTATCGCCTTGGCGAAACTTTGGACGAATTGTTTTTTAAGATTATCGTCTCCGCCCGGCCAAACAATACCCGCTTTGGCTCCGCCGAAAGGTATTCCAGCCAAAGAATTTTTCCAAGTCATTGTCCGGGCCAGCCGATAAACTTCTTCCGCCGTCACACCCGGCGTCATTCTTATCCCGCCTTTGCCCGGCCCCAATATTGTATTGTCTATGACCAAAAATCCGTTCATTCCGATGGACGAGGCGTAAACTTCTAGGACATACTCCGGTCCATACTTGTCTTTTTTTATTATTCTTTCGCTTAAATTCATTTTTGGATTATAGCATGTTCAGTTTTTGTTGACACCGCCAACGCTCTTGATAAAATTAAATCAATGGCTAAGCTTATAATCATAGAAGATGACCCTTTTTTGCTTTCTATTTTGGCCGAGAAGCTTAAAGAAGCCGGTTTCGGCATTGAGACGGCCATAGACGGAGAAGACGGTTTGGACAAAATAAAAGCGGGAAATTTTGACCTTGTCCTTTTGGATATGGTTTTGCCGAAGATAGACGGTTTTAAAATTTTGGAAGAGCTTCGCGGCGGCAAGCTCAAAAAAATTCCGGTAATAATTTTGTCCAACTTGTACGACAAAAACAATATAGACAAAGCCATTTTGTTGGGGGCGAAGGAATATATCGTAAAAGCTTACAACACTCCCGAAGAAATAGTTTTAAAAATAAAATCTTTCTTGAATAAAGAAAGAAAAGACATATTGCCGAATGGCTAACATTTATATTCTACTGGTTTTTGTCTCGCTAGTCGCCGCCATATTGATTGTTTTTGCGCGATTTTCCCTCCTTTTTCTTAAAAAAACAGACGAAGGCGAAGAAGGCGGTAAACTTTTAAGAGAAAGACAAAAAGAAATAGTGGAAAACATAATGGAAGGCCTTGTCGTGCATGGCGTCGATGGCAGAATACTTTCGGTCAACAGGGCGGCTGAGCAGTTTTTAAGCGCCCAGTATACGGACATTAAAGGGAAAAAAATCGGCGAAATTGACAATCCTTCTCAATTGTTAAAGGCTATTTTTACGCCCATGGAAGACAAAAGAGAGTTTTCTTTCTCTTTTAAAGATAATCTTGAGCAAGAGTTGTTTTATCAGATTATTCAAGTTCCTTTGAGCCAAAAACGAGGCGAAATTTTGAAAATAATAAGAGATGTCAGCCGGGCGAAATATCTGGACAGAATGAAAAACGAATACATCACTATGATGTCCCACAAAATATTGACTCCGCTCACCAACATCAAATGGGCGGCGGGTATTTTGTCGGGCGACAATTTGGACGAGCCAAAAAAACAAGGGAGCGTCAAAAACATAACGGACAATGCCAACAAGCTGATAGAGTTCACTTCTCATCTGCTTAACATCACGGAAATAGAAGAGGGGTTGTTCGGTTATAAGTTTGAAAAAACGGACATAGCCGAATTGGCGGAAGAAATCATAAAAAATTATCAGCAGGAAGCGTTTCAGCGTGGCATAAAGATATTGATTGACGACCCAAAGAAGAATTTTTATTTAGTGAAGGGCGACAAAAACAGGCTTGGCGTCGCAATGGCCAATTATATAGACAATGCCGTCAAATACAGTCCGGACGGAGGGACTATTGAAGTTTCTTTTCACCAGGACAAATACACGCTCTGGTTTGCCGTCAAGGACGGCGGAGTGGGAATTTCTCCCGAATCGGTCGGCTCCTTGTTCACGAAATTTTTCAGAGACAAACGGGCGAAGGCCGTGCATACGGAAGGGACGGGAGCGGGTCTTTTCATCGTCAAAAATATCATAGAAAAACACGGCGGGAAAGTCGGCTATGATCCGATCAAAACCGGCGGCTCGCTGTTTTACTTCACCCTGCCGGTGTATAAGGAGGAGAAATGAAGTTTTTGGACATGATCGACTATTTAGCAAATTTCAAAAAATATTCTTTTGGTCTTGACTCTTGTTTGATTATATCAGCCCAGCTCCGTTCTATTTCTGAAACTCTTTTTATTTTTCCGTTATGCCAACAAAGCGGATTGACTACTCGCGATTTGCAAAACACTTTTCCGTCGTAATTGGTTGGATTATTTTTGAAACCGATTTTATTGTTCATTCTGTCAAACAGCAAACTTAATTTTGAATCAATTTTGATATGCGGCTCTATTTTTCCCAAAACGATTTTGTCGGTGGTGTATAAATCTGTTTCAGAAATGTAGTTTTTTGAAAGAGCGTAGCGGAGATAATCTCCAACTGTTTTAAACATAACAGCGGAAGGCAATCCCGAATAATAATCCGTGTTTAATTTCAAAAACAACTCGGCATATTTTTTTGCGCTTTCAAATTTTTTTAAAATCCATTTTCCGTCTTTTGTCGTTAGATTATCAATAAAATATTTTCCATTTTCAATTTCTCCAAAAACAACAGCGTTTCTTAATGAATAATCTATCCTGTCGGCGCACAAATCCGGCAAATCTTTTTCTTTTAGCGGAAAATTTTTGTCGTCCAAAATATATTCCAAGCCAAAATTATATTTTTTAAGTATTTTAGGAATTTCCGATTTTCTGACAAATTCGTCAAAAACATTATCTTGATGATTGTGTTCTTTTTCGGAGCCAGTGTCTAAAACATAATCTATGCAATGAGAAAAAGCCGAGTGAGAAACATCGTGAATAAGTCCGGCAATTTGTTCTTCAACCGGCGCGTTATACATTTTTAGAAGCAAATAAACGCCAACAGAATGCTCAAAACGGGAATATGCGGTTTCTGGAAAATAGGGTTCAAAATATCCCACTTGATCTATTTCTTTTAAGCGCTGAATGGTCGGAGAATTTATCAATTCTAAAATTACTGGTTCTATAATTTCAAAATTTCCATATATTCGATCTGTGTATTTCATAGATTTGCAGGGGTAAAATGTTTTCGCCTTTTTTTGGACCTAGGCAGAATCGAACTGCCGTTTATGCATTGCAAATGCATTGTTCTACCACTAAACTATAGGCCCGCCTTCGCTAACCCGCTTCGGCGGGCAAGCCCTTAATAAAGCCAATTCTAGCATTATTTTGATTAGCTTTTCAAATTTACCCGCCGGACAGGCGGGCTGTCTGTTATTAGGCAAGATACTCTTTGATTTTTTCGGCGATAGTTTTGTATATCCATTCAAACTTGGATTCGTCCGTTTCAAGTAAAGTGACCCGGAAACCGAGCAGATTGCAGTTGAATCCCGTTAAGGGCACGACGCAGATGCCGGTGGCGCCCATAAGGTAATAGACGAACCTTTTGTCCGGCGCCATGCCGTTGGCGGTTTTTTCTTCAATAAATTTTCTGACTCTGGTATTTTTTATTTCCAATTTTTGTTTTTTATTTAAAACACCGTCTTTAAATACCACAGAAACATAAAAAGCGCCGGCCGTTTTTGGCGAAATTATTCCCGAGACCGAGCTTAAAATTTCATAAGCCTTGTCGGCTCTTTTTTTATAAAATCCCCGCCTTTCTTTCAAGTGCGATTCGTAGCGCCGGTCGGACATTATCAAAGGAATGACCGCTTGTGGAAGAGTGGTGGAGCAGACTTCCAACATCTTGGCGTCCATTATGCTTTTGACATATTTGGCGAAAACTTCGTCTTTTTCTTTATTGTAAATTTCTATCCAGCCGCACCGGCTGCCGGGCCACGGAAATTCTTTGGAAATTCCTTTCATGGCGATGCCCGGGACATCGCCGATAATTTCCGCCAACATCGTCATTTTTTTTGTATTATGGGCGATGTTGCAATAAACCTCGTCGCTTATCAAAAACAAATCGTATTTTCTCGCCAAGGTGGCGATCTGTTCCAAAACTTTTTTCGGATAAACCATTCCGGTCGGGTTATCCGGGTTGATGATCAAAATTCCGGAGATGGCCGGATTGTATTTGATTTTATTTTCCAAATCTTTCAAATCTGGCAGCCAATTTTTCTCCGGCAAAAGATTGTAAGTGATGTGGGGCGAGCCGGCGTGGGCGGCTTCGGCGGAGGAGTGGGTAGAGTAAGCGGGAGACGGGCCGATGACGCGGGTTTCCTTCCGCAAATAAGTGTAAATTTTGGAAATGGCGTCGCCTAGTCCGTTGAAGAAACAAATATCGTCGGCGGTTATTTTAGCCCCATTTTTGGAGTTGCGTTTTTCGGCCAGAAATTCTCTGGTTTGGAGAAGCCCTTTGGTCGGGTTGTAAGCGAAAGTCTTGTTGTTATCTATCGCTTTTTTAACGATATCCTTAATCCATTCGGATATTTGATAGCCCTTGGCCACCGGGTCGCCGATATTTTCCCAAGTAATTTCCTGTCCAAGACTTTTTATTTTTTCGGCAATCTCAACAATACCTCTTATCTCGTAAGTCAGTTCTCCGGCTCCCTGATGAACAATATTATTTCGCATTATTTTTTGCGGTCTCTCATTTCTTTTAAAATTTTAATATCATCAACAACTCCAGGATAAGCCGTTTCGCAAATCATATCAATGTTGTTTTCTTTGGCGAAAGCGGCCAGTTTTTCAAACCCGTCCAAGCCGATTTTGCCCTGGCCGATGTGAGTATGCCTGTCTTTGCGGGAATTAAAATCAGTCAAGCTGTCGTTGCTATGAATAAGCTTTATGTTTTTGAAGCCAAGATCCATGTCTATTTTTTCAATCGTTTGAGTAAAGTTATTTTTCCAGTTATAACCGGAAACGAAACTGTGTTGGGTGTCTAAACAAACGCCAGCCAAATACTCGTCGAAGTCCGGTGTCGACGAGAAAATTTTTCCGATTTGTTTAAAGTCCGAACCGATAATTTGTCCGGCGCCGGCGCTGTTTTCTATCAGCAATTTGGCGGAGCCGGAGTAATCTTCAAAAATTTTTTCTAAACCCTCAATCGTTTTTTTAATTGATTCTTCTTCGCCCAAATCTTTGGCCGAGCCAAGATGGGTCATCACGTATTTTGCCTCCAACTGACTGGCCCTTTCCAATTCTTTGCGGATGGAGCTGATGGAACCGTAATAAATCCGGTTGTTTTTTGACGCTAGATTGATGAAATAAGGCGTATGAACATAGACATTTTTAATGCCGAATTTTCGGCAATTTTCCTTGAAACTTTTTACCATTTCTTCGGAAATTTCCAGAAATGGTCCGCCTTGCGGCGAGCGGGTAAAAATCTGCATTACTTCGGCACCAAGATCCAGCGCCCGCTCCGGCGCGTTTTCCAGTCCGTCCGCTATGGATATGTGAGCTCCGATATACATATTTTAATTATATACAGTTTTGCTGAAAAATGTTAGATTTACTTTTATGTCGTTATCCATCGGAATAGTCGGTCTGCCGAATGTGGGGAAGTCCACGCTTTTTAAGGTATTGACCAAAAAGCAGGTGGATATCGCCAATTATCCTTTTTGCACCATTGACCCGAGCGTGGGGGTGGTGGAAGTGCCGGATGAAAGGCTGGGCAAACTAGCCGAATTTTCCAAGTCCAAAAAAGTCGCGCCGGCGGTGATGGAGTTCGTGGATATCGCCGGACTCGTTAAAGGCGCTTCCGAAGGGGAAGGGTTGGGTAATAAATTTTTGGCCAACATCAGAGAAGTGGACGCCATCGCCGAAGTGGTGCGGGTTTTCAGCAACGACAAAATAATTCACGTTCACAACAAAATAGACCCGTCGGGCGATGTGGGGGTGGTGGAAGCCGAGCTGATTTTGGCCGATTTGGAAACTGTCAGCAAGAGAGTCGGCGCGCTGGAAAAAGAATCTAAATCCGGCGGCAAAGAAATTATTAAAAAACTGGAGACAGTCAAAAAAATAAAATCCGCCCTTGAGCAAGGCAAGCTGGCGAAAGATTGTTTGCTGGAAAAAGACGAGGCGGAAAATCTGAAAGAGCTCCATTTGCTAACACTCAAGCCGATTTTATACATTTATAATGTTTCGGACGACGAAAGCGGCGGCAAAATGATTTTTTCCGTCTCGGACATAACTGGGGATTCCTCCAAAAATAATTTTGCCGCCGCTTTTGAGGAACTCAAAAAGAAAAATCACGTGATTTTAGACATCAAAACGGAAGAAGATTTGATGGAAATGAGCGAGCAAGATAAAAAAGAACTGGGCTTGCGAAGCAATATGGATAAGTTGATCGTGGAGTCGTATAAATTGCTCGGTTTGATGAATTATTTTACGACAGGCGAGGATGAGACAAGAGCGTGGACCATCAAACAAAATTCCACCGCGCCGGAAGCTGGCACGGCCATTCACACCGATTTCAAAGATAAATTCATTCGCGCCGAGGTGATAAACTGGCGGGATCTGCTTTCCGCCGGCTCCTACGCCAAAGCTCGGGAAAAAGGCCTGGTGCGGACGGAAGGGAAAGAATATATAGTGAAAGACGGGGATGTGATAGAATTTAAGATATAAGAATTTGCATGTAATCCCGCCGAAAACCCTTGACAAAACACTATAACTAGGATACACTTTTTTTAGTTCTTTGATAAAAACTTGCAAGTGGTCATAGCGAAAAGGGGCTTAATCAATAGGCCATTCCTCGCTATGACCACTACGGCTCATAGTTCCTCCTCGGATTTTAGAGGGAGAGTAAACAAAAGAAAGGAAGATATCATGACCCCATCGAAGCCGACAACTGATGGCCAAATTGACAAGGCTGTCGCCAACTACCGCGCTCTCTTGGAGAAACACTCCGGAGAATTCAACACCGAAGCCGTGCAAATAGTTCTCGGTCAATCCGAACTCGCTGGCGAACAGTTCACAATCTTCTGTCGGCGCGTCGAAGTGTTCTCGAGTCTCTTCTTCCGCCGAGCTACGGTCAAACGCAACCGCACCCCGCAGGAAGCGCTGGACGCCACCTTCCGCAAGCAGTACACCGACCGCAAGGTCGTGGAAAGCATGCCCAAGGGTGAAGGTGACGAAGTCGAGGTCGGCTTCTTCAGACTCGACCTGTCCAAGTGTCACGATTACATCTCGGATGACGACCTCGAAATGGAGTTTGAGTTGCGTGGCCTCAAGTCCGCCGACCCGATCTCCATCGCTGCCGTAAACGAAGCCGACCACGACTTCGCTGATGAGAAGCCTCACTGCACTCATTGGAAGAATGCCGACGGCAAGTGGTGTTTCGCCACATTCTACCATTGGTCCAAAGAGCGCAAGGTGGATGTCGGCCTGCGCGTCTACGGCTGGGATGGCTACTGGTGGTTCGCGGCCGTTCGCAAGTAGTTCTCAACGCTAAGTCGCTTTGGACTCTTGTCCTTAGAAACTTAGTCCTTAGCCCTGTTTCGATTCGTCGGAGCGGGGCTAAATTTTTTAGATCAGCATTTTATGCTATTGTAATATAAGTATTATCAACCTAATTTTCTAAAATATATCTATGGAAAATATTGAAACAAAAATCAAGACGGCGCCGAAGGATTTTTTTGTCTTTATCGGGGCAATGGCGGCGCTTTACGCCAGCGCGGTAAGCCTTATCAATTTATTGTTTGAAATTATCAACGCTTCTTTTCCGGACCCGCTTAATTTCAGCTACGACAATTTTTCGTCCGGAATGCGCTGGTCCATCGCTTCGCTTATCATCGTTTTCCCCGTTTATATTTTCCTGTCGCAGTTTATAAACAAAGACTTGACTCTTAACCCGCTCAAGAAAAATATGGGCGTAAGAAAATGGCTCGTTTATCTGACGCTTTTTGTCGCCGGAGTGACGATTATCACCGATTTGATTTTACTCATCAACACTTTCCTCGGCGGAGAGATAACGGCGCAGTTCGTCTTTAAGGTTCTGGCGGTGCTCGTTGTCGCCAGCGTGGTTTTTTCCTATTATCTTTATGATTTAAAAAGAGATGTTGGGCAAAAATCAAATAAGATGAAATTGCTGGCTTGGGCAGTATCTTTCGGCATTCTGGCTTCAATCGTCGGCGGGTTTTTCATAATGGGTTCGCCTTTTACATTGAGAATGAAAAGATTTGACGAGAGGCGAGTGAATGATTTGCAGAATATCCAATCTCAAATCGTGAATTTCTATCAGAGAAAGGGCAATTTGCCGAATAGTTTGGACGAATTGAAAGATCCGATTGCCGGATTTAATATTCCCCTTGACCCGGACAGCGCCGCTTCTTACGGCTACGAAAAAGTTTCTGACTTGAGCTTCAAGGTTTGCGCCGATTTCAGCTTGGAAAGCGGCGCGCAAATTGATTCAAAAAATGTGACCAGGCCCGTTCCTATGTTTTCAGGAAACGATTATCTTAATGAAAATTGGCGACACAGCTCCGGCCGACAATGTTTTGACCGAAAAATTGACAAAGATTTATACCCTATCTTAAAAAATCCGAAGATGTAATTTGGAAATTTGGAAACGAGAAAATATTTTCGGCAAGTTGACTTCATTTTGTCAACAATATACAATGGAGCTACGAATAATTATCAGTTCCATCGCATAACATCACTATGGACAGTTTAATGGCAAAATTATACCAATCCCCGAAAACGATCCTGTCTAATAAGGATTTAGCTTTAATTTGGGGAATAAATGACGAACAAAGCTTGTATGCAAAAACCGCTTACTATGTAAAGCAAGAAGCTCTAATCAGGCTGACTCGAGGCGTATTCGCCAAGAATAAAGACTATTCTCGGAGAGAATTGGCGGCAAGTATTTACACCCCGTCCTATATCAGTTTTGAAACTGTTTTAAGGGAAACCGGAATCATTTTCCAGCATTACGAGGCAATCTTTGTAGCCACAAAATGGACAAAAACAACGACTATAGATAAAAACATTATCACTTTCAGAAAATTGAAAGATATTGTCCTGTTCAATTCGACCGGTGTCGTCAGCAAAGACAACTACAGCATAGCTACTCCGGAAAGAGCTTTGTTGGACATGATTTATTTATTCCCGAATTACTATTTCGACAATCTGGAATCAATCAACTGGGAAAAATGCGACGAGTTGGCAAAAATTTATGACAACAAGGAATTAATGAAACGATTGAATAAATATCGCAAAAAACATGTTCAATAGAGAAAAACATCAGTTAATAATGGGGCAAATCTTAAAGGACATTTATACCGATGTTTCAGTCAGTCCTCTTTTGGGATTCAAGGGCGGCACCTGCGCTTACTTTTTCTACAAACTGCCAAGATTTTCGGTAGACTTGGATTTTGATTTGCTGGAAATAACCGATGAAAATAAAAAAATTGTCTTTGAAAAAGTTGTCGCGATTTTAAGCAAATACGGACGGATCAAGGATCAACACATCAAGAGGTTTACTGTCTTCGTCCTGCTCTCCTACGGCGATGAGGATCACAATATCAAGGCTGAAATCAATATCAGGAAGCTGGCAGAAAATATGAAAAATCTCTACGAAATGAAAGAGTACCTGGGTATTTCAATGTTCGTTGCCAAGAAAGACTATCTGTTTGCCGGCAAGCTGGCGGCTCTAACTTTAAGAACTGAAACCGCCATGAGAGATATTTTTGATATCCACTATTTTGCCAAGAACCGCTGGAATATCAACGTTGAAGTGGTCAAAAATCTGACCGGTAAAAGCGTCAAAGAATATTTGCCGAATTGCATCGCCTTTATTGAGAAAATCAAAGATGGCCAAATGTTGCAGGGTCTAGGCGAACTTATTGAAAATGAAAAGCAAAAGGATTGGATTAGAAATCATCTGAAAGCTGATGCCGCATTCATGCTGAAAAATTACCAGTCCATATTTAAAAATCAGAAGATATAAGACGATTATTTTATAAAATGTACACAAACCGAAGCGATCGCTAGAATTTGTGTACATTTTTTTATTGAATCAAACTAAATTTTATTGTATTATGCGAGTATCTAAGCGATTATTTATGAAAAAATACGAGCATAAAAAAATAGAAAAAAAGTGGCAGAAATACTGGAAAGACAAGAAAATTTATAAGACGAAAGAGAGCGGAAAGAAGCCGAAATGCTATGTGTTGGACATGTTTCCATATCTGTCCGGAGAGGGGCTTCATGTCGGACATCCGAGAGGGTATATCGCCACCGATGTCTATTCCCGATTCAAAAGGATGAACGGCTTTAATGTCCTGCATCCGATGGGTTTTGATTCGTTCGGGCTGCCGGCGGAAAATTACGCCATTAAGAACAAAATTCATCCGGAAATCGCCGTCAAGAATAATGTTAAAAAATTCAAGGGTCAGCTTGAGCTTATCGGTTTTGATTATGATTGGGACAGGGAAATAATCACTTCCGATTCGGAATTCTACAAATGGACGCAGTGGATATTTTTGAAAATGTTTGAAAAAGGTTTGGCTTACGAATCTTATGAGCCGATAAATTTCTGCCCGTCGTGTTTGACCGGTCTGGCTAACGAAGATGTGGAGGACGGCAAATGCGAAAGGTGCGCCACTCCCGTTGTTAAAAAACCGATGCGCCAATGGGTTTTGAAAATTACCGACTACGCCGAAAGAATGCTGGAAGATTTGAATGAGCTAAAAGGTTGGCCGGAGCATATCAAAGAAGCCCAGAGGAATTGGATAGGGAAGTCGGAAGGAACGACGATTAAATTCGAAATACGAAGCACGAAATCCGAAACAAATTCAAAATTTCAAATTCAAAATTCAAAACAATTTATTGAAGTGTTTACGACGAGAATTGATACGATTTTTGGCGTTACTTATTTAGTGTTGGCACCAGAACATTTGGCAATCTCAAATCTAAAATCTAAAATTTCAAATTTGGAAGAGGTGGAAAAATATATCGGAGAGGCGAAAAATAAATCGGAGTTACAGAGGACGGATCTGGCCAAAGAAAAGACTGGGGTGGAATTAAAAGGAATAAAGACGATAAACCCTTTCAACAATGAAGAAGTGCCTATTTTTGCGGCAGATTATGTCTTGGGCGGATATGGCACCGGCGCGGTGATGGCCGTTCCGGCGCATGACGAGAGGGATTGGGAATTTGCCAAGAAATACAATTTGCCGATTTCTAACGCGGCTTTGGTTGACAAAGACGAAGCGATAAAGAAAGTAAATGGAAAAAAGGCAATCAATTATAAACTGAAAGACTGGGTGTTTTCGCGGCAGAGATATTGGGGCGAGCCGATACCGCTCATTCATTGCGAAAATTGCGGAGTGGTCGCTGTTCCGGAAAAAGACTTGCCTATTAAATTGCCGAAAGTGAAATTTTACGAGCCGACGGATACCGGTGAATCGCCTTTGGCGAAAATGGAGAAATGGGTCAATGTCAAATGTCCGAAGTGCGACGGAAAAGGCAAAAGAGAAACCAACACAATGCCTCAATGGGCGGGGTCGTCTTGGTACTGCCTCGCATACATAATGCGAGGAATTTCCAATTTCCAATTTCCAATTTCCAAATATAAGAAATATTTTCAACATTGGTTGCCGATAGATATGTATGTCGGCGGGACGGAGCACGCGACACGACATTTGATTTACGCTCGTTTTTGGCATAAGTTTTTATATGACATCGGAGTCGTCGGCGGCAAAGAGCCTTTCGCCGGTCTTAAGAATCAAGGTTTGATTATGGGTAGCGACAACAGAAAAATGAGCAAGAGGTGGGGAAATATTGTAAATCCGGATGATGTCGTAAAAGAATACGGGGCGGATTCTTTGCGTCTGTACGAAATGTTTATGGGGCCGTTTGATCAGCCGATACCGTGGGACACCAGAAACATAATCGGCGTGAAAAGATTTTTGGAAAGAGTTTGGAAATTGCAGTCAAAAGTCTGCCAACATCAAGCATGTCAAGGCGAGACCTTGACATCTAGCATGTCAAGGTCTCGCCTTGACATGCTAATTCATAAGACGATAAAAAAGGTTTCGGAAGACATAGAAAATTTTCATTTCAACACGGCCGTCAGCGCGCTGATGATTTTGCTGAATGAAATGGAAAAACAGGACTCGCTAAAAATTGAAGACTATAAATTGTTAATTAAATTACTAAGCCCGTTCGCGCCTCATATTACTGAAGAATTATGGAGTGATCTGGGAAATAAAAAGTCAATTCACCTTGAAAAATGGCCTGTTTTTGATGTTTCTAAAACGGTTGAAAATAGTTTCAAATTGATCGTCCAGATAAACGGAAAAACGAGAGATGTTTTTGAGGTTCCGGCGGGAATTTCGGAGAATGAGGCAAAAGACTTGACATTGAAACGCGCAAATGTTAAAAAATGGATAGGCGATAAGCGCGTGGAAAAAATAATCTACGTGCCCAATAAAATTATAAATATTGTTACGCAAATATAAAATGCCAATCCTAACTTTTAAACCGAAGATAATTACCAGACAGCTTGTTTCCTGCCTTAAAGACAGGACCAAAGAAATAGTCGTTCAGCGATACGGCTTGGCCGAAGACGCCGATAAAAAAACTCTTGAAGCCATAGGAGACAAGTACGGCATAACCAGAGA
>Ga0209541_10013448_pt1 | contig 12504 bp, 10 predicted proteins | sample RifCSPlowO2_01_FD_184027 | JGI IMG/M metagenome (GOLD analysis project Ga0209541, IMG submission 184027) | Groundwater microbial communities from Rifle, Colorado - Rifle CSP2_plank lowO2_0.1 (SPAdes) (version 2) | ecosystem: Environmental > Aquatic > Deep subsurface > Groundwater | place...
GAGAAGGTTTCCCGAGTTAAAGACGCTCACCTTTGACAATGATCTGTTGTTCATTCACCACAAACGATTGGAGCAGAAGTTCAGCATCAAAATATATTTCTGCCACAAGTATGCGGCTTGGGAGAAAGGAGGGGTAGAGAACCGAAACAAGATTATTCGGACATACATCCCAAAGGGATCTGACATCTCCCAATACTCGCGGCCGTATATACGGAGATTGGAAGAGAAGCTGCAACGAAGAATCATGAAATGTCTAAAGTACAAGACACCAAAGGAAATGCTTGTCGCGCGTCGAGAACGAAAAAAGAAGCGGTAAGCGCTTCTTTTTTCAGAGGATCTTGAGTGAAAAATATATTAAAATGAGGGTTTTGGGTGCCAGTTTGCAAATCTAAATTTTATACCTATTTCTTTTTCTCTAATATCTAATAAGCGGTTATTCTTAATTAAACAAACACCAAATTTTTCTGATGGCCCCCTTACTGCTCTAACAAGTACTGCCTGTTCACTTCTAGCTAACCTTACCAAGTCCTTCTTTGAGTAAATATCGTCAGCCATCAAAACTAAAAATTTACCCCCAAGAAACTTCTGAGCCTGCTTAAGGGCATGGAAAGTCCCTCTCTGTTCTTTTTGAACCATATATTTTACTTTCTTCCCTAAAAAATTACTGCCAAAATATTTTTTAATTTTATCGCCTAAATAACCAATGACCAGTATAACCTCGTCTATTTCCTTTGGCAGTTCATTTATGATGTGCTCCAAAATAGGCCTATCATTCAACGAGACCAGAGGTTTTGGAATTTTTAGAGTCAGTGGCCTTAAGCGAGTTCCTTTTCCGGCCGCCAGAATTACTGCTTGCATAGATTTATGATTATTTTATTTATCTGTTTTCTCTTGTCTACAAAATCCTTATAAAGTGCTAATTGAGCAAAAGCTTTGGTTTTGTTTTGTTCATAAAGATTTTTATACTGTCTAGGGTTTAAGCGAAAATACTTTTCCTCAAAAGCATCAACTATAAACCTTGCCGTGAGAGTAAGTATAATCCTCTCTATTGTTTCTGGGATTGATTTAATCTCTTTTTTAGTAATAAATTTAGCCGTACTTAAATATCCAGCTAGCATACTATTGAATACTTCGAAATTAAATTTAGAATTTTGAACGTCGCCTTCATCGGCTTTATTGCACCAGGTCCGTACCCCAGATGCGATATCGGTTGCGATTTTATGCTTGCCTAATGTGTCTAGGTCAAGCAAGCAGATCGCATTATTCTTGATATCAAATCTCACATTGTTTATCTTGAGATCTCCATGAATGATTCTATCTGGACAATCCTCAACTTTACTGCTCAATTTCTCATAACTGGCTAACACCATATTTGCCGAATCGACAAGCTGATCATATTTCCCAGTATTCTTAAATTTTTTAAGAGTAATCCTAAGCTTATTAAGGCGTGCTTTAGAACTATGGAAGTTTTTAATTTCATGCTTGAATTTATAGTCAAAACCGGAAAGAATATTATGAAACTGACCGACAAGACGACCGGCCCTAAACGCTTGCTTTGAGTTAATCCCTTTTTCGTAACACTTTCCCGGAACATATGTAAGCATTCGCCAGAATCTATCCCTGATGTCCTTAAAAAATAACTTGCCACTTTTAGTCTTAACTAGAAGTGGGGTTTTTAGCCCCTTGATAGACAGATACTGGGTTATATTATAGGTATCAACTAAAACAGAGGATTTGAATATTGGATGCAACTTTTGCAATATATATTTATCTTTACTGCTTTCTACAAGATAGGTATCGTTTATAAGGCCATCGCCGAATCTATAAGCTTTAGAAGGACTTTTTATATCAAAATTACTAGCTATTTCTATAATATTTTGTTCCATAATTTATGATTATATTTTTATCTGCCATTGTCAAAAACAAAAAACCCATTGACGGGTTTCTGTAATCATTGATCTCGTCGAATAGGCATAATCAGGGGGATTTTCCAGCGAAGCATGTTTTCGGCGCGATCACTATACATGAGCCGCATGCCTCGGACACCTTCGCTGAATTTTTTAGCATAGATGCTCATGGCATTAAAGTTGAGAGCATAGCCCCAGACAACAACATCAATATGGCTTTCAATACGATCATTGACTGATCTCAACCACTCTATGACGTCTTTGATGGACTCCTCAAGCCGTGGCCCGATACCCAAGCCTTGGACTGTCGGATCAGCTCCAATTTGCTCAAGTTCGATAACTGGCTCCGGGCGCAAAAATCCTCCATGGGTCTGCCAACCAACGTACCCGACCACCTCAGACTTGTTGCCAGCAGTCTCGGCGACAAAGTATTGATACAAAGGAAAGGCATTATACCAACAAGTAATCCAATCAACAGCCGCTTTAAGGTCAGCCTTATTACCTAAAAACACGTCTGAGTTAACACGAGCAATGGCAGAAATATCTGCCCTATTAGCTCGTCGTATTGTAATACCATTTTCGAGAACATTGATAATCGTATTTACTTTGGCAAGAGATAAAATTCTAGGACCACTGTGATCTTTGTGTTTTTCTTTGTATGGACTGTCCGATCTGTAAATGTGTACCGCAACCACTTTTTTATCAAGACGCTTTTGAGTTTCTTGCAGATCATCAACTTTATCGTCAATAAAAATAACCGGGGATCCGTAGCGATCGACAATCTGCTCAAGCACCTCTGATTTGCGTTTAGGCGGTGAGACAACTCGAACATCGTCATAAGGAATTCCGACTAAGGTGATTTTTCTTAGTTGATGTTCAGAAACACCGGCGGTAACAAACACGATTGGGATTCCAAGTTTACGCCATTGCTCCATAGCTGGAAGAGTATCTTCGTAGAGTTCGAGAGCATTTTTAAGCCAGACATCAAATTCTTGCCGGATTACAGTCATATCGCTTAAATCTAAGTCGGCATTGCAAGTTTCAATTTCTCGAGCAAACTTATCTATGGAAAACCCGCGCCTTACGACATCTTCATAAACTTTTATAATGGTTATTTCATCAACTCCTCGACGTCTAAATATATCGAAAAGTCCTTTTTCAGCTGGGTCACTAAAATGGGCGACCGTATAATCGAAATCAATTGCAATACACCTTACATTCACTTAACTTCTCCATAAATCAAATAGCTACTAATATAGTAGTTTAATATCAGCTAGGCCGTCAAGAGCAAGTTTCGAAGATTATAGTTACCCTTGCAATTGTGGATAATTATTGACTATTCGCTCTTAATTTGCTAGGATGATAACATCACTATGAAAAAGACCCTTGTGGGGTTTCGTCCCCACCGGGGGCTTTTTCTTTATGGTTTGTATTTTAACTTCTCCTTTTGAGTATTAAGGTAGACCAAGGGAGTATTTAACTTGCACAATAAAAATGAGCATTTATTGCCAGGAGAAATTATGGAATCAACTGTTGCCCTTAGAACTAGATCGGCATCACAATTACCCTTTATTTTCCCAGCATCATCGTAAGTAGTTTCTTTAAATACAAGGGTAAAGCCTGCTAGTTGTAAATTCTTATTTTAGCTCAACTGTTGCTCCTGCACTCTCTAATTTGGCCTTCATCTCATCTGCTTCGGCCTTCTTAACATTCTCTTTTACAGTAGCACCGGGCTTATCGGTAAGATCCTTGGCTTCTTTTAATCCAAGACCGGTAATTTCACGGAGGGCTTTGATAACCTGAATTTTGGCCTGACCGGCATCTTTTAAGACAACCGTGAAGCTGTCTTTCTCTTCGGCTACTCCGGCATCCGAACCGCCAGCAGCTGGTCCTGCAACTGACATAGCTGCAGCTGATACACCAAATTTCTCTTCCAATGCCTTAACCAAGTCGTTTAACTCGGCTACTGACATTTTTTCTACTTGTTCTACGAATTGTGTTTTATCCATAATAATTAAAACTCGAAATTCGAATATCGAAATACGAAACAATCTTTAAAATCTCTAAATCCTAATATCCCTGCCTGCCGGCAGGCAGGTAATCTCTAAATAATCTCAAATTTCAAAAGTTTTAAAAGTTTTTGAGATTTGGATTTTGAACTTGTTTAGAGATTAGGGTTTCGAGATTAGAGATTGCGGATGTTTAGGATTTCGGATTTCGTGCTTCGGATTTTTAAGCTTTATTTTTAGCTATTTCATTAAGAACTACTGCCAATCCTCTCATTGGATAAGTCAGCATTCCCACTAATCGCCCGATCAACACTTCCTTCGATGGCATTTTGGCTATTTCAAGAAATCCATCTTTGCCAAGAAATTTACCATCCATAACTGCTCCCCAGAAATGGAGAGATTGATTCTTCCTTGAAAATTCGTAAATCTTCTTTGCTACTAGATAAGGATCGTCTCCGCCTAATACCATACCAACCGAACCGTCCATAGAATAGACATCTAAGCCATCATAATTCTTATCTTTAGTGGCCAGATCAATAAGGGTTTTCTTGGTCACAAAATATTCGGCACCAAGTGATCTCAATAATCTCTTGAGCTCGGTCATCTGAGCAACCGATAATCCCTTCTCTCCTGCTTTAGAAAAAGAAGTAAAAACGGAGAGTTTTGATTCCGGCAACTTCTTCTTAAGCTTAACTAACTCCTCTGATTTTTGTGTTTTACTCTTCATCTCGAACGAAGTAATCGAGCTGTCTCTGATAGCTCAGCGACTAAGCTAGATAACCTCAAGTTAAATAAAAGTATGGCTCCCGCACCCGCTAGGGTTACTTCGTACAGGATTCATATTTTTACAATAAAAAATCTGCTACCCGCAGACCTGCCCCGTTAATTGCGAAGCAATTGTTCGGGGTCGACACGACCATAAGCATTATTTGCTTATTTTTCCTCGGCGCTATTAATGCGCTGTCTACGGTGCCTAAATACTAGCAAAAACATAGATGGAAGTCAACTGAGTGCATAGGGCTTATTGCGCTATTTTGGATATTGGTTAATATTCTTGATCTTCATAGCACATATCTGTTTCTAAAGCGTGGCCACAGAGAAGGAAATCCTATTTTTGTTTTCCTATTTAGAAAAATCGGATTTGGTTGGTCTTCTATTGTCAAAATTATCTTCGTAGCTCTTGCCATATATCTAATTCTAACAAATAACCATTACGCCCAACCAGTGTTAGCTTGGTCAATAGTATTTTTATTTATTGTAACAAATAACTATAACCTCAGTCGTAATAATATAAAGGGATAGGTAAGTCTGCCCGCCAAGCGAGAAATCGCAAGGCGGGCTTTATCATTTTTAAACCCCTAATAAAAAATTAACATATGATTGCGTAGCCTTATTTTTTCTGAATCATTTGACGAATCGAGACAGTAGCTGAAAGTTGATGCCAGATATTCGCAATAACAATAGGTCGAGCGCCGAGTAGCGAGCAGGGCAAGCGTAAACGAGGAGGTAAGCGAGGGTACCTGTTGTTATTGGCTTAATATCTGAGCATCATACTGAAGCTGTTGTCGAAGATGAGGAATCTGATGAAGAAAAGATAAGACTTCGCAATCATATACCCAGATACTTCCTGCGATTAGCCCCATGCTCCCCCGCCGTTTTTGAATATATCATCTGGCTGCCATCGCGAGTTGAAAGATAGTATAAATAATTACTCATCTGCGGATTTAGGGCTGACCGAATTGCCGTTAGGCCCGGATTAGAAATTGACGCTGGAGACAGGCCTTTTTGAATATAGGTGTTGTACGGCCCGTCTATTTTTATTTCTGCGGCCGGACCCTGAAAGGTAACATCACAATTTTTAGTAAAATTTGATTTTGCCGCTTCACGCCAACACGCCCCATATATAACAGTAGCATCTATTTGAAGAGGCATACCTAGCTCAAGTCTTTTATAAATTATACCGGAAACCAGTCTCATATCATTTTCGATTTTAGCTTCTTTCTCTAAAATTGAAGCAATAATCAAGATTCTTTTTTTTTCTTCTATGCTTAGATTTCTAAACAAGTCTTGAGTTTTACTCCCTAGGTTAGCTCTCATTTTTCCCCTCAACTCTTCAATTGTAAACTTTAATTTATCGTCGCTAACCCTATAAGAATCTGGAAATAAATAACCTTCATCATTGTAATACTTAGAGCTGAACTGCCCCTCTACAATAAGCCCCGTGCCCGCTAACAGTTTATCAACCTCCCAAATATTAAATCCTTCGGGTATAGTTATCGTTATATCATCCGTTTCTGAATTGCCCGAAGTTATCGATAAAACAATGGCCGGAATATTCATAGATTTAGAAAATAAATATCGCCCAGCCCTTAAATCATCTTCCTCCCCTCTTACTTTCACATAAAGTACAAAATGCGATTCACTACGAATAAGTCCAAGATTATAAAGTTTTTTTGCTATTACTTTTAATCCATCGCCCGATTCTATATTTATCTCTATTAAACTCAAATCCCATCTTACAACTGGAGCATAGAGAAGGTAAATAGTTGAAGAAAAAAGGAGAATAAAAACAATCGCCACCGAAATGGCGATTGTTTTAAGTGATAAAATATTATCGAAGAGGTTGTCGGTCAAGTATCTTATCCGGCGGTATTTTATTCTTGCCAGTTCTTAACTCATCAAGTTTTTTAATAACCTCCGGATTATTTTTATTAACCTCGATACCTAGTATTCTTTCGAGCTGTTGAATCGCTCTGTCAAAATCCTTTCTTTCTTCAAGAATAAGAGCGAGATACCAGCGAGCGTTGGAATAGTCTGGAGCAAGAATCACAGCTCTTTGGAGGGCATTAAAGGCATCCTCTTTTCTTCCAGCCCGATAGTATAGTAAGCCCAGCTCAAAAGCAAGGCCTGGTTGATTACTGTTGGCTGGAGCAACTTTTTCAAGCTGTTGAATTGCTTCGCCAAGTTCTCCTTGTCTCTCATAAACAACACCTAAATTATAAATAGCAGATCCAAAATTATTAGACAGCTCGGTGCTCTTTTTAAGATATTCGGCCGCCTTAGCTAAAGCTGCCCGCGACTCATTGGCAACCTTCGCCCTAAGGTTTGCATCCAACTGACCATATCTATCAAATTTTGATAAATAAAGCATGCCGATTTTATATGTAAAAGCTGGATCGCCGGGACGAAACTTAGCGGCCATTAAATATGCATCTTCGGCTAACTTATCCACGCCTTCAACAATAGTCAAAAGATTTTGATAAACAAAACCGAGATTGTCCCAATTTAGAGATTCGTTTGGATTTATCTCCGTGGCTTGCTTGGCCAGACTAACCGCACTACTTACATAGTTTTGAATTCTGACATTTCTATCGCTGTTAGCAGGCTTATTTAACTCCTCTGCTAGAAGCTGTAAAGCAATTCGCGAAGCAATTCTATAGTACGAATCGTCTCTGTTATTCCAATTTATAGAATCAACCAAAAGCGAAGCTGACCGCTGATTATCAGAACCCGTGATTGCTTGAGCGTATGTAATTTTACTCATATATATCGTGGCGCTGAAATAAAGACCAACAAGGACTAACACTAATCCACCGATAAATCCTAGGGAAGAGCCAAGAGAAAGTGATGCTTTTTCTTCAATATTAAATTCCTTACGTTGCTCACCGAAAACAACCAAAACCGAAAATGCCGTAAACAAATATAACAGCAGAGTCATAGTCAGATTTAATGGGTAGAGAAAGAACGCAGCTATAAGGGTTACAAACGAAGCCAGAATACCAATATCTCCTCGCAATGATTCCATATCCTGACTCATTAAAATGAACTTCTTAAAACGCCAGAATAAAAGACCAATAGAAATTAGAAGGAAGGCGATGGCTAGACCCATAACCAAGCCACCCTCAATAAGAAGTGTTAATATCTCCGAGGTAGCATCAAAAAACCTGGCATTAGAGAAAGATGTATCATTGATACTGCTAGCTCCATATTTATCAAAGGCCATCGAAAAGTTTTCAAGCCCATATCCAAAAACTAATTTTTCTTTTAAGACAGCGGTTAGTATTTCACTTGAGAGCTTGAACGAAGGAGCAATCTCTGCGGGTAGATTTCGCTTCAATAGGCTGAAATCAAATTTTATAATCATCATAAACACTCCCAAAACAATTATCATCATCGGGAGAAGAATTCTTCGAAGTTTGAACCTGCCTCTGCCCAAATTCTCAAAAACTATCATAGACACCATGCCGGCCATAACCACTGCCCAAAGAGCCCACCAATTCAAGATGACCAAGATAAATAGCGAAAGTGCAGTGGCTATTTTTTCAACGGGAAAGCCTTTAGCCATCTTAAAACTAAAATCAAATCTATTCTTACTAAAAAATGGCAATCCAACAGCAGCCAAGAGACCTAGGGTATTCACCGAACCAACAGTATTAAATGATCTGGATGTTGCAAAAGAAAATCTAAAAATATGCAGGCCAAATATTTGAATCAGGCCGTAAATAAGAGCGACTATCATTGAGACTCCGATCAATGACCGGAAAACTCGACCCTTATCGTCAGAAATATTTACTAAAAGAAAATAAATAACAGTAAGAGCAATTATTGAAACTAGGGAGTTACTCAAGCCGCTGCTTGAACCAAAAATACTTTTAAAACTACTCACAGAAAAAATCGATGCAAGAACAAAAGCTCCTAATAAAACTAGCAGGCCCCTATCTACGGGATTTTTCCGCCAGGTTAAATAACCAGAAGAAACTACGCCTAACAGCCAAGAGATCAAGCTAATACTAGTCACGGCAACAAGAAGTACCTGTTTGTTGGAATTTAAGACATCAGAGGTAAACGGCAGAAAGAATAAAGGCAGAAGAACAATGCCTACGTATAATACCCACTTACTGATATTATTATAGAATTTCGCCTTCTCTGGATCGGCTGGTTCTGGCTGGTAAGGTTCGATTTGATTATCCGATTCGGATTCTAAATGAACGACTGGTTCAATGGGTTTATAAAAATCATTTTTAACCTCCGGATGAGTACTGTCAATATTTGAACCTTCTGCCTCTTCAGAAGAATCTTTTTTCCAAAAACTAAGATCCATTTTTGACCAAAACTTGCGCATCCTAGCCACGAAGTCATTTAAATTATTATTTAACATGTTTTATTACCTCGAACTTGGCTTAAACACATAAGTTCTAAATTTAATTTACTATTGAATAGTATTTTTAGTTTTAGTATACCATTAAAAATAGACGGCAAGTAGCTTAATATCAACAACTGTTCTATAATCGTACGAACGTAACAATATAGAACGACAGTAAATCACAAATCTACCCTACCCCAAAAAGACCAAAAATAATCCTGAGATCTTTATCATTATCAAGATGACTAGTCGTTATAAAACGAACATGGGGTTTTATATTTTTCTCAAACATAAGATCTTTTAAAAATGCCGGCACCGGATAGGGGTATACCCAGATGCTTCGTTGAAATTCATGAAACCCGACTAACTTTAGTATTTTTCTTAAATAGTCTCTATACTTTCTTTTCTTCTCTGGTATATCAAAAAATACCATTCGCCACCCGCCGTCCCAATGCTGGTTACCTTTCTTGTGCAAAACTGATTCGGCTTCTATAAAAGCTGACAGAGCTTGTCCCGCTCCTTTGTCGGTCAAAGCAAGCACATCGTTGTAGTCTCTTTTTATTAGTTTAGTTTTACAAAGTCTAAAAATACAGCTTCGATAAGTATTCTTGTGCTTATCCTGGCACAAAGATTTAATATATTTATGAGAGAACAGCTTGTCTTTCCCGGCCTCTTTGAGATGCCACATTGCCGCCAAAACTACCTTGGCCATTGAGACATTCTTTTTATTATAAATCTTTTTTCCAGCACTCATAATCCTATTTTATACTCTATTCTTACGATATCAACATTGCCGAATAAAATAAAAAGGTGTATAAACATTAATAGCATGCCAAAAGATCTCTTGACCGTAAAAGAAGTTGCAAAATTATTAGGAGTTACACCTCTGACGGTGCGAAATTGGGATGCCCGAGGCAAACTCGCCGCTCATCGCCATCCCCTTAATAACTACCGAGTATATAAAGTGGCTGACATAGAAAGTATTATGCGAGAACTGGATTCAAGTAAAGGAGTTAGAAAATCAATTCCTAAACCACCCGAAAAACCCCAGATAAGAAAACTAAAGATAGACGTATATTAAAAACCGCACATGTGTGCGGTTTTAGCTAAGTTATCTCCAAGGAATATCGACGATTTCAGTAAGTTCGTTACTCAATCTTAAAACATCGCTGTGAAGCAATCTATCGGCCAAAACGATCCTCTCATCATCAGGATGTATCCTGTCATCAAACTCTACTTCGCTATATAAGAGAGAGCCCTCATTATTCAGACAGACATGAACCAGGGCTGGGCCAAAATCTACAACTTTATCATTGTGATTCTCGAAGGATGTATCCTTCAAATAGGCACCGGTCATAACACCAAGAACGGTTTTTCCAAATTTCACAACATGGACAGCGGCAGCTTCGTGGAAGTTAGCCACGTTAACCAAGGCAAACCCCTTGGAGTTTTTGGCGGTTTTCTTGGCAAACCTGTCAAAAGTTCTCCAGAAAAAGTCAACCACATCCTGAATTCTATGGCTCTTGGATTGGGTCCGACCTTTCCAGGGGTGTTTGATACCCAAAGTTATGCCATGAGTATTAACCATCATGCTTTCGCCAAGTCTAATTACCTTGGCATCGACAGTTTTTTTGACTATCTCGTAATCAGCAGATATATCCGCGCCCTTTAGAATTGAGAGGATTCCCTCAATCAACTTGTTCTTCAGCACCATCTCGAAGGTATTCAGAATCAAGGCGTCCTTCTGGTAATGTTTCCAGGAAGGGTGATTGCCTAAATTGAATATAAAGGTAATGAGACATTTATCCAGAATTTCCTGGGGAGTTAATTTCTTATCCTGATATAATTTAAGCCGCAGTTTAAAAACATCCAGAAGATTCTTAGCTCTCAAACTTCCAGTCAAGATTTCCTGCTTGTCATAACCACGGGCAATAGGCAGAAGTTCGCCATTATATTCATAGTTATGGGCAATACCCTGGATCTCATCACCATTCTCAACTACTACATCTTTATCAATTAAAGCCGGAGGTAGATAGTGATTAACGGTGTGATAGAGAGTTTTCAGGGAGCCGCCATGATAGCAAGAAAATACCCCTTGCTTAAAATTTATTGAATTTTTAAGCATATCACTCAGACTCACCACAAGATCGTTGAGGTGTTTTTCGTCTACCTCATAACGGTTAGACTTACGGTTAAAGGAAATGGTGTCTTTTTTGATAAGAGCTTCCAAGGCTTCTTTGAGATCTTCAGCTTTTAATATCTTTGGTCTGTGATTTTTAATGCCATTGTGTCCATTGCCGTTATGATTGCGTCCGTTTCTGGATTTTTTCAGAGTATTTATTCTGAAAAGCAGGGTTTTTAAACTGGCACTTGAGGGAAGCAAGGCGGTCAAAATCCTCTTTTCCATCCGTGGACTGTCCGCAGGAATAGCCAGATCTTTTTCGTGAGAAATAAGGGTCCGGAAATCATAGGTCCGGTTAACTATTCTCGTCCTATCTTCCTCGGCAATAAGTCGAATTAATGAACAGCCGACCATATTTTCAGTAGATACATGTTCGTCTATTTTGTGAAGGGCAGGTATAGAGATCGAGGGAACACCTTCATAGAAAGGCAGGAATGCCGCCGTACCGGTACAGCCGACTAGGATTAGGTCGGGTTTACCGGAAAACGTTCTCGGTATAAATCGCCCGATAAGAGTCTGCATAAAGCTCGTGATTATTCTGTAGAACCAGGGCGCTTTTCTTGGAACAATAACCCTAATTCCTTTATTGAAGCCGCGCATATTAACTGGAACCTTTACTTCGGTTTCATAAGCTCCGTTTTTTTTCTCGCCAAGAAGTCGAAAATCATCTCTGGAACGACGAAGTTCTTCTAATATCCTTGTACCTACCGGCCGGTCATAAACCTTTTCTGAAACGACAAAATGGTAATTAACACCCTCAATAGCTGGGAAAAATTCATTTAACTCCTGGGCAATGCTTCGAACAAATTCCCGTTCGAATTGTGATTTAAATCTATCTTTATCAAAAGATGGTAGCTCTGGATCATTCTTTTTATCAGCCTTATGCTGATCTATTGCCTCTTTTAATTCAAACTTCAACTGGGCTTTGAATTCAGCTTCAAGGACCTTGCCATTAATAGTATTCCCAGCAACAATGACAAACTTTGCCAAATGGGCCTTAATAACATCCCTCACCAATTTCATTAGATATTTTCTGCTTTCAACCGGAAAGTTTATCCCTGATACCCCAACGATATTCACTTCTTCACGTTTCATTACTAGCTCCTTATTTTTAACGTACTTTGGTCAAATGATAACAAAGTTATTATATATAGCAATAGAGTACGTTCTAGCTCATTAAAACTGTTACCAAGAATCGAGTGGATAGCTCATAAATGGGTTACCGTAGTCACATATGACTACGAAAACAAAAACCAACATATT
>Ga0209541_10013450_pt1 | contig 12504 bp, 23 predicted proteins | sample RifCSPlowO2_01_FD_184027 | JGI IMG/M metagenome (GOLD analysis project Ga0209541, IMG submission 184027) | Groundwater microbial communities from Rifle, Colorado - Rifle CSP2_plank lowO2_0.1 (SPAdes) (version 2) | ecosystem: Environmental > Aquatic > Deep subsurface > Groundwater | place...
AACCATATATTTATATATCTAAGAGATATATATTTATATCTAAAAAATATAAATAAAAAATGCAAATCCAAATAAAGCATTCTCCAACTTTGAATACTGTTATAATGGTAGAGCAAACTCTGAAAAACGCAAGAGAAGTTATCACGTTGGCAGAATTAAAAAGAAGGCTGCCAAAAAAAGTGATGCACCAAACGCTCTTGCAAATTCTCGACTACTTACAATTAAGCGGAAAAATAATTATGGGCACAAAGGGAGTTCTTTGGATTTTCATAGAAAGAAAAGAACTTAATTCTTTAATAGAAAAAGGAATTGAATTATGAACAAGCAGGTAAGAGTCATTATCATAGGCGAAGCAAGAGAAGAATATGCGAGATTGAACAATATCGTCGGAGCCCAACTTAAAGCAGGAAAGAAAAATACAGACGAAATGCAACTTTTAAAATCCATACACCAAAAAATAGAATTAATAAAGGCAAATCCTTTTTACGGGGACAATATAAAAAAAGAGCAGATTCCAAAAGAATATGCTTTCTCTAATTTATGGAGAGTCGAACTAAGTCAGTTTTGGAGAATGCTTTATACTATAAAAGGAGACCAAGTTGAAATTATATGCTTCATATTAGAAATAATAAATCATCCAACATACGACAAAAAATTTGGTTACAGAAAAAAATGAAAAAGATTTTTAGAAAACCTTACGTCTTTTGGCTCATCGGAATTTTTATTTTTTATATTCTGATTAATATCTTTATTAGCGGTTTTTACAATACGATTCCGTTAATATTAGCTTATGCGACGACGGTAAATTGGCTTAAATTAGGAATATCTCTTTTTCTGACGCTTGCTATAGGAGCTTTAATAGCGTTTAATTCGGTTTTGATTTATATTAAATACAAAGAAAGAAGAAAGTGCAGGAAAGAAGTTACTTTGAGCAGTGCCGGAGCAATCGGAGGGTTAGTTGCGGGTATCTGCCCTCTTTGTGTTACAGGACTTGTTCCTTTGATTTTGGGAATTTTCGGAGTTGGTTTTTCATTTGCGTCTCTGCCTTTTCAGGGAATTGAAGTTCAGGTTTTAGTTGTCATAGTTCTTTTTGTGAGCTTGATTAATTTATCCAGAAAATAGCTATAGGGAACAGAAAAGCTTAAATAAATTAATAGTTTATATAAACTAAGGTGTCAGGGAACGCCTTAAGTCTTCGGACATCCCGCAAACCGTGCCCCCGGTTTTGCTTCGGCAACGCCGGTATTTTTAAAATGAAAATAAGAATTTGTATCTATATTGATGGAGCTAATTTTGTTTATGGAATAAAAACAATAAACAAAAGATATAGTGATTTTATGTTTGATTTTGAGAAACTTGCCAAAGAAATTTGTGGAAATGACGAACTTATCAAAGTGAATTATTATAACGCTTCTCTGAAAAGAAAGCTGAACATAAATAAATGGGAAAGGCAACAAAAACTATTCAATCGTTTGAGAAAAATTAAAAACTTTAACGTTATTTTATGCAAGAGACAAAAAAGATTTACTAAAGAAGACGAAGAGTTTTATTCAATTAAGGGAGACGACATTAATTTAGCTATTGACATGATTATGGATGCTACAAAAGACAAATACGACAAAGCAATTCTTATCTCGGGCGATGGCGATTTTGTTCCGTTGTTAAGAGCAGTAAAAACTCTGAAAAAAGATGTTGAAATTTATGCATTTAAAGAAATTTGTTCAGATGCTTTAATAAAAAAGAACAAATTTCTTTTCATTGATAAAAAATTAGTGAACAAATGTTTTTATAGAGAGAAGAAAGAATAAAAAAGAAGGCAGATTGCTTAATTATAACTTCATAGCAACATCTGCCAATTCTTCTCTTTGACATAAAACAATCAAATTTTCTCTGTCAGATAATTCTGCTGCGTTTAATAAGAGTTCTTTCGCAACTGTCTTGTAAATTCTACGACTAGCTAAAAGAGAGCTATACTCCTCTACCCAATTTTCATTGCTCATATTATCTCTACAAGAGCTACCATATGACGCGCCTGCACGAATCTCTCCTTCTTTTGGCTTTCTCTGTTCTGTATTAAACATATATGTGTGGGGATCTACAAAAGCGATTCCTTGCCATAATTTTATGGAGTTGGCGTAATCACTTACCCTTTGAAGATAAACCCCTTTATCCAATAAAACCAATTGGTTTTGAGAAGGTGCGCCAACCGACCTATCCAAATCTGTATCAATTAGTCCTTGAGGCAAATCTTCAAAATTTCCTAAAACCTTGACTTTTTTTAAAGCGTCTAAGGGATTTGCTATTTCACCGTAAATTCTATCAAACTTTATTGGCTTAACACGAGCGTTGTATGCGCCACCAAATGTCCCATCTCTGTCATGTGTCTCAAAAGCAAGATTAACAGCTTCGGTAAGTGTCATCTCTCCAAGTTGCTCCTCTGCTATATCTTCTAAATTCTTTCCGATTATTAAGGCAAATGGTAATTTCATCTTCTCATTAAACCTCCTTTCAGTTGTTCAACTATGATTTTCATTTCTCTCCTTTCTCCGTTGTTTTGATTTTCGCTTTTCATGTTCTGTTTGTACATAATTTATTTAATAGTGGTAACAATATTTGGCTATATAATATTAATTTCTCCTGTAAGGGAGAAACATTTATATACCTAAAACCCATAATTTGGTATATGGAAGAAAAACTTGAAGAATTTGGTCTGTCTTGGAATGAGGCTAAAATTTATCTATTTCTGCTTAAGCATGGAGAGAAAACAACAGGTCCGATAATCAAAGAAACAGGAATAGCAAATTCAAGAGTTTATGAGTCATTAAATAGTTTAATAGAAAAAGGGCTTGTAACTTACAAAATAGAAAAAAGAGGCAAATACTTCCAAGCTTCTGACCCTTCAAAATTCCTAGAAAATGAAGAGGAGAAACTAAACAAAATAAAATCCCTAATTCCTTCTCTTAAAGCTGTCCAAAGCAAAGAAGAAAAAGAAACGAATATTGCTATTTATGAAGGATTTGAAGGTTTCAAAACAGCTTTCAAGAAAATAGTTGATGATTGTCCAAAAGAGGAAACAATTTATATTATTGGATTTTCAGAGCAACCGTTTGCCACAGAATCTTTAAGGGTATTTATTAGTAATATGAATGTTAAAAGTGCCGAGAAAAAACAAAAATTAAAGATTTTGATGGACAGCTCGGCAAAAGAGACTCTTGGAAAAGACAGGGAAAAAGAAAAATATACCGAAGTAAAATATATGCCAAAGGGATATATTAGTCCCGGAGCGATTGATATTTTTCAGGACTATGTTTATATTTTTCTTTGGGAAGAAAAACCATTTGTATTTATGATTAAGAACGGAAAGATTGCAGAAGGATTTAAACAGTATTTCAATTTTCTTTGGAAACTCGCTAAAAGATAATCTTCGCTCCCGCAAAGACAAATTGTGCGGAGCACGGAGCAACAACTTCTTCTATTGGGTGAGCAAGAGTTGAATTTGGAAAGACAGAAATCTTTAAATACTATATGTATCTTAATAACATATGTTAAATAAGAACATATTGCATCATGTACACAGGGAAGGATTTAAGAAAGATGAAGTTTACGAAGCTTATAAAATATTTTTTGGAACATTAGTTTCTGAATCAAGATTAAAAATTATTAATCTACTTAGAAAAGAGGAAAAGAGTGTTTCTGAAATTGCTGAGAAATTAAAATTGCCGCAACCAACAGTATCGCATGACTTAGCGCGGTTAAAAAAATGCGGTTTTGTCAAAGTTAAAACTGTTAAGAACTTTAGGCATTATTCTCTCAACGAAAAAACAATAGAACCTCTTATGAGCCTGATTGATTATCACATGTCTGAATATTGCATACATATTCTTCACGAGATGAAAGATAAAAAAGAAAATGGAAAATAAAGAAAATAACTTCGTGCTTGTGGCAGTAATTGCTTTGATTGTTTTATTAGCTCTTGGCGGATTTGGCATGATGGGATTTGGCAGAATGATGAATTGGTATGGTGGATTCGGGGGCATGTGGCTCTTTGGATGGCTGATTATGGTACTGGTTGTTGTGGCTTTAGTTTTGTTTATATTGTGGCTGATTAAACAATTGCAAGGAGATAAGAAATGATGGTAAAAGAAATAATAAAAAATAATAAAAAATCTTTTATGTGCGAGGAGTGTTGTTTAAATTACAAAGATAAAAAATGGGCTGAAAAGTGTGGGGCTTGGTGTAAAAAACATAAATCGTGCAATTTGAAAATTACTCGCTGCTCGTTAGAACGCATAGGAGACCAAGAATGAAACAACAAAAAATAATTATCTTAATTTTGTCAATAGTAATTGTTTCATTCTTCCTAAATTTTATTTGGGAGGTTTCTCATAGTTTTCTTTATGATTGGAATTCACTTCCACTTGAGAACGATGTTTACTTTTATATTCTTAAAATATTTATTGCTACGTTTGGTGACGTAATGTATACTATTCTGATATTTTTTATAATCTCTATCTTTAAAAAAGATATATCCTGGATTTATTCTTCTAAAAAATCTGATTATTCTTTTTTAATAATTTTAGGATTGTTTTTTGCAATTTTCGTAGAAATAAAAGCTAAACTTTTTAATCTCTGGAGTTATAATCAATATATGCCTCAGATTTTAGGCATCGGATTAACTCCCCTGATTCAGCCGGCAGCAACATCGGCACTAACTATTTTTATTCTGAATAAATTTATTTTTAGAGCTAAAACGAAGGGAGATAGAAAATGAAGGGAGATAGAAAGTGAAGGGAGATAGAAAGTGAAGAAAGTGTTTATTGATATTAAAGAGTTGGGTTGTTCGTCTGATTCTGTAGAGACAGAAAGAATTTTAAAAAGTGGCGGCATGATGTTTGAATTTGAGGCGGAAGCATAATGGAAAATAAAGAAATTGGCTGGTTACTATTAGCGGTTTCGATTTTGATAATAGTTTTTACATTTTTTTATAGCAGTGCCTTGGATGAAGCAGTAAGAACGAGTTGCTTTTTGCAGCACGGCGATGTGGAATCGTGCGAAATGTTTGACAGTGTAACCAAGCAAACCTATTTTGCTTTAGCAATTGCCGGAATATTGGTTATAGTCAGCTTGTTTTTGTTATTCTCAAAGCAAAAAGAAAAATTAGTAGTTAAAAAAATAAAAGAAAAGAAAATTCAGAAAAATATTGACTTGTCAGGATTCAGAAGAGAAGAAAAGGAAGTTTACAATCTTGTCAAAAAAAATGGAGCTATTTTTCAGGCAGATTTAATTGATAAGACTGGTTTTAGTAAAGCACGCATGACGAGAATTATAGATAAATTAGAGGGGCATGGATTGGTAGAAAGAAAAAGAAGAGGCATGACAAATGTTGTTGTGCTGAAGGAGGATTAATAAGTCAAGATGAATATAAAAAATGGTATGAAAGGAGGTGAAAAATGAAAACGCGTAAGATTGGTGTTGCTTTTGGCGTCCTGTTTTTGTTTGCTTTAAGCGCGGTTTCTGCTCAACAATACGGAATGATGGATGGTAATGGGCAATTTTACCGATATGGCATGATGGGCGACGACGACCAATTCTATCCTGTAAACTCCGGCTATGGCGGAATGATGGGTGGAGGTTATGGCATGATGGGAATGATGAATATGATGACCGGTTATGGTGGATATGGTTCCGGAGCAGTCATATTGGGCTGGATAACTTATCTGCTGACAATTGCTTTAATGGTTGCAGGAACTTATTGGCTTGTTAAAACAGCGAACAGGAAAAGATAAACATAAAATTTATTTTTTAATTTTTTATAATTAAAAGAATGTGAAAATAATGAAGCAGAATTTAGGAAAAACAGACAGGATTTTGAGATTTGCATTGGCATTCTGGTGGCTTGGTCCATGGGCATTAAGATTTAGTGCAGAGTGGGCAAATTGGATTGTGATTATTATCGGCTGGATTGCTCTAATAGAAAGTTTTACAGGCTGGTGCTGGTTGCATGATTTGTTTGGAATAAAAAATAAAAATCAATAATCTTAAATGAAAGGAGGTGAAAAATAAATGGGACATAAATTGAATGCAATAAAAGTAGCAAACAGCTTGGCAGTTACAACAGCGATAGTTTATCTGGTTTGTATTATTGCGGTTTGGATAACTCCAGAAATTACAACAACAATCGGAAATTATTTGCTTCACGGAGTAGATGTAAGCAGATTAGTTGAGGCGAGAACATTTAGCTATTCCTTAACCTCGTTGATAATTGGAACAATTGCGGGCTGGCTTACTGGTGCTTTGTTTGCGACGGTGTATAATAAACTTGGATAATTTTAAAATTGTTTTTTAACCCAAAAGAAAGTTTCATAAATATGGACTTTCTTAATTTGACATGGGCAAAAAAGAAGAAAAGTATAGGGGTTTATTAAAAGCAGACAAAATAACTACTATTGTAACAGATTTAGATGGAACACTCTGGAAGGGAATTATTGCAGAAAAACAAAAGCCAGTTTTAAACAAAGACTATTTTGAGCTTCTTAAAAATCTTTATAAAAAAGGTATCCAGATTTTTGTAGTTTCTAAAAATGACAAAGAAGACGTGATTAAATCATTTAGTGAATTAGGCATAACCAAAGAACTGTTCGTAGAAATTATTTCTAATTGGGATGCAAAATATCTCAATATTGAAAAGTTGCTATCGCAAACAGGCATTAGGCAAGAAACAGTAATTTTTATAGATGATAATCTATTGGAATTAACAGAAGTAGCTACCAGTATGAAATCTATTTTTTGTGTCAATGCATTAGATTGGCAAATCATAAAACAAATTAATTATTTGAATAATAAAGAAATTCAACCCGAAGAAGAAATCAAAGAAAGAATAAATAGATATAGAACAGCAATTTGGGCAAACCAAATAAAGAAAAACTTTCAAAAAGAAGATAAAGAGTTTTTGCACTCGCTCAAAAGAGAACTAAGTATAGGGGAAATATCATTTGAAAATATCGATAGGTTTACACGTTTATTGGTCGTTACGCATAGAATCAATTTTAATCCAGAGAAGTTTAAGGATTATGATAATGCCCTCGATTATCTTTACAAAAAAGTTAATGAAGGATATAAACTCTATGCTGTATCCACAAGAGAAAATAATATCCCTCTCGGTTTAACTGGGGCGATAGTCGTTAGGTTTAACAAAAATAAAGCCATCGTGGAAGATGCTACATTTTCCTGCGGGATTATAGGAAGAGATTTCGAGCAACGTTCGTTATTGGCTTTGCTGGAGTTATTAGAAAAAGCAGGAGTAAAAGAAGTTGAATTTATTGTTAAATTGACATCGACCAATAAAAGAGTCCGAGAAATTTTTGAAGAATTAAACTTCAATATTAAAAAAGAAAACGGTAGAGAAGTTTTCTATAATGTGACTCTCAAAGGATATAAACCGAGTAAGAATTATGAATGGATAAAAATTTCATCGACGCCACCAGAAATGGATTATACGGGAATACCTTCAATCATGGAGTTCTTAGATAAATTGGTAAAGCCACTGATAAAGAAGAATTATGCTATCATAAATCTTGGTGCCGCAAAAGGAGAGGTATTGGGACATTTGAAGAAGGATACTCGTAAACTATTTTATGATTTTATACAAAAGAATAATATAAAGTACACAAAGGTAGACATAGAAAAATTACCAGAAGAAAAAATTGTGGTCGCTAATGCAGAAGATATGACAAGAGTTATAGAGAACAATTCTCAAGATATTGTAATGGCTATTGAGCTATTAGAGCATACTGAACATTTTTGGAAAGTTGTAAATGAAACAATCAGAATATGCAAGGTGGGCGGTTACATTTTCATCACAGTTCCTTCTTATCAATATCCAAAACACGAGTATCCAATAGATTTATGGAGAATCGGCGAGAAAACTCTTTCTTCATTTTTTCCAAAGAGCAGTTTTGAAATAATTCATATTGAGAAAGAAGGGAATTCTCAATTCCCACGTAGAACAATGATATTAGTTAAAAAAATATCTGAATTTAAGGCAAGTTATTCTTTGCCTGAAGGCGGAAAAACAGACTGGCAAACTGGACTTACCATATTTGATTAGCAAACCACCCAGCCAGAAATAAGATTTTCAAAAAGAATACTTCATTATAATTTTTTAGGTTCAGTTATCTCAATAAAAATATAAGCAAAGGAATTAAAATAAATCCTATTAAGATAGAAAAGGAAATTAAATTAGCCGCAAATTCTTTGTCAAGGTTTTCCAACGACGAAAAAGTTAAAGTATTATAGCAAATCGGGGCGGCTGAGCCAATCAGAACAATCATTTTGTCCAGTCCATCAAGACCAAATATCTTAATTAACGCAAAACCCGAGATTAATCCGATAAACATTCTTACAAATACCGCTGAAAAAGTAGGTAAAATCTTTAATATTCGGGGATTAAAATAAATTCCCAAAGAAAACATCATTAGCGGAATTGTCAGATTTCCTATAATGCTAATTGTGCTGTCGGCTATTGCAGGCAATTGAAAATTTGTCATGTTTAATATGATGGCGAATACCGAGGCGAGCAATGGTGGAGAAAGTATTATTTTTTTTATTAAAATTTTGGAGTTGTTATTTTTGCCATATTTACACGCAATAAAATAAACAAAACTAAATGTCATAATCGTGTTGCCCACATCAAACAAAATAATTCTTGCTAATCCTTCTTGCCCGTAAGCAACAAGAACGAATGGTAATGTAAAACTAATTTCCATTATCATTGAGCCAACTAAAAATGTTCCCAGCGATTTATTTTTCAGATTTAATTTTTTGCTTATAAAAAAAGAAACGAAAAAAGTTATCAAGACAACCCAAATTGCAATAAATGGCAGGAGAATTATCTCTCCAGAGAGTTTAATTTTCGGCATGGAAAAGATTATCAGAGATGGCAATGTAAAGTAGAAAATAATTTTAAGTAAAATGTCTCCGTCTTCTTTTTTTAGAATATTGAACTTTCTCGACGCTAAACCAATAACAAAAATAAAAAATATCGGAATCAATTCCAGAATAATCTTGTTCATTTACTGTTAAACTAAAGTTTTCATAAAAATCATATTGCGGAACTAGTTTCGCAAAAGCACATATATAATTTTATTTCTTGGGAAGGTCATGAAAACAAAAAATCAAACAAATGAAAGTGCGACGGACGTCGCTCAATCATTCGCTTTCGCTAATGCTCAAACAAATGAAAGCAAATCAAAGATTTTCAATCAATTCTATTTCGTTACACTCAATAGAATTGAAAGGAGGTCGAAATGCAGATGAATAGAAGAACATTATTGTGGGCAGTTATAACAATACTTTTCATCATCACTCTTTTCATTGCCTTTAAGGCGGGAGCTGGCGGAGCGATTTCAACTGAACAAGCAGTTGGCGTTGCGCAAGGTGCTTCCAATGCAATGGTGGGCGGCTGTTAAAATGGATTGCTGTAAACCAAACAAAATGGAAACAAAAGTTCAGAATAACGAAGAACACAAAAAGCCGAATTATGAGTTGATGGTGCAAATAGGTTTGATAGCTATATTGGCTATTGTTCTTATTTACAATTTTGGCAAGGTCTCAACTCCGACAGGAAATGCAATTGTTACAGGAATTGGAACTGTTTCAGCTTCGGAGATAATTCCGAAAGGAATTCCTGATGTATATGGGGAAGAATTGGGCGTTTCTTACGATGACGTTTCAATTAACAATCCAAAGTTAGCTGACCTGACAATTCAAAAGCTTACTGCTTACGAAAATAAGGAACTAAATACAGAGCTAATGCAGAGATACATCAAAATCGGAAGCTCAATTTCCTGTGAATATTGCTGTGGAGCGCAGTCTATAATATTTAGTAATGGAGAAAGAGCCTGTGGATGTGCGCATAGCTACGCCATGAGGGGGCTTGCAAAATATTTGCTTACTAATCATCCGGATATGACAGACGAGCAGATATTGAACGAGCTTGGAAAATGGAAAGTTCTTTTCTTTCCCGGAGTACATGAGCAAAAAGCAAAAGCTTTGGAATCACAGGGAATAGATTCAAAGGACTACATCAATTTAGCAAGCAATCTTTACAGGGGCGCTGAAAAAGGACAACCTACGAACGGAGGAGCAATGGTCGGCGGCTGTTAAACAAAATTTTATTTTTTATTTTTTTAATTGAGAGAAAGAGAATTTGGAAATGGGGGGAAAAATGAAAAACAAACGAGAAAAGAAAAAACCAGAGAGAAAAATGAAGAAAGTATTTATGATTGCATTAGCTGTTGCAATATCTCTTATAGGAATTTTGCCGAAGGTTATGGCTCATTGTCCGTTATGCACCGGAGCTACGATAGTAGGAGTAGGAATAACCCGTTCCTTAGGACTTGACGACAGCATTGTCGGAGTTTTTGTCGGGGGAATGATAATTTCAACAGCTTTGTGGTTTAACAATATTCTGAAAAAAAAGAATTTTGGAGGGAATGAAAAACTGAGATTGTTTAGCCTTATAATTTTAACAAGCATCTTGACATTAGTTACTTTCTATTATGCCGGATTATTTGGGAGAGGAAATTCATTCAGGATTTTCGGAATTGAAAGCATATTAGTCGGAAGTTTTTCCGGCGGCGTTCTTAGTTTAGGAGCTTTTTATTTTAGCAATAATTTAAAAAATAAAAACGGAGGGAAAGTGCTATTTAGTTATCAGACTATGATAATAAGTCTAATTGCTTTGGTAATTAATGCAGGTTTATTCGCGCTTATATTATAAAATGTCTGAAATAAATCTTGTTATATATTTGATTATTGCACTTTTTTTTATATTTTTAGCAGTAAAAGGTGTCTTCGAAAATAGACACAAGATTAAGAATAATTTTTGCGTTATTTGTGCTTCAATAAGTCTAACATGGCTGGTTCTGTTGAGCTTATATTTATTAAATTTATTTGACAATGTCTTGGTGATATCATTACTAATGGGTATGTCGCTTACAGGCATTTATTATCTTGCGGAAAGAAAAATCGGAAAGATAAATAAAAAATTCAAGATATTTCGACTTCCTTTTATCCTAACATTAATAATTATTGCTTATTACATTTTAACTTTAGAAAATATTTTTAATAGCATCTTAGTAATTGGTAGTTTATGGATATTATTTGCTTTGATATATTTTTATAACGATGCTAAACTCATAAAAAAACTTTTGGAGTGCTGCAAAGAATGACGTCTCATAATTTTCTATGGCTTGGCGTAATTGTTTTCTCTTTAATCGGATTTTTTTATTTGTTTAATACAGCTTATGCAAATCCTTCCGAACTTCCGGATTATGCTTTTACGAAACCAGATATAAAAGAAGCATACATGTTTGCAAAAACAAATTATCAGGACTTAATTGGACTGCCATGTAATTGCGGCTGCGGAACTCTTGAAGGGGCAGAAGCTCATGGAAGCAGAGTTCATGAATTGGGGCTAGCAGATTGTTTTATGGATGAGGATGTAAATGAAGGAGGAAAATGGGATAGCCATGCGTTGTCCTGCGGGTTATGTTATGAAGATGCCCTATTTGCCAAGAAACTTTATTCTGAAGGAAATTCAAAAGAAGAAGTAAAATCAAAATTGGAGGAAAAATACGCCGAATTGAAATTTAGCGACGATACAGTATATTAAAATGAAATTTTCAATAAATGATGGAGCATTTAATAAAATGTTAACAGAAAAACCAAACCAGCAAGAAAGAAATTTAGCAATGAATTATTTTAGATTTAGCGATAATAAATTAAATTTGAGGATATAATATAATGAGGGACGATAAAAAAGACAATAGCATATTCTATGGAATTTTAGCCGGAGCAGGAATTTTATTTTTTTATATTGGCGTTTTAACAATCTTTCAAAGTCTTGATTTCGCTATTTCTGAATTTAGAAATCTTTGGTTTTGGATTATTCCTCTCGCTATAGGTTTTGGAATCCAAATTGGCTTGTATAATTCAATATTGCACACAGCCACGATTAATGCAGAGATTGCGACTTCCGGAGGAGTTTCTGGAGGTTCAATGATTGCCTGTTGCAGCCATTTTGCTTTAAACGCAATCCCGATTTTAGGATTTTCAGCATTGACGACTTTTCTCATGGCTTATCAAAAATGGTTTTTTGCTTTGGGAATTTTATCTAATCTTTTTGGAATTGCAATTCTTGTAAACCACAAAAAGAAAATGGCAGGAAATTCAAGTTTGCTTATCCGTAAAAAACAAATAAAGCCGGAATCAAAGATTCCGCAAACATCTTTTTATCAAGATAAAAAGCTAAAAGCAAATCAAAGATTTTCATTCAATTCCTCCTCATCAAGCTCGATGGAATTGAAAGGAGGTAAAGGTTAATGGAATGGAAATCATTTTTTTATGGAGTGATAACTGTGTTTGTTCTCTTATTGGCGACGACAAGTTTTGGATTTGTTCATATGGGAAAAATTAATGTCTTGGATGGAAATGTCGTCGGAT
>Ga0209541_10013452_pt1 | contig 12503 bp, 10 predicted proteins | sample RifCSPlowO2_01_FD_184027 | JGI IMG/M metagenome (GOLD analysis project Ga0209541, IMG submission 184027) | Groundwater microbial communities from Rifle, Colorado - Rifle CSP2_plank lowO2_0.1 (SPAdes) (version 2) | ecosystem: Environmental > Aquatic > Deep subsurface > Groundwater | place...
TGACCTCAGCCCGCACGGTCACCGTGGAAGTGAGCACCGCGGAGGCCATTTTGAAGACCGGTCCGTCCGTAGGCAGCGACACGATGGCCTATGACCTTTTTCTGCCCGAAGGCGTCCGAATGCGTTCCCAGGGGTCCCAGAACGGTGAAATCCGCCTGAAGCTTTCAGAATCGGAAATCTTCTGGGGGGACGAACGGCATTTTAAAGTTTTGCCTGACAGCGCGCCCCTGCCCGCGGCGATTTTGGGGAACATCCGGAGCCAAAACAGGGACCGGAGCTTTGTGATGTATTTGGATTTGAGCGACCGCATTCCATTTCGCGCGGAGCCCAGTACTGACTTGATGTCGCTAAAAATCCGCCTCTATTCTACGGTGGCCAATGTGGACCGCGTCCGACTGGACACTTCCGGGAAAGAGAGCTTTGGGGATGAAATCCGCTGGTCCCAGCCGGCCGGCGACATCGCGGAAGTTCTCTGCCGGGTTAAAAAAAAGATTTGGGCCTATGAGCTGAGATATGAAGGCGGACGGCTCGCTTGCGAAATATTTTTTGTTCCGGGAACAGGTAAGTTCGGCAAGCCTCTCGCTGGAACCGTTATGGCGGTGGACGCGGGCCATTCCCCGCAGGCGGGCGACGGCGCCGTCAGTCCGCAGGGTTTCACCGAGGGGGATGTCAATTTTCAGGTTTCAGAGTGCTTGAAAACCAAGCTGGAAGGCATGGGAGCCCAAGTTTTCATGACTCGGGAAAAGGGGGAAGCTGTTTCGCTCCCTGAACGCGTGCGCCGGTCCGCAAAAGCGGGAGCGGATTTGCTTGTTTCGGTGCACGCCAATGCGGTGCCGGACGGCTCAGACCCTCTTGCGCGCAAGGGATACAGCGTTTTCTATTTTCACCCGATGAGCCTCTCCCTGGCCGTCACCCAGGCGTTTGCCAGCTACTCGACCGAGATACTCTATGGTAGGGAAGGGTATGTTGAAACCCTTGCATACGCGCAGAAGCACGTATCCCCTAACGACCTTGTTGTCACTGAGGATGAGATCGCGTACTTCAACGGCAACCGGTTCTATCCGGTGAATCCCCTGACCCAATTCAATATTTGCGGCGACCCCATCTCCACTATAGGCGCTGTCCATTCCACCTGTGGCCTGGGCCTGGTGCGGGATACTTATAACATCACCGAGGTGATACTCGTCCATGACATCACCTATATCATCTACTCCGATTTCCCGCGGGAAGTCAAAGGCGGGCTCTCCCCAGAGGCGATAGCGGTGCTGGCGGGATATTACCGCCTCGAACAGCGCTTTGGGGATTTCTACGTGTATCAGAAAACCTAGAACAGCCCCGGCCCGTTAAAACGGCCCGGTGAACCGCCCGTCCGGCACATCCCGGAACCGCAGCTCGCCATCCTCAGGCACCATATCGGCGGCGGCAACCAGCTGCGCAATCTCCTGCTCCCCCCTGCCCAGCATCCCGCACACCCTCCTGATGATGTCGACATGCCGGGGATAATAGTGCTGCGCCAATGCGCGTGTTGCAGGCGTCGGCAGGTCAGGCGCGGTGATGCGCTGCGGCGCAGCCTTGAGGCTGGGAAACGCCCTTTCTGCGATCCGCGCAACAACCTCCCCGGCAACCCCTCCGGTATACCATCCGGAATCCGCGGCCAGCAGCCTGCCGGTCTTCTGCACCGAATGCAGGATGGTCTCCTCATCCAGCGGCTTCAGGCTCCGGATATCTATCAGCTCTGCGGAGATGCCTGCCTGGGAGAGCCAGGGCAGCGCCTTCCTTGCCTCGATAGTCATGTAGGATGTCGCGGCGATCGTGATGTTCCTTCCCTCAGCGACGACCGCTGCCTTTCCCAGTGGAACGATATACGGCTCCTCAGGCACCTCCCCCTTCACCTGGTGCAGCCAGCGGTGCTCGATAAACACGACCGGATTGTTGTCGCGGATGCTTGCCATCAGCAGCCCCTTGGCATCATAGGCGGTGCTGGGCATCACCACCTTCAATCCAGGGATATGGCTGAACAGCGCCTGCAGGCTCTGGCAGTGCTGCGCGCCGTTGCCAAACCCCCTGCCGACCATCGCGCGGATCACGAGAGGCACCGCATCCTTTCCGCCGAACATATAATGCCAGTTCGCCGCGTTGTTCGCCAGCTGGTCCATCGCCAGCAGCAGAAAATCGATCCGCAGGTGCACCATCACCGGCCGCATCCCTCCTAACGCAGCCCCGATGCAGGCGCCGGTCATCCCGTTCTCGGAGAGCGGCATCTCCCAGACGCGCTCCTTGCCGAACCGCTCCCGCAGCCCTTTGGTGGTCCCGAACGATCCCGTCGGGTCCGGCACGCCCTCGCCGATGACCAGCACTGCAGGATCAGCTTCCATGCTCTGCACCAGCGCCTCCCGTATTGCTTCTGCAAACGTCAGTATCCTAGGCATACAGGTGCTCCCCCAGCGTATCCTGCCTGGGAAACGGGCTGGCCTGCGCAAAGGCGAATGCCCGCGCGATCTGGCCGTCGGTCTCCTGCTCTATCTGGCGGTGCATCTCATCGCCCAGTATTCCCCGGCTGGCTAACTGCCTCCGGAGGCTGGCGACCGGATCCCGCTGCTTCCACGCCAGCAGTTCCTCCCTGCTGCGGTAGCCCTTCTCGGTGTCATCAGACGGCCCGCAGTGCTCCTTCCAGCGGTAGGTCGCGAATTCCAGGAATGCCGGGCCGTTTCCGCTCCGGATGCGCTCCACCGCAGCCCGGGCCTTCTCCTGCACCTCCGACACATCATTGCCGTCGCCATGGTCGGCAGCTATCCCCTGCCCGCGGGCGATGCCGGCGATCGGGCGGGCAGGCTGGCGCTCATCCATCCTCGTCAGCACAGAATACAGGTTGTTCTCGCAGACAAACAGGATCGGCAGCCGGTGCAGGCTCGCGAAATTCAGCGCCTCATGGAACACCCCCTCTTCAACAGCCCCGTCGCCGAAAAAAACAGCAACGATGCTTTTCTTGCGCTGCATCTGCAGCGCCCATGCCATGCCTGCAGCAATGGGGATGGTCCCGCCGACGATCGGCGTCGAGCCGCGGAAATTCACGGACTTGTCGATGATGATCATCGAGCCTCCCCTGCCTCCGGAGCAGCCAGTAGCTTTGCCGTACAGCTCCGCGACCAGGGCATCGGGATCCCCCCCTTTCGCAAGGTAATGGGCATGCCCGCGATGGGTGGAGAACACCATGTCCTCCGGGGCAAGGGCTGCGCACACCCCGACGGCAACTGCTTCCTGCCCGATGGACAGGTGGGTGGGGCAGCGCATCTCCCGCTCGGCATACCTCTCCGCGATCCGCTCCTCCAGTCTCCGGATGAGCAGCATCCGGCGGTACAGCGGGAGCAGTATATCATCATTGGGCATAGGCCGGGGAATTCTCCTATCGCTTAAAAACGTTCTGGTCGTGAACTCATTTTTCCTCATAGGCTGCTTTTTAGCTTACTATTGGGAGCGGAGTGCCTACTTTTGAGGCAAAGATTATTATATAGCCCATTTGTTTGTGTTGTTATGGGTGGGTTATTAGAACTTAATAAGGCAGGTATTAACTCTATTGAAGAAAAATCTGGTGTTTATCAAATAAGGTGTTTTCAGAATGAAACTCCACGCCCAATATCAAGGCTTATTAAAACGGATAATTTTGGTATTCTTGTAATAGGTTCAAGTAATAACGTCAAAAATAGATTGAAACAATTCCTCTTTGCAAAAGACAATGGGCGTATGCATAGTGCTGGTAATAGATTCTATTCTTTAGAATTAGAAAGTATAGAAAAATTGGGAAATTGTAAATTAATGTTTATTGTAAATTATACAGATGATTATGAAAAAGAAGAGGCTAAACTGTTAATGGGTTATGCAGATTATTTTGGCGAATTGCCTCCTTTAAATAGTCAAGAAGAAAAATCAAAATATCAGGATGAGGATATGCACGAGTATCCTAAAGATTTTGATTGGTCAAACTTGGGTTAATATTTATCGTAAACCATTTGTAAGGTATTTTTGAGGCAGAATCAGGACTTTTGGAGGCAAGTGGGAGTTTGAGACGAAGCTTCGTGAACCTATATCTATTTATACTGATTTTTACTCCCCTCCCTGGAATGGGGGACAAGCCAAAAGTCGTGATACTTTGCGGAGGCATGGGGACCCGGCTCCGGGATTACGCGGATCCGGTGCCCAAGGCCCTGGTCAGGATAGGCGAGATGCCCATCATCTGGCATGTGATGAAGACCTACGCGCATTACGGCTACACGGATTTCGTGCTCTGCCTCGGCTTCAAGGGGGACAGCATCCGGCGCTATTTCCTGGATTTTGAGCACATGACGAACGACTTTACCCTGAACCTCCGCTCCAGAGAGCAGCGGGTCATCAGCCATGGCCAGGTGGAAGACTGGCGGATCACCTTTGCCGAGACCGGCCTCCACAGCAAGACGGCGAGAAGGATAAAGCTGATCGAGAAGTACATCGACACCGAGCATTTCTTCTGCACCTACACCGACGGCCTCTCCACCGTGGATATTCCCCAGCTCTACGATTTCCATACGCGCACGGGAAAGGTAGCCACATTGACCGCAGTGAACCCGGCATCCCCGTTCGGCGTCGTCACCGAAGAGGGCGGCCTGGTCACCTCATTCCGCGAGAAGCCGCAGCTCGCCGGCCTGACCAACGGCGGATTCTTCTGCTTCAGCAGGAAGGTCTTCAGCTACCTGGAGGGCGATGTCTTCCTGGAGCAGGAGCCCCTCACCCGGCTGGCGAACGAGGGGCAGCTCGCGGCATTCCGCCACGAGGGATTCTGGATGCCCATGGACACCTTTAAGGATGTGGAGCGCCTCAACAAGATGTATGACGAGCAGAACGTTCCCTGGATGGTCTGGAGGAACGCTCCATGAGCTTCTGGCATCACCGGAACGTGCTGGTCACCGGCGCGACCGGCCTGCTTGGTTCCTGGCTCTGCGAGGAGCTGCTCGCCCGGAAAGCCAATGTCGTTGCACTGGTCCGTGATTTTGTTCCCCAATCACGGTTTTTCACAGAGGATATTCATCTCCATGTAACGCAGATAAAAGGCTCCCTCCAGCAGTTTCCGGTTGTTGAGCGCGCACTCAACGAATACGAGATTGACACGGTCTTCCACCTGGGGGCGCAGACCATTGTTCCGACGGCAAACCGGTCGCCGCTCTCCACCTTTGAGTCCAACATCCGCGGGACCTGGACGCTTCTGGAGGCGGCGCGCCGCTCTCCGCTGGTGAAGCAGGTCGTTGTCGCGTCTTCAGACAAGGCATACGGCAGCCATGCGCAGCTTCCCTACACCGAAGAGCATCCGCTGCAGGGAAGATATCCTTATGATGTCTCAAAAAGTTGCGTGGATCTCATCACCCAGTCCTACCACCATACCTACAGCCTGCCGGTAAGCATCACGAGATGCGGCAACATCTACGGCGGCGGCGACCTGAATTTCAGCAGGATCATCCCCGGCACCATCAAGTCCATCATCCTGGGCCAGCGCCCGGTCATCCGGAGCGACGGCAGCTATATCCGCGATTATTTCTACGTGAAGGATGCTGCGCTGGCCAACATGCTTGTTGCGGAGCAGCTTGGGCAGAAATCCCTCCATGGCCATGCCTTCAACTTCAGCATCGCCAACAAGCTCTCGGTCCTGGAGGTCGTGAACCTGATCCGGGGGCTGATGGGGACCTCCCTGGAGCCGCACATCCTCAACGAGGCCAAGGCGGAGATCACCCACCAGTATCTCTCCAGCGGGAAAGCGAAGCAGATCCTGGGATGGGAGCCCAGCTACACGATCGAGGAAGGCTTGAAAGAAACCATCGGCTGGTACCAGCGCCATTTTCAGCAATGACACTCGACCATACTCCTGACCAATTGCGGAAGGAAATCATGGATAAGGTAGCAGAATACTATACTGTTTCGTTTGCCAACAGGAAAAAAGGCTTTATCCACTGCTCGGGCAAGGATTTCGACGCGGAAGAGCTGAAGTCAGGGGTAGAGGCAATCCTCGACGGCTGGTGGACCGACGGCAGGTTCGCGGACAGGTTCATCGAGGAATTCAGGAAGGTCATCCCGGCAAAGCATGTGACCCTGGCGAACTCCGGCTCCTCGGCGAATCTCCTGGCGTTATTCTCGCTCACCTCCCACCTCATCCCGGAAGGGCGCCGCCTCAGGCCCGGCGATGAGGTCATCACCCTGGCGGCGGGATTTCCCACTACGGTAAACCCGATTATCCTCGCGCAATGCGTCCCGGTGTTTCTGGATATCGAGATGGACACCCTCAATATAGACACCGCTCAGTTAGAGCAGGCGCTCAGCCCGAAGACAAAGGCGGTGTTCATCGCCCATACCCTGGGAAATCCCTTCCCGGCGGACAAAGTCAGGGAATTCTGCACCGCCCATGACCTGTGGATGATCGAGGATTGCTGCGACGCCTTAGGCGCGACATATCTGGAAAAGCCGGTCGGTACATTTGGTGACCTTGCGACTTTCAGCTTCTACCCCGCGCACCAGATTACGATGGGCGAAGGGGGAGCGATGGTCACCGATGATGACACCCTGGACAAGATCGCCAAATCCCTCCGCGACTGGGGCAGGGACTGCTGGTGCAAGACAGGCAGAGACAACACCTGCGGCATGCGCTTCTCCCACCAGCAGGGCAGCCTCCCCTTCGGCTACGACCACAAGTACATCTACTCGCATCTGGGCTTCAACCTCAAGCTCACCGACATGCAGGCAGCCATCGGCTATGCCCAGATCCAGAAGCTTCCGCTGTTCCTGCAAAAGCGCAGGCAGCATTTCCAGCAGCTTGCCGCGTTTTTCTCCGGCCACACGAATTACTTTTCTTTCCCGAAAGCGAACGGCGATCCCTCCTGGTTCGGCTTCACCCTCACGCTCAGGCCTGGCTGCCCCTTCACGCGCAACCAGGCCATCGACTATCTGCAGGCCAATGGCATCGGCACCCGCCTCGTGTTCGGCGGCAACCTCACCAAGCAGCCCTACTTTAGGAGCAGCAGCGTCGCCTACCGCGCATTCCCGCTCCCGAACACCGACTACATCATGGACAACAGCTTCTGGATCGGCGTGCAGCCGAATCTCACGGATGAGGACATGGCGAGGATCATTGCGGTCTTTGCGGAATTCCTGCAAAAATATCAGCCAAAAAGGAATGATTTATAAGTTGCCCCGGATTGGCTGCGGGCTATGAAACTCTCCCTGGTAATCCCCTTTTACAATGAGGAGGGCTGCGCAGGCCAGGTGCTTTCTGACCTTGCCGCCTGCTTTGGCCGGCAGAAGGTGGATTATGAGATCATCGCAGTGAATAACGGCTCCCATGACCGCACCGGAGACATCCTGCAGCGCCTTGCCGCGCGCCATAGGCGAATCAATATCGTTTCGGTAATGCCCAACCGGGATTTCGGCGGCGGCATCATCGAGGGATTTAAGCATGCGAAAGGGGACATCATCGGCTTCTCCTGCGGGGACGGCGAAATCTCCGCAGCAGACAGCTATAAAGTGTATGCAGCGCTCCGCACCAATCCCTCCATTGACCTCTGCAAGACCGTAAGATGCGCACGGACCGACGGGATATCCCGGAAACTGTTCTCCCTTCTTTATAACCTGCTCACCATACTGCTCTTCAGCATCCGCGTCAGGGATGTCAACGCCTACCCATTGTTGATGAGAAGGAATGTGTATGAAACTATCAAGCCTCATGTCCAGAATTGGCTGTTTAATCTCGATATCCTCTACAGGGCAAAGCAGCATAGGTTCCGGTTGCACGAGATTCCTATCCAGCACCAGCGGCGCACTGCAGGAAGAAGCCATCTGGATCTGCTGAGGGTATTCCATATGCTGGGCGATGTGCTGGCATACCGGAAGCGCCTGCAGGCAGCCCACTCACCATGAAACGCGCGCATCAGCGGTTCCAGGAATCCTACTATGACCATTGCGCCTATTCGTTCTCCCCGGATGAGCGCATCCGGAAAGTGCTGGAGATTATTCCGGAGGGCAGCGGCAGGCTCCTGGACATCGGGTGCTCTGACGGCTCCCTTTCACGGCATTTCCTCGGCAAAGGATATAATGTAGAAGGCGTGGACATCTCCGGCAAGGCGGTGCGTCTCGCCAGGCAAAAAGGGATCCGCGCGCGGAAGGCGGATTTCACCCGAAGGCTCCCATATCCGGCCGGCGCATTCGATGCCGTATTCTGCGGTGAGGTGATCGAGCACATCCTGCATCCTGATGTCCTTCTCCATGAGATCAACCGGGTGCTCAGGCCGGGGGGAAGGCTGTTCCTGACCACCCCGAACATCTCCTCCCTGCGGAACGCCGTCCTCATCCTTTTCGGCAGGATGCCTGCATACGCCTCCCGCTACAACAGCCCGCATATCCGTGACTATAACTGCGCTGACGTCGGGAGCCTCCTGGCCCATGCAGGCTTCCGCGATATCATCATCGCTGGGGACAAGATTGCGCTGCCAATCGGGAAGGGCAGGGCGATCCACCTGCCCGCCTTCACCGCGCAGTGGAGCGATTACCTCATCGCCAGCTGCACCAAGCAGCGCGGATGAGGCTCTGGAGAAAAAAGGGGTAGCGCCATCCCGTGAGCGATGCTGCATCAGCAACAGCGTGGCGGAAGGGGTTGTTCCTTACGGGAAGGGGCCGCCCTTCATGCCACTATAATATGGAGCGAACCGGCGCTACCCCTGAGCGCAGCGAGATTTTCTACAGGGCCCGCGGATGATTCATATTTATATATGCTGCCCACATTCTTCAGCCATGGATATTTGCCTCTACTCCCGTCAGGAAAGCCACGTCGGCGGCGGACAGGTCAGCACCGCAACAGCAATAGCATACCTCAGGAAACATCGCCAGCAGGTCACGGTATGCGATACCCTCCCTGCCTTGCGCCGGTACCTCCAGGGTACCAAGCCGGACATCCTTCTGCACCACAACATCAAGGACCTGGTGTCTGTCCAGCGCCTTGCGGAAAAGCGCCATATCCCCTTTGTCCCTACCATCAACGGCCTGTTCACCTGCGGCAAGGGCACGCATATCCGCTATTCCTATTTTGGGGAGCCCAATCTCCGCTGCAGCCTGATGTGCATGATGAGGTGCAGCATCCGGGGCCATTACCGCATGTCCTTTCCCAGGCGCCAGCAGCTCAAATACCTGCTCTCCGCGCCATACCGCTACTCCCGGATGCGCGCAAGGATAACTGCATTGAACAAATCCGCAGCGGTGATCGCCATCGGCAAGACCCTCAAGGAAATCCTGCGGATAAACGGCGTTACCGCCCCCATCCATATAATCCCCCAGCCGGTTGACGAGGATATCCTCAGGAAGCCAATCCTAAAAAAAGGAAAACGAAAGCTCCGCATCCTCTTCACCAACGGCTTTGACACCACCAAGGGCATCCTCCCGCTCCTGGACGCATTTTCCCGCCTAAACCGGAATGATGCCGAACTGCTCATCGCCGGCAGGATATATCCGATCATCAAGAATGTCGCTGTCCCTAAAAATGTTGTTGTACTTGGTGAAGTCCCCTTCGAAAAGCTCAAGGAGCTCTATTACTCCTCAGATATCCTTGCGTATCCCACCTTGCTGTTCGAGCCCTTCGGCAGGGCATGGGCAGAGGCAGCCTGCACCGGCCTTCCCACCATCGCCTTCCAGGGCAGGGCAGGGCCGGCAGATTACCTGGAGCACGGGAAGACCGCATACCTTGCTGAGCTGGACACCGCTGCATTGGCAGAAGGGCTGCAAACGCTCCTGGATGATCCTGGGCTGAGGAAGCGGCTGTCGCAGAACGTGCGGGCATTCGCCGGGCGCCATTTCCTTGCGCCCGCGGTGATGAAGAAGCTCTTGCCTGTCTATCAGTCGGCAGTTACCGCTGCCCGTGCACCCCGAACTCCCGCAGCGCAGCGATGACCTCATCCACAGAATCCGCCCTGCGGAAATGTTCCGGAGGCAGCGCGGCATCCGCGCTCTCCTGCACTGCCTTTATCGCCTCTGCGGGATCGATATGCTCGGTATACCAGATGCCCTTCCAGCCGAACTGCTGGATGCCGGTCCTGAGGTAGCTTGCCTTGTCCTCGATGAGTATCACCTGCCCGAGTCCGTATGTATTTCTCACTCTTTCCACTTCCCGGTACATGGGCGGCTCTGGCTTGACCGAGCCGATCTGAAACGAATACACCGCAGGATACAAGGGGTGGTATTTTTCACAGACGTCAGGAAATTTTCTGTTGATGGTATCATACGCAAACTCAGCCATATTTGAGAGAATACCGACGGGATATCCTGCCAAGTGCACATCCCGCTTCAGCTCGACCATCCCGGGCACTTCTTCCGGCCAGGCATATCCGATGATCTCTTCGAGGACATCCTGGGGAAGCCCTTGCAGGCCAAGCTCCCGCACCCTGCCCAGGAACTGTGCGGTGGAAATCCTGCCCGTCAGCGCATCCATCTCTGCTCTGCTGAACCCCCACTTGAATTCATCGGGAGAGACCGAAGCATACGCTGCCGCCTCAGTATAGAGCCCGCCATAATCCAGCTTCAGCAGCACCGCCCCGACATCAAACAGTACCAATGGCTTCATGCTGCTGGAAAACCATAAACGATATATAAACCATGCCGTTCGCCGGGGGCATGGATCAGAAACTCCTCAGCTATCTCTGCTGCCCGGCCTGCGGCAGCGGCCTGCAGCTGTCCGGCGCCCGCACTGCGGGAAAGGAGATCATCGGGGGCACGCTCTCCTGCGGCAGCGGCCATGCCTATCCCATCATCCACGGCATCCCCCGCATGCTCCCTCCCCTCCAGTCCAATGTCCATGCCGTGCGGAAGAGCTTCGCCGAGCAGTGGAAGCTCCAGCGGAAGTTCTACCGGGACATCGACCAGGTCAGGACCTGGGGCCTCGAGGCAGACGAGCGGAAATCCCTGTTCCTCGAGCAGATGGGCGTCTCTCCCGGGCAGCTCAGGGGCAAGTCCATCCTGGATGCAGGCTGCGGCAACGGCCATCTCTCCATAAAGCTCGCTGATTACGGCGCAGAGGTCATCGCCATGGACATCACCGAAAGCGTCTATCTGGCGGAGCAGTACAATACCAGGAAAGACAATGTATTTTTCGTGCAGGGCGATGTCATGCATCCGCCCTTCAAGCAGGGCATATTCGACTACGCCTATTCTTCCGGAGTCCTGCACCACACCCCGGACACCAAGAGGTCGTTCATGGCGTTATCCCGGAGCGTGAAGCCGGGCGGAAAATACTGGGTCTGGCTCTACCTGAAGATCAGCATGATCAGGGGAAAGGACTGGATATACGACAACAAGCCCAAGCTCTACCTGTACGACTTCATCCCGAAAATCATCGGCAGGCTCCCGGTCTCCCTGAAGAATGCGTTCTGCTATTCGCTCATCCCCCTCTTCATGCTGAAGCAGGAGATGGAGATAGCGGCAGGCCTCAAGAGATTCGACAGCGCCGACCAATACCGCAGGGGCAGGACCAGCTGGAAGGAGAAGCTGATCGACCTACACGACAACTTCACCCACCGCTACAACTACCGCCATACCCCTGCAGAGGTGATGCGATGGTTCCGGGAGGCCGGATTCCGGGACGTAACGCACAACTACAGGAAAGAGGGCGGCGGATTCGGGGTATACGGCATTAAGCAGAGATCCTGAGCTCTTGCCGTATCCTTTCCATCACCTTCTCCCACGAATACTCCCGCACTGCCCGCTTCCTTGCATTCCTGCCCATCTGCCGGATCAGCCTTTTGTCCCTGACCAGCCGGGCGATCTGCCGGGCAAACCCAGCCGGATCCCTCGTGTCGGTCACCACCCCGCATTCCGGCGTGACCATGTCCAGGAACGACTCGTTCTGCGAGGCGATCACCGGCGTCCCAGCCATCAGCGCCTCCAGCACCGCATAGCCGAACTCGTCGTACAGCGACGGCGCCGCAAAGAGATGCGACCGCGCGACGGTTTCCATGCTCTTCTCCCGCGGCAGCGGCCCGGCAACGGCGATGCGCTCCCGGATCTCATGATATTTCCGGAACCGCGCGGCAGAGTCCGGCGGCACATTGCCGATCACCTGCAGCTCCCACTCCAGCTCCGGATGCTCCCGGGCAAGCGTGAGCAGCGCGTCCAGCAGGTGATGCAGCCCCTTCCGCTCGGTCCAGATGTGGTTCTTGGCGACAAAGCAGATCGTAAACCGGCGGTACTTGGAAAAACGGTGCCGCACCGGCGTGATCCCCGGGGGCAGATAGACTGCATGCTCCCCCCGCTCCCGCAGCCTCTCCGCAACAACGGAATTCACGCAGGCGGTGAGTTCGTTCCTGGTCGGAAACAGCCGGTCAGTCACCGAGCTCTCGATCTCCCGGAGCGCCCTGTACCAGCAGAGCAGCCCGGAAGCATACCGCCGTGCAAGCACGACCGCCTGCACCACCGAACGCGGATAGTCCCAACCGACCTGCACGATGGATATA
>Ga0209541_10013454_pt1 | contig 12500 bp, 9 predicted proteins | sample RifCSPlowO2_01_FD_184027 | JGI IMG/M metagenome (GOLD analysis project Ga0209541, IMG submission 184027) | Groundwater microbial communities from Rifle, Colorado - Rifle CSP2_plank lowO2_0.1 (SPAdes) (version 2) | ecosystem: Environmental > Aquatic > Deep subsurface > Groundwater | place: Rifle...
CGGCCAGAATGCCAAGTTGGTGCAATTTGAAGGACATCAGATTTATGCTATTAATACCAACGACGCTCCAAGCAAAGTGGGCGCCAAACTTATTAAAATGAAACCGCCCTTTGCTATTATTTGGACAGAAGCTAAAAATCGGGTGGTAGTTTCTCTGCGAGGAGACGGGAGTATTGACTGTTCTGCCATTGCCAAAAAACATGGCGGAGGGGGGCATGGCAATTCTGCTGCGTTTCGTTTGAAGTCTCTAAAAGATATACCATGGGAGCCAATTTAAACATTTAAAGTTATGAATTCAAGTAGATACATTATCCATACCGATGGCGGATCTAGGGGCAATCCCGGACCGGCGGCCATTGGGGTGGTAATTGAAAAATCAGGCGGCGGGCCAAAACATGAATATGGAGAATTTTTTGGCCATGCCACTAATAACGAAGCCGAATATAAAGCGGTGATCTTTGCTTTGAAAAAATTGAAGCAACTGGCGGGTAAAGCAGAAGTTGGCCAAGCCAGAGTGGAAGTGCATACGGACAGTGAACTGCTTTGTCGGCAGTTAAACGGTGAATATAAAGTTATGGACGAAAAAATCCAGAAGCTTTTTTTGGAAATCTGGAACTTAAAACTTGATTTTGGCGAGATGATTTTTAAACATGTGCGAAGAGAAGAGAATAAAGACGCCGATCGGATGGTCAATGCGGCGCTGGACAAAGAACTACACAAATTACTGTAAACAAAACAACAAAATCCGTCCGCCAGCTGGCGGACGGATTTTGTTGTTTTGGTAAATCTGTAAGCCGAATTCTGTTTTTACCTGCCGTTGGCAGGTAAATGATGATTATTTATCTGGGCTGTTCATTGCTGAACAGCTCAAGCGTACTAACTTTTCGAACCAAGCACTTTTTGAAAAAATGCCTGAGACGCTGTACTTGCACCCCAGTAAGAATTTAGCTGTTTCACTCCTGATGTTGCCACCAAGACTCGCCCCAAAGGGGCGCCACAATTTTTTCAAATTATGGCATCTCTGTTCGCATCTCTTAAATTACTTTAGACGGGCGTTACCCGCTACTGTTCCCAGCTCTTTCCAGAAATCAGTTTTCAGCAACAACGTTCTTTGCTGAAGTGAAATCCGGTCAATATAGTAAAACTATAAAGAAAGGGCCGGGTAGGTGTTCGGACTTTCCTCCCGCCAAAAATTTCATATTTAGGCGGGCAATCACCCGATTTACCAGAACATTGTAATTATATCAAAAGTTTTCTGAAAAATCAAGCAAGAAAAAACCCTTTTTAGAGGGTTACTTTTTCCAGATTTCTTTAGTCAGACCGTTACTCTCGATAATGTCTCGATAAATCCAGGAAGAAGACTTGATTTTTCGTTCAAAAGTTTGAAAGTTGACTTCAATTAGTCCCATTCTTGATTCAAAGTTCTGCTCTTCCCATTCCCAAGTGTCGGTTAAAGCCCAATAAAAATACCCCAGGATTGGCGCGTTCTTTTCTTGGGCCTCGCGTAACACTTTATGTAATTCGGCAATATGTAATTTTAGAAATTCTTGGCGGCCAATCTTTTGTTTATCGGAAACTCCGTTTTCCGTAATAATAATAGGTTTTTCGTAGATCAGGAATTCTCTAACCAGGTTCGCCAGGCCTTCCGGATATACCTCTGGCCCATTAAACGAAACGAATTTCGAAAAGAATAAGGACGACCAAAAAGAAAACTTTACCACCGATCGGGTGTAATAATTTAAGCCGATATAATCAAGGTGATTCTCAACGGCGTTTATAAAGTAATGATTATCGAAAAGCTTGAGGGAGGTAGCCACGACTTGGTCTTCAAACTTATTGGGGTTGTGCGGCTCGACATATCTGGTAAAATGAGAAATTCCTACTAGAGGTTTAAACTTCTTTTCGTCGCAGATTTTGTGGATAGTGACATAGGCTGCTCGATGGGCTTTAACCAGATTTCTATAAACTTTGATGGCCGCCTCAATGTCATAAGGATATTTTTTTGGCTTTGGCCAGTTGGCATTAGGAGGCCAGTCGCCGCTTAAATAAGGATGCCCGATCAGAATAGTCGGCTCGTTAAAGGTCATCCAATATTTTATTTTCTGATCCTTCAAGTTTTCGGCCACAAAGGCGGCGTATTTGGCAAAGCAAAGATGAGACAAATCATTTTCCCACCCTCCCAAACTGGCAAACCATTTTGGCACGGTAAAGTGATTGAGGTTCACAAATGGTTTAAGGCCCAGTCTTTGCATATAGGAAATCATCGTTTTATAGTGGGTCATCTCTTTCCGGTCAAATTTTCCCGGTTCAGGTTCAATGCGGGCCCACTCAATGGAAACTCTTATGGACTCAATCCCGAGCTCTTTGGCTAGTCGGATGTCTTGTCCATAGTTTTCATAAAAGTTAGCAGCTTGGCCGACTTTCTTTCGTCCCTTTCTTTCGCTTTCCCAATTTGTTTTGGCCTGCCAGTTATCCCAGTCAGTTAATCCGGCCGTTCCTTCGGTTTGATAGGCGCTGGTGGCCGCTCCCCAGATAAACCCTTTCGGGAAAATAAGTTCTTGATTTAGTTCCCGGTTGGCCTCCCTTTTTTCTTCTACAGCTGGTTTTGTGTTGAGGAGAGTTTCCGGTTGACTGCTTTTGAAAATAAAAAATAAAGAGATTAGAAACAAGCAGACAATTAATATTCTTTTCACTGAAAATACCTCATTCCTTTTTTAAAATGCAAGTTTAAGGCCATTGTGGCTTTTATATGATATATTTTCAAGCCTCCCTTAACACAGCTGTTTTTAATTCTAAAATCATCTTTATCCCATAAAAATTGACAGTATGATAATTATAGTGTATTAAAATGAATGTGCCTCAACATAAGCGTATCAAGTCTGCTCCCTTCTTCTTTCAACCAGGAATTAACTTTTACCAGCCAAGCGCCTTTTGCGGTTTGGGATCACTTGCATAATAAATCTTGCGAAGAAGCTTCAATTTTGATGGCTTATGCTTGGGCTCGCGGGCTTGCTCTAAATCCTGCTTTTTCTGATGCGGAGCTCAAAAAAATAGCGGACTGGGAAATAGCCAAATTTGGATTTTTCGAAAGCACTATGGCCGAACAGACTGCTCAGGTGGCTAGAGAATTTTATGGTCTGAAGGTGGACTTACTGGAAAATCCGATCGTCAAACAAATTAAAAAGGAATTAGTCAGTGGAAATTTGGTTGTTATGGGGATGGTGGGACGTTGGCTTGGCAATCCTCACTTCAAAGCGCCAGGACCGATTTACCATATGTTGGTAATTAAAGGTTATGATGAGAATGGTTTTTTCACCAATGACCCCGGCACGCTTTACGGAAAAAATTATTATTATTCTTATGCCACTATCATGAAGGCGGCTCATGACTGGACAGGAGTTGACGAGGAGATCTATACTTTCTCTGCAGCCGCTTTAATTATTTCTAAATGAAAAAGTCCGAATTATTTTTCAATACTTTACTACTCCCCCTCGATTTTTTAATGATTTTTTTGGCCGGATTGGCCACCTATTTTTTGCGTACTGAAATTTTGTCGTCGTTTCGGCCGGTTCTGTTTGATTTTAACTTGCCATTCGAAAAGTATTTTTTACTGGTAGTTTTGGTGGCCGTTTTGTTTATCGTTATTTTCGCCGTGTCAGGTTTATATAGTTTAAAAACGACTACTGGACGGATTGAAGAATTTTTCCGGGTAGTAATTGCTTCTTCAGCCGGAATCATGGGATTGATCGTCTATATTTTCTTGAGGCAGGAACTTTTCAACTCTCGTTTCCTGGTGATGGGAGGATGGATTCTGACAATCCTTTTTGTTTCCATAGGAAGATTTTTAGTCCGTCAATTGCAGAAAAATCTTGTAGCCCGCTATGACTTTGGTATCCACAAAGTTTTGGTCATAGGAGACGATAAGGTCTCTGCAAAAATTACCGAAGAGATTAGAAAAAATCCCTCGGTTGGCTATCGCGTGGTAAAGCATTTGGAAAATCCGGAAGTATCAGAAGTTAAATCGGCCATTGGTAATCCGGGGATAGATGAAGTAATTTTAGCTAACCCAAACTATCTTTCCGAAAAAGTTCTCGAAATTGTTGATTTTTGTAATGAAAATCACCTTGCTTTTAAATTTGTCCCGAATATTTATCAGATGCTTACTGCTAATTTTTCTGTCGATGTCTTGGCGGGCGTGCCGGTAATTGAATTGCGGCGAACTAATCTGGATGGATGGGGGAGAGTTATTAAAAGGGCAGCTGATGTGATTGGAAGCGTTCTGGCGCTGATAATATTTTCTCCGATATTGTTACTTGTGGCCTTTGCTATCAAATGGGAAACGGAAGGCCCTGTTCTGGTTCGTCTACGGAGAATGAGTCAAAACAAAGAGTTTTATCTTTTGAAATTTCGCTCGATGGTTAAAAATGCCGAAGAGTTGAAGCCATACCTGGCCGCTTTAAATGAAAGAAATGACGGTCCTCTTTTTAAAATTAAAAATGATCCGCGGATAACCGGAGTGGGAAAATTTATTCGGCGTTATCGTCTGGACGAACTGCCTCAGTTTGCGAATGTATTGAGGGGGGATATGAGCTTAGTCGGTCCTCGTCCGCACCAGCCGGATGAAATTGCTAATTATGAGAAGCATCACAAAAAGGTCTTATCGATAAAAGCAGGAGTAACCGGCCTCGCTCAGGTCTCCGGAAGTTCGGATCTGCCTTTTGAAGAAGAAGTAGCGCTCGATTCTTTTTACATTGAAAACTGGTCTCTGGTTCAAGACATCAAAATTCTTCTAAAAACCGGAGTCAAAATGCTTCTCGACCGCTCGGCGGTGTAGAACTTTTCTTTTTAACTTGTTAAACTTTGGGCCATGAGAGTGGCCTTGGTTCATGATTATCTAAATCAATATGGCGGAGGGGAGAGAGTGCTGGGAACTTTTTGTGAGATGTTTCCGCGGGCGCCGATTTTTACTTTGCTTTATGATGAAAAACTGACCGGCCGGGCTTTTGCCGACCGGCGGATTTACACTTCTTTTCTGCAAAAGATTCCCGGAGCGAAATATTACCACCGCTGGCTGCCGATGTTGATGCCGTTGGCCGTGGAGCAGTTTGATTTGTCCGCTTTTGACTTGGTTATTTCCAATTCCGCTTCCTTTGCCAAGGGGGTGATTACCAAAACCCATACCAGACACTTTTCTTACTGTATGACTCCTACTCGTTTTTTGTGGGATGGTTCGCACAAGTATTTAGATGAGTTTCAGCAGTCCGGATTAATCAAAAAGTTCGTCCCTCCTTTTTTGAGTTATCTGAGAATGTGGGATCAGGAGGCTAGTGCCAGAGTAGATCGTTTTGTGGCCATCTCCGAGTTTATCAGAAAAAGAATTAAAAAATATTATCAGCGGGAGGCGGAAGTGATTCATCCTCCGGTAGATACGTCAAAATTTAAAATTTCAGGACAAGTCGACGATTACTTTTTAATGGTTGGTCGTCTGGTGCCCTACAAAAGGTTTGACTTGGCGGTCGAAGTTTTCAATCAACTGGGCTGGCCGTTAAAAATTATCGGGGACGGGCCGGAGAAAAAGCATTTACAGAAGTTAGCCCTTCGACGGACTCAGGGCAGGCCCAATATCGAATTCATTGGGCTGGTTTCTGACTATCTCTTGCCCGCTTATTACTCCAGAGCTAAAGCCATAATTTTTCCCCAAGAAGAAGATTTTGGCATTGTGCCGGTGGAGGCGATGGCTTCCGGCCGTCCAGTGATTGCTTTCCGGGCCGGAGGAAGTTTGGAAACTATTAAAGAAGGAGAGAGCGGTTTGTTCTTTGATGAACAAACCCCCGAATCTTTGCTGAAAGTCTTAAAAAGTTTTAATCACCTTGATTTCAATCCGCAGGCAATCAAAGCCAGGGCAGGTTTATTCGATAAAGAAATTTTTAAAGATAAATGGATGAAAACAATTAGTTTATCAAGTCCGTAAAGTTTTAAAGTTCAATCATCTACTAATTACTAATTTTCTACCAATATACTAATAGATTCCATTCGTATATTAGTACTCGATTTGTAATTTGTAGATAAGTTTGCGAAGCAAACATGGACATTGGTATTGATCTTAGAGTTTTGGCCGGAGGTTCTTATGGAGGAATCGCCCAGTATGTTTTAGGACTTTTGCCCGAACTTTTTCGGCTGGATAAAAATATTCGATTTAAACTTTTTTTTAACGCTTACCGGCAGTCATTGCCGGATTACTCTTGGCTTGATCAAGAAAATGTCCAGCTTTTTAAATTTAATTACCCCAACCGGCTGCTCTTTGCCTCTTCCCGTCTTTTTTCTTATCCCAAACTCGACTACTTAGTTCAAGGCGCGGATGTGTTTTTCAGCCCCCATTTTTTTTCCGCTCCTCTTTCTCCGCGGTGCCGTTCAGTGGTCACTTTCCACGATCTTTCTTTTATCCGCTATCCTGGGTTTTTCTCTTGGCGGAAAAATGTCTGGCACCGCTTTGAAATGAATCCTTACTGGCAAGCTCAACAAGCCATCAAAATTATTGCCGTTTCCCAATCGACTAAAGATGACCTAGTTAATCTTTTGGGGGTAGACCCAAAGAAGATAGAAGTAACTTATTCTGGGATAACTGACCAGAGGCGGAGGGGAACAGTTTTTTGTGAAAACCTGAACAAAAAACTTTGTTCACCAGAGCCTCTAGAGATAATTAAAAAATATAATCTTCCGGAGAAGTTTTTCTTGTTTCTTGGCGCTTTAGAGCCTCGTAAAAACATTATCGGTATTTTAAAGGCCTTTACCTATCTAAAATCTACGGCGCAAATTTCCAAAGAAAGCGCTTTGGTCATTGCCGGTCCGTTCGGCTGGCTTTATGGCGATCTTTTCAAATTTTATAAAAATTCTCCTTATCGAGAATCGATTCATTTTATCGGCCCGGTGATGGAGCAAGAAAAAATGGCGCTTTACTCTTTGTCTCGAGTTTTTGTTTATCCCAGCTTTTTCGAAGGTTTTGGTTTTCCTGTTTTAGAAGCGATGGCGGCCGGCGCGCCGGTGGTTACTTCCCGGAATTCCTCTTTGCCGGAAGTGGCGGGCAGAGGCGGTCTGCTGGTGGATCCTTATAATATTAAAGAAATTGCTGAGGCTATGAAAAATCTTTGGCTCAATCAAAGTTTGCGGGATTTATACATTAAAAAAGGACTGGAACAAGTAAAAAAGTTTTCGTGGCGCAAAACCGCAGAACAGACTTTGAAAGTAATTATCTCGGCTGTTGACCCCACACATAACTAACCACTACTTTCAGTTCTTAAACTTGGTTAGTTATGTGTGGGGTGGATTAAAATTTGTTGTAGGAATGCTATAATTAAAATAAGCATGCCCGACTCAAATAATTTTAGTTCCAGGGCCATGTTTGATGTAAAGCCGGTTGACCAATCCGGCTCTCTTGATTTACAAAAGATTAATTTGGTTGAACAAAAACTTAGTCTGAAAACTAAGCCAGTTGTGCGTCTTACTAAATTAACCAGCGGAATTAAATCTATCTCCGATATCAAATTACTGCCTGAAAATCGTATTTCGCCAAATGATGTCAGACAAGATTTGATTAACGATCTCAACAAGGAGCTCAAAAAGAAGAGTAGCTTACAAACGGTTTTGACTAAGGTGGGCGGATCTTTTTATGGCGGGCCCAATCTGGACATCAAAAGAAGACCTTTGGTAATTCGCCAGACCAAAAAAGAAGAAAAAGGGATTACTTTGCCTAAGTCGGAATTTGTCTCTCTGCCTCGCCTCTTGAAAAATAATGTTTCTGCCTCTGAGCCGAAAGTTCGACTGACTGCCGCCTCTCCATCTGCCGAAATAGATACTTGGCTGGAGCAGGTTAAAAAAAAGACCATTCCGCCGATTTTCATTAAATCGGAAAAAAGTCTGTTTATTCGCCCGGCCATCCTTATCGCCGGAGTGATTGCCATTAGCCTGGCCTTAGTTTTTTTATTTAACAAAGATCGCTTTAGAGAAAAAGTAGCCCAAGACGGTAATAAGGCGGTGGCCAACTTAGAAAGTGCCAAGGCGGATATCGAAAAATTAGATTTTATTTCCGCGGCCAAAAACTTTAACTTAGCTCAGCATAATTTTTCCAGCGCTTCTGACCGTCTGAATCTGTTAAGCAGCGCCTTCACCTCTTTTTTGGGAGGAATTCCCGGACTTGGAAAATTAAAATCAGCCCAAAATTTGGTAGCGGCCGGAGAAAATATTGCCCAAGCCGGGGAGAGCCTTTCTTTGGCGGCTGATCAGCTTTCCCAAACCAACTTTGTTTCTTATTTTGGCCTCACGGGCCAGCCCCGGCAACCTCTGACTGATTTTCTTAAATCTTTTCGGGAATCTTTGGTTTTTGCCCAAACCAAGTTTGGTTTGGCGGCCAGTTTGGTAGCCGAAGTTGATCCGCAAGTTATCCCGGAAGAAAAAAGAGAGGTCTTTGTTAATTTCAAAGACAACCTGCCTCTTTTTACCGAGTTTTTAAGCGGGGCTCTGGATTACTCTGATTTTCTTTTAGAACTGATTGGTCAATCCGGTCCCAAAAAATACTTAGTGCTTTTTCAGAATAACGCCGAGCTTCGGCCCACCGGCGGTTTTATCGGCTCCTATGCGTTGGTTGATTTTAACCGGGGTTTTTTGCGGAATCTGGAGGTTAAAAACGTTTACGAAACCGATGGCCAAGCTCAAAAAAATATTGTTCCCCCCAAAGAACTCCAGCATATTACCCCTACTTGGGGAATGCGGGACGCCAACTGGTTTATCAACTTTCCCGATTCGGCCAAAAAAGTGATGCAAATGTATAGCGAAAACGATGGTCAACCGGCCGTTGATGGAGTAATTACCCTCACGCCCACCATTATCTCTAAAATATTGGCGATTACCGGGCCGGTCGAATTGCCGGAATATGGGATTGCCTTAGGCAGTGATAATTTTGTGGCAGAAATTCAGGAGGAGGTGGAGTATGGCGAAAACCGTGAAGAGCCCAAGCAAATTTTAATTGACTTTGTGCCGAAGTTTTTGGAAGAACTGGGCGGATTGGACAAAGAAAAGTGGGCTGAGATTTTCGAAATTCTTTCGGAAGGAGTGGAGCAAAAACACGTTCTGGCTTATTTCAAAGATCAGAAAATGGAAAAGACGGCCTTGGCAGGAGGTTTTGGAGGAGAAATCAAAAAAGCGGCACAGGACTATCTCTCCGTTGTTCATACCAACGTTAAAGGGTCAAAAGGCGATGCGGTTACCGAAAATTCCTATATCTTAAAATCTGATTGGAAAGATGAGCAAATGGAGCACTCTTTATCTATTATCAGGAAACACCGGGGAGGGAAAAGTGATTTAGGATTTTATAACCGTACCAATTATGATTATGTGCGGGTTTTGGTGCCTGCCGGTTCAAAACTTCTGGAAATTAACGGCCATTCTTCTGTAAAATTTTCTCCACTGGTTGAATATAACAATGGCGATTTTGTAACTGATCCTGATTTGGCGGAGTATGAGAAAAAGGTGGTGTCGGTTAAATCGGGAGTAAAACAGTGGGAAGAAGGGGAGAAAACCGTCTTTGGTTTTTGGCTTAAAGTGGAGCCGGGAAAAACAGAGAAAGTGGTTTTGAAATACCAAACCCCAATGTGGATTCAAAACAACGCCTACTCTTTGTTAGTTCAAAAACAACCGGGAACTCTGGATGACTTTTTCAGTTTTTCTTTAGACCTTCCCAAAGATAAACAGATTATTTACAAAAATCATGATCTGACTTTATCCGGCAATTCCGCCAATTTCCAAACCAAACTTCTTAAAGATACGGAAATAGAAATAAAATTCCAATAGCCGGTATTTTGTTGACATTAATCAGGCGATACGGCATACTTGTCGTTGAAACTTCAGGTGTTTTTTAAAAAGGAGAACTGATGGATTATTATCTTGGTGATGAGATGGAAAGATTTCGAGAAGTTTTTTCTGATAAATTAGCTGAAATTAACCGACGAGTCTTTTATTTTTTTTGGGCTTTCTTTGCTTATGTATTTATAGGTTTCTCTTTAGAAACTTGGCTTAACGGATCTGGTTTGCTTTGGTTTTCGGGAGGGTTGGCCTTATTATCCTACTTTTTTCTATTTTGCTTTAGAGCGGAGGCCAAAAGAAAACAACTTTTTGAAGACTGGAAAGCGGGGAAGTATCCCGATCGGCCGTATGATTATCAGGACTATCGGCCACGTAGTTAATAAATTTTCTGCGGCGTAAGCCGCTTTTTGTTGCTGTTAGTTTGTAATGGTTGCACAATATGGTATAGTTGAATTAATGAGTCAGAGGAAAATAAAAATAGATAAGGTTGTTTTGGAAAATTTATATTGTAAAAAAAATCTGAGCCCGTATAAAATAGGAGAAGTTTTTAAATGCAGTTTCAGTACTATTACTAACCGCTTAAAGGAATTTAATATTCCATTAAAAAGTCCTGCTGCTGCACGAATGAAGTACAAAAAAATAGATTTCGATAACAATTTAGAAAATAAAGCGTATATGTTGGGGTTTAGATTAGGAGATCTGAATGTTTATAAACGGAGCGAACTCTCCGAAACAATTGTTGTGCGTTGCCATACTACTCAGAAATCCCAAGTAGAAGTTATAGAATCTTTATTTAATAAGTTTGGAAAAGTTACTACTTCTTTCAGAGAACCAAATCATCTTACGGCTAACTGTTTTTTAAATAGAAGTTTTGACTTCTTGCTTTCAAAAGAGAAAGACTCTTGGAGTTGGATTGCCAGTGAAAAGAAAGTGGCCCCTGCTTTTATCGCAGGATATACCGATGCTGAAGGGAATTTTATCTTAAATCAAGGCCGGGCGCGTTTTAAAATAGATTCTTATGATTATGATATTTTGAATTGGATTTCCGGTTATTTAAAAGATGTCGGAATAGATAATAAATTTCAATGTACTTACAAAAAAGGAGAACTAAATGGAAACGCTTTTTTTAATAAGGACTTGTGGCGTCTTAATATAAATTATGCGCATGCTGTTAGTAAATTTATCAAATTAATTATACCTTATATGAAACACCACAAGAGAATTAAAGATGCTAAAGAATGTTTAAAGAATGCCGAATTAAGAATTAAAAAATGGAATCGTCAAACATACGCAATTTCTGTGTAATCAGTCACGTGGATCATGGGAAGTCTACGTTAGCCGACCGGTTTTTGGAGTTGACGGGAACGGTGGAGAAGAGAAAAATGCAGGAGCAATATTTGGATACGATGGAGCTGGAAAGAGAGCGGGGTATTACTATTAAGCTACAGCCAGTTCGCATGAGATATAAAAATTATGTTCTGAATCTGATTGATACTCCCGGACATGTCGATTTTACTTACGAAGTGTCTCGTTCTTTGGCGGCGGTGGAGGGAGCTATTTTGCTGATTGATGCCACTCAAGGAGTGCAGGCGCAAACCCTCGCTAACTTATATTTGGCCCAAAAACAAGGTTTAGTTATTATTCCGGTGATTAACAAAATCGATTTACTCAATGCTCGCGTTCAAGAAACGGAAGAAGAGATTTTCAAGATTATCGGAGAAGATAATATTTTAAAAATTTCGGCTAAGACCGGCGAGGGAGTGGCTAAGGTTTTGGAAGAGGTGATTAAAAGAGTGCCACCGCCGTCGCTTTCTGCTTCGGCGAGCCAAAGTCGGGCTCTTATTTTCGACTCTTCTTTTGATGCTTACAAAGGGGTGGTAGCTTATGTGCGGGTTTTCGGAGGGATAATCAAAAGCGGAGAAAAATTTCGACTTTTAGCGGCCCAAGAAAAAGGAGAGGTTATGGAGGTGGGTTACTTTTCTCCCAAGCTGGAAAAAAGCAATCAGATTGAAGCGGGAGAAATAGGATATATTGCTACTGGCATTAAAACTCCCGGCTTGGTACGGGTAGGAGACACTTTTTTGGTAGTTGGTAATAAGTTTTTGGTTGCTGGTTCAGAAAATACCAATAACCAATTACCAATAACTAGTTACCAACCACTGCCGGGGTATCAGGAGCCCTTGCCGGTAGTTTTTGCCAGCTTTTTTCCGGAGAATTCGGGTCAGTTTGATGAGTTAAAAGATGCTTTGGAAAAGTTAAAGTTAACCGACGCTTCTCTATCCTTTGAACCGGAAAGTTCTCCGGCCTTAGGGAGAGGATTTCGTTTGGGATTTTTGGGACTTTTGCATATTGAGATTATCAGCGAAAGATTGAAGCGGGAATTTGGCTTGGGACTTATCATTTCTTCTCCTACGGTGGAATACGAAATATTTTTGAAAAATAATTCGACAAGCTCACTATGGGGCGGTCAGGCAATTAAAATTCGCTCTGCGATCCAGTTGCCTGACCCAAGTTTTACAGAAAAAATTAAAGAGCCGCTTAGTCGGCTCGATGTCATTACCCCCTTAAATTATATGGGCGGGGTGATGAAATTAATCGGGGAGTTGCGCAGCCAGTACCAAGAAACCAGCTATCTGACCAAAGAA
>Ga0209541_10013455_pt1 | contig 12499 bp, 8 predicted proteins | sample RifCSPlowO2_01_FD_184027 | JGI IMG/M metagenome (GOLD analysis project Ga0209541, IMG submission 184027) | Groundwater microbial communities from Rifle, Colorado - Rifle CSP2_plank lowO2_0.1 (SPAdes) (version 2) | ecosystem: Environmental > Aquatic > Deep subsurface > Groundwater | place: Rifle...
TCATGCTCTGTAGGTCCTTGTTCAATAGTCATAGATTTGAAAGTCTTGGTATTTTACTACAAAAATGAAGCTAAGTAAATGAAAGAGGACTTAATTGCATTTTAAATTATCTAATTTTGAGCTGTGTTATAAAAAAGTTCGGACTTCCTTCATGCTATCATTGTAGTCGCTCTCTTCGTTCGCTCCTACTATTTTATATTGCTCGGCCTTCGGCCTCGCTCTTTTGTATTTTTTGCGATTGGAACGGACGTTTGCGCGCGATTTTTATAAGAACGGTTTGATTATACCAAATTCCGTATCAACCCACCCACCCTTTTATTGTGGCGGCGACCCCGCCTTTGGGCGCTAGACCCGCCTTGGGGCGGGTTCGCCAATGTTTTCCCAAATTCTCAAATCCGCTACAGTATCTTACTCACCCGCCTCGGGCGGGTTTTTCTTCTAATGCTACTTAGCATCGTTGCGCCGTCGGCGGGGTAGATCCGCTCTTGCCCCCGCCTTTATTATTTTACCCCTTCCTGTTCATGTTATGTCGGTCGCCTCAGGCAACCTTGTGGTAGTTCGATTGGCTCGATCCGATTTTCTTATAACTCAAAATTAATTTTCTCGGCTCTCGCTTTGGTCGGGCTGTCTATCCAAAGTTTTTCTTCATTAATGTTTCTCTGACGTCAGCCCTCCTTTTAGAAAGAGTCCATCAGGAGGCGGGGGCGAGCGGAGCCAGTCACCGACTGGTGTCTGGCGGACCGCCACCAAAACCGAATCGGCCGGAATGGTGGAAATTGGCCGATTCTGTGTGTTACACTGAATTTATGCCAGACGATCCGATTCAAACAATTCCAGAGCCCGAACTAAAACAAGAAGAACAAAAGCCAACAGAACAAATTAAAACGGAAGAACCAACGGTAGAAACTCCTCCTGCGGAAACTCCAGTCGAAATTCCACCGCCAGCAGAAGAACAACCAAAAACTCCAGAACCTCAACCAGAAAATCCTCCCCAATTGCCCCAATCACCCGAATCTACCCAACCAGAAGTTAAGGAAGTTATCAAAGAAATAGTGAAAGAAGTTCCGGTCGAAATAATTAAAGAAGTTATAAAAGAAGTAAAAGTTGTTGACGAAGAAGAAGTCAAAAAGCAAGTTGACGATAAGTTAAAAGAAAAGCTTTTGGAAAATAAAAAGAAAGCTGATGAGACAAGATCGCAAAGAAGAAAAGATAATTTAAATAAAATTATTGATTTAGCAAAGAAAAAAGAAATTAACAATCAAGACGTTAGAGATTTATTACAGGTTTCCCAATCAACTGCAACGGATTACTTAACAGAATTATCCAAATCTGGTAGACTAAAGTCAGAAAAGAAAGCCAAGGCAAAAGTATATAAAAGTTAAGTTATGACGTTGTACTATGCTACAACGCTACAATAGTAGAAGATTACAATAGAGATATGGATAAAACAAGCTTGGAGAAAGATAAAAAGTTATTAGTTGTGACTCTACGCAAATTAAAATCCTCAAAAGATTTATCAGCCATTATTGATGATTTATTAACAGAAGAAGAAATTTTAGACTTAGCTCAGAGAATTAAAATTGCCAAACTTATTCTTGAAGGAAAAACTTATGATGAGATTTCAGAAAAGGTCAATACCAGCACCGCTACAGTTTCAAAAATTGGTCAGATTATTAAATACGGTAAGGGTGGATTGCAAAAGGCTTTGGTTAAAAAGCAGATTTAACATCTCCTCTCCTCCCTAAAACTTAAAACAGTTAAAAGCTCCCAGTATTAGCCTAGTGAAAAAAGGTAGAAAAGAGAATATAATGTAAGAATAAGCCAAGGAAAACAGAATTAGAGAATCCAGTACAGTTTGCGTTATGAGCACAATGATCAAGAAGGTATTTGAAGAAACAAGATATAGTGTTAAAGTATGGGGAAGGTTTAGTGAAGAAAAATATAAGTTTGGAATTCAAGCGATTCCTCTCAGGAAGCAGCCAAAAACATTTTCCGGTTGGGTAAGTATAGAATTTATAGAAGACAATATAGACAATGGCAAAAACTTAGATTATTTAGAGAAAATTGTAGTAGCGATTGCAGATAGACATTTTGAAGAGATAATGCAGGCAATTCCTAGATCTGTAGCTAGCAACATTCAATGGTGGTTTAAGGAGGCACACGAAGAGTTAAGAAAAAATGAAATTATCTGATCATGAAATCCGCGATATAAATAAATATTTAGAAGAAGGAAAACCTCTTCCCGATAAATATAGATTTTCCATTTTTGAAGATAAGCGTGAGGTAGAACTTGTTTGGAATGGAAAAACCAACGAGGTAACAAATATAACATTGCCTTTTCAGGTAATAGAACAGGTAGATGAACCTAGGGCGGAAAATGACGTCAAAATGCAGATGGGTTTATTTGATTTTGACCAACGAGGAAGACAAATTAAGGGTTGGACAAATAAACTTATTTGGGGAGATAACAAGCTTATACTTTCAAGTTTAAAAAATGGCCCACTTAGAGAAGAAATAGAAGAACAAGGCGGAATAAAACTTATTTACATAGATCCTCCATTTGATGTAGGCGCAGATTTTTCTATGGATATTGAAATCGGAGAAGAGACACTTACTAAGCAACCAACTGTTTTAGAAGAATTAGCATATCGTGATACTTGGGGGAAAGGTGCGGATAGTTTTATAGCAATGATTTATGAAAGACTATCTCTAATGCATGATTTACTAGCAGAAGATGGAAGTATTTATGTACATTGTGATTATAGAGTTAATTCTTTAATAAAATTAGCTCTCGACGAATTATTTGGAGAAAACAATTTTCAAAGTGAAATCATTTGGCAACAAACAAGAGCGAAAAGTACTGGTTTTAATAATTATGGTTTGGAACATAATAATATCTATTACTACACGAAATCTGATCGCTTCACATGGAATATGCAATATAAATCTTATGACCCAGACAAACTAGATAGATATTACTGTTTTTTTGAAAAAGAAGATGGAAGTTACGATAAATTTACTAAATCTCAAATGAGGACTTTTCGAGAATCAAATAAAATGCCAAAAGGCAGACGGTTTACATTGATTCCCCTGTTAAACTTGAATAAAAACAGACCTAATTTGAAATATGAATACAAAGGTTTTTTAGAAACATGGGCTACTACTAAAGTAAAGATGTTTGAATATCAAAATCAAGGTTTAATTGTGCAGACATATCCAGGAGCAATGCCTCTAAAAAAACAATATTTTGATAATATGGAGGGTGTAAAAATTGGGAGTTTATGGGATGATATTTTCCCTGTTAATTCACAAGCAAAGGAAAAAGTCGACTATCCTACACAAAAGCCAGAGACATTACTTGAAAGAATTATAAAAACCTCATCAGACAAAAACGATATAGTTGCGGATTTTTTTGTAGGGTCTGGTACAACTTTAGCAGTCGCAGAAAAACTTGGGCGTAAATGGATTGGATCGGATTTGGGAAAATTTGCAATTCATACGACCAGAAAGAGATTGATTAATGTTCAAAGAGAACTTAAGAAAGAAAATAAAAATTACTGTGCATTCGAAATTCTTAATCTAGGCAAATATGAACGTCAATATTATATTGGTATAAATACGAATTTGAACGATGATCAAAAAAAACAACAAACTTCTCAAAAAGAAAAAGCATTTACACATTTGATATTAAATGCTTATAAGGCAGAGGATATTAACGGATTTAAAACTTTTGTTGGTAAAAAAAATAATAGACTCGTTTCCGTTGGTCCAATAAATCTTCCCGTAACACGTCTATATGTAGAAGAAATTATTAAAGAATGTCTAGAAAAACAGTTAACCAAAGTTGACATTCTTGCTTTTGAATTCGAGATGGGTCTTTCTCCAAACATACAAGAAGAAGCAAAAAATAAGGGAATAGATTTAGTTTTGAAGTACATTCCAAGAGAAGTATTCGATAAGAGAGCAATAGAAAAAAATCAAGTTGTTTTTTACAATGTTTCATATCTAGAGGTTAAACCTCATATGAAAGATAAGTCTGTATCTATTGAATTAACAGATTTTTCCGTTTTCTATAACCAAGATTCTATTGCAAATGTTGAATCAGAATTAAGAGATGGTGGAAATAAGATTGTTGTGGAGAATGGACAAATTATTAAAGTCTCAAAAGATAAAAGTGGAATTGTATCAAAAGAAATTTTAACAAAAAAATGGACTGACTGGATTGACTATTGGGCTGTAGATTTTAATTATGAAAGTAAGAAAGAAATCATTAGGGTTAAAAAAGAAGATGTTAGTCAACCAAAACTTGATGGATCTGAAAAGCCAAAACAGATGAAACTTGATAATTATGGTGAAGTTTGGACAGGAAATTATATTTTTGAAAACGAATGGCAATCTTTTAGAACAAAAAAAGATCGCAGTTTGGAATTAAAAAGTATATCTCAAGAGATAGAAAAGGGCAGACGAAAAATAGCAATAAAAGTTGTAGATATTTTTGGTAACGATACGACGAAAGTAATTGAGATTAATATATGAAATTACCTTTTAAAGATGAAGCAAAAACTGAACATTCTATAGAAGAAAATATTTCTGTTGGAATAGAGTATGCCGCAATTGGCGAGATGATTCATCAAGCCCTAGGCGAATCAAGAATTATTCATGAACGAGAAAGTCTCGTAGAGAAAGACAAGGACAATGTCATAAAGACAAAAAGGGTGTCAAATCCGGATGTCGACAAGATAAAGAAAACCGCGGAGCAATTCTTAAATATGGCCTTCAGAGAGTATGCAAAAGAAAGAATTTTTAGATTTTCTACAATCTTACTATCTAAATTCTTTTTCTCCCTTTATTTAGCATTTATATCCATATTTGTAATTTTGCTTTTGGTATTCAATAACGTTATCCCGTGGCGTAATGCACAAATAATTTTATTTGTCTTAGTAGTCATTATAGTTACTATTTTAATTATTATAAATGGATTAAAAAATAAGGTTTTTGATACAAACAAAGAAAGAGATTAATAATATGGCATTGCATAAAGATTTTCCAAAATCACCATACGAAATATTAGATCCAAGTATCCGCTGGTTTCCAGCTGATGAAACATTGCGAGCGCAAGGATACGAGAAGCTATTGCCTCCTCTTGTCGCCACACTTCGTAAAAAAATAAAAGAGTGGAGAAATTCCAATTACGAGGGAGTAAGTAAAACCAGTAAATCGCTTCTCAATTGGTGGTTTAAAACCGAACACGTAACTCCTCAGGCAAATGGAGCCATGTCTCAATTTAAATATTATTTTGCTCAACGCGAAGCAGTAGAAACAATTATTTATCTTCATGAAATAGTTAAAGTTAAAGATAAATATGATCTTATGAGATTTGACGCATCAGGTATTGTTTCAGCGAGTATGTTTATTGAAAGTTGGAGGCGTTATGTAATTAAAATGGCAACTGGAAGCGGTAAAACAAAAGTATTAAGCTTGCTTTTGGCATGGAGTTATTTTCACAAGCTTTACGAAGAGGACTCAACGCTTGCAAGGAATTTTTTGGTCGTTACTCCAAATATTATTGTTTTGGATAGAATACTTGCTGATTTTTATGGTTTAAAAATATTTTTTGCAGACCCAGTATTACCAGAAAATGGCTATGAAGGACAGAATTGGAAAAGCGACTTCCAGCTTACTCTTCATGTTCAAGATAATATTGGAATAGTTAGGAAAACAGGAAATATTTTTTTAACAAATATCCATAGGGTCTTTGATAATAATCAAAAATCACCTTCTGCTAATGATGAGGACTTAGCTAATTATTTCTTAGGTCAAAAACCTGTTGGAGCAACAAATGATTCAAAAGTAGATTTAGGAAGTATAGTAAGGGATATTGACGAGTTGGTTATCCTTAACGATGAAGCTCATCATATTCATGATGAGAAGTTAGCATGGTTTAAGTCAATAGAAGATATTCATAATCGGTTAAAAATTAAAGGAGGAGAACTTGCTATGCAAATTGATGTAACCGCAACGCCAAAACATAATAATGGAGCGATTTTTGTTCAAACCGTTTCCGATTATCCGCTTGTTGAGGCAATTCACCAAAATGTAGTTAAGCATCCGGTGCTTCCCGATTCTGCAAGCAGAGCGAAACTTTCTGAAAGAAAAAGTTCTAAATTTTCAGAAAGATATGCAGATTATATTCATCTTGGATATTTAGAATGGAAAAAGGTTTACGAAGAACATAAAAAACTTAAAAAAGCCGTATTGTTTGTTATGACTGATGACACTAGAAATTGCGATGAGGTTAAAACTTACCTAGAGAGCAGATACCCGGATTTAAAAGACGCTGTCCTTGTTATTCACACGAAAGATAATGGAGAAATTTCTGAAACGTCATCTGGAAAAAGCGAAGAAGAACTTCAAGTCCTAAGAAAAGCAGCAAATGAAATTGATAAAGCAGACAATAAATATAAAGCAATAGTATCTGTTTTGATGCTTAAAGAAGGATGGGACGTTAAAAACGTTACGACGATTGTTGGTCTTCGTCCGTATTCTGCGAAAAGTAACATTTTGCCCGAACAAACATTAGGAAGAGGTCTTAGGCGAATGTATTTTGGTTCTGATTTGCCTGAATTTGTAAGCGTTGTTGGAACCGATGCATTTATGGATTTTGTAGAATCTATTAAAAGCGAAGGTGTTGAATTAGAAAAAGCTAAAATGGGACAAGGCACCCCACCTAAGGCTCCGATCGTTATAGAAGTTGATAATGAAAATGTTCATAAAGACATAGGAAAGCTTGATATAGAAATTCCAGTATTGACACCTAGAATTTATAGGGAATATAAAAATCTTTCTGAATTAAATATCTCAACTTTTTCTCACAGAAAAATATCCTTCAAAGAATTTTCTGAAAAAGAGAAAAGAGAAATTGTTTTTAAAGATATTGCTTCAGGAGAAATTAATCACAAAACAGAATTAGAAAGTGATAGCGTAATTAATTATCAAAATGTTATTGGGTATTTTACTCAAATTATTATGAAAGATTTACGCCTAATAAGCGGTTATGACATTTTGTATGGAAAGGTTAAAGATTTTATTGCAAATTATCTATTTAATAAAAAGGTAGACTTGGAAGATTTAAATACGTTAAGAAACCTATCGGAATTAGAAGCAACAAAAACAATAATTGAAACATTTAAGAAAAAAATTAATGATTTAACGGTTCTTGATAAAGGAGAGGCAGAAATTAGAGATTACATAAAAATCAGTAAATGCAGACCATTCGTTGTAAAAGACCAGGGTTACTTAATTCCTCAAAAAAGTGTATTTAATAAAATTATTGCGGACAGTCATTTCGAATTAGAATTGGCAAGTTTTCTTGAAAAATGCGATGACATTATTTCTTATGTAAAAAATTATTTTGCAGTCAATTTCAGAATTGATTATAAGAATGCTGATGGAGAAATCTCGAATTACTATCCGGATTTTATTGTAAAAGTTTCCAATAAGGAAATTTATATCGTTGAGACAAAAGGAAGAGAAGATTTAGACGATCCCCTGAAAATAAAAAGGTTAAAGCAATGGTGTGAAGATATAAATAAAGTACAAAAAAAGACCATATATAAAATGTTGTATATTAAACAGGAAGAATGGGAGAAAGATCGGCTTAAAAATTTTGATGAAGTCGTGAGGCTGTTCAGCAAATAAAGACATATTAGCTAATCGGATTATAGTTTTTACGGTTTCACGTCGGAAGAAATTGAAATTGTGGAATCCCCTTAGTCTTGACTTGAGATCTCAAAATGTTATCATTGATTCAGATAATGCGAAAAATTAAAATAGAAGCCATTGATTTATTTTGCGGAATAGGAGGCTTAACTTACGGTTTAAAAATGGCTGGTATTGATGTTTTAGCAGGTCTTGATAACGATAACTCTTGTGCCTTTTCTTACGAAAAAAATAATAATTCCAAATTTATATTAGCAGATATTGCAAATTATAATTTTAAAGAAATGGAGGATATGTACTCAAAGGGAAGCATAAGAGTTTTGGTTGGCTGTGCTCCTTGTCAACCTTTTTCTTCGCATACCTACAAAGCTAAAAATAAGCAAAAAGATGATAGATGGAATCTAATTAACTATTTCATTAAAGCAATTAGGGTTTTGAAACCAGACATTATTTCAATGGAAAATGTTAGAGGAATAATTAAAACAGACGTTTTTAATAATTTCGTTAATGAGATAAGAAACATGAATTATAAAATTGATTATAAAGTAGTTTATGCCCCCGATTATGGTATCCCTCAGAGTAGAAATAGACTTGTCTTTCTTGCTTCCCGCTTGGGAGAAATTACTGTTCCTAACGCAACGCATCAAAAAAGAGATTACGTAACGGTTGACATGATTATTAAGCATTTACCCGATATTAAATCTGGAGAAGTTGATTTGAAAGACGAAGTGCATAGGGTGAAAAATCTTTCGCCTTTGAATATAAGACGCATACGGCAATCAAAACCAAAAGGCACATGGAGAGATTGGGATCCAGACTTACTCCCCAACTGCTACAGACGGACTAGTGGGCAGACATATACTTCCGTATATGGAAGAATGAGTTGGAATGATGTCTCCCCAACGATTACAACTCAGTTTTATAACTATGGATCTGGTAGGTTTGGTCATCCAGAACAAGATCGACCACTTTCCATTAGGGAGGGAGCGTTGCTTCAAACCTTTCCTAAGGCATATGAGTTTAGAAAAGGAGCTCCAATGTCGACTATGGCAAGACACATTGGAAACGCTGTTCCACCAAGATTGGGGTATGTCATAGGAGAGACAATAATGGAACATTTAAATAAATATTATGAGTGAACAAAATAAACCGTTTCAATTTGAATTTTCTCTTGAGATTTTAAATCACTTAGGAAGAGGTCTTTATAGGAGTTTTGCTACTGTGGTTGCCGAAGCTATTTCAAATTCTTGGGACGCAGAAGCAACAGAAGTAGAAATAACTATAGACAAGAAAATGCTAATTGTTGAAGATAATGGGAAAGGAATGAACGGCGAGGATTTTCAAGGAAAGTTTTTAAAGGTTGGTTATTCAAGAAGGAAGGATAAGAACAACAAATCTAAAAGGAACGTTATTGGCAGAAAAGGAATAGGAAAACTTGCTATGCTTTCAATTTCTGAGAAAGTAACGATTATTTCAAAAAAAGATAATCAAGAAATAACTGGGGGGAAAATAAATAATTCTGAATTGGATAAAAAGATTAAGCAAGATGGAAAGTATAGCTTAAAAAGCCCCTCAGATAGTGAAAAAAAAGAATTATTTAATAAGAGCAAAAGCTCAGGGACAAAAATTATTTTTGAGGACATAAAAATAAATTTAAATAGTGAGGATGTTATAAGAAAATATCTGGCTACACAATTTAACTTTATCTTTAGTTTAAAGAAGAATGATAGTTTTAAGATTATAGTTAATAAAAAAGAAATTACTAAGGAAGACATAAAAGAATTAGATGAAAATACTCAATTTATTTGGTTTTTGGGTAGAGAAGACATAGAAAGAAAAAATAGATATAAAAATTTAGATGAATACAAGGAAATTAATAATACTTCTTTTGAATTTGAGAAAAAAATTATTGAGATTAAAGGATTTATAGCTTCAGTAAAGGAGCCCAAGCATTTATTGCTGAGAGGATCAAGCGGGGATTTTAAGGCGGGTATAAATTTATTTTGCAATGGAAGGCTGAGACAGGAAAATTTATTTGAGGAAATAAAAAGTAAAAGACTTCCCGAAGAATATCTATATGGAGAAGTTCACGTTGACGAGTTTGAAGACGAAGAAATTGATAGATTTACAAGCTCTAGGGAGGGTATCATAAAAGATGATCCTCTTTATCAAAAGTTTCTTAAAGAATTAAAGAAAATTCAAAATATTGTTTTAACGAATTGGAGTCCTTGGAGACGAAAACATAGAGATGAAAGCGATATTGAAGATGGTTCAATGCCAAAGTACCAAAAAAGATTAGAGGATAGTAAGTATTGGAGAGAGAAAGATTTTGAAAGTAAAATAGATGAAAATATAAAAAATGAAAAAGTTAAAAATACATTAAAAGAGAAATTAAGGAAACTTTCCCACAAAAATACGCTTGTTTATCAGGACTTATTTATTCTAGAAAATATATTCAGAGAATATATAAAAATTAAGAACATTAAAGAGTGCGACCTAGACATAGCAAAACAAGAACAAAAAGCAATTATTGATACTGTAAAAGATACAAGAATTTTAAGACAGACAGGAGAGGAGCGGCATGCTTTAAAAGGTAAAATTGTAAAAGAAGAGCATTATTTGAATTATCTTGATTTATTTTACCTCGGTGAAATAATTGATATTTTAGTGCATAAAGTTTATAAGGAAGAGAAGAGAAAATACAGGAAAGGATTAGAGCTGGATACTAAAGAAATTGAACCTGTTAGAAATCCGGTAATGCATACAAATGAAATTACGGACGATGTTCTGGAATGGCACAAAATAAAAAATGTTATTGATTATATTGAAAGATTAAAAGATAAATAAAAAAATAATTTGACTTCTTAGGTACAATAAATAATTTTTGATATAGAAATACTCAGTTGAAATCTTCTTTAGAACTGATATATTGAAATCGTACTCAAATTTGGAAAAATTTTTGCGTTTTTTACTCTGCTGGGAGCGGGCCGACAGTTTTTGAGAGCGAGGCCGACCGTGTCCAGCGTAGCTTTAGCGAAGTTGGAAGGCCGAGCAAATAAAATAGTAGGAGCGAACGAAGAGAGCGACTACAATGATAGCATGAAGGAAGTCCGAACTTTTTTATAACACAGCTCACTTTGGGACTTTTCTGAAGACTGCATTTGGGGACTTTGGAGGGAGGATTGGGTTTGGAGCTCTGCAAAGCCCAAATTGTAGGATGGGAAAAGTTGCCGGTTAAAAGAAGAAAAAAACGCAAAAATTAATAAGAAATAAAACTGCCATGAAATATATAGCATATTGTAGGAAATCAACAGATGAGAAAGATAGGCAAATTTTATCCATAGAAGCTCAAATAGCGGAGTTAACCGAATTTGCCAAACGTGAGAGCCTAGAAATTTCAGAATTTATCACGGAGGCAAAAACAGCGAAGATCCCAGGCCGTGAACAGTTCGAAAAACTTCTAATGATGCTTGAAAAAGGGCAAGCTCAAGGAATCATTTCATGGCATCCCGACCGCTTAGCTCGTAATTCTATAGATGGAGGAAAAATTATTTATCTTTTAGACACAGGCAAACTTCTTGATCTTAAATTTCCCTCTCACTGGTTTGAGAATACACCGCAAGGAAAATTTATGCTTAGTATCGCATTTGGTCAATCAAAATATTACATTGATAATTTAAGTGAAAATGTTAAAAGAGGCTTGAGGCAGAAACTAAGAAACGGAGTCTACCCTGGCAAAGCATTTTGGGGATACGTAAATAACAAAGAGCTTGGAACTATTGAAATTGACCCAATAGAGTCAAAAATTATTAAAAAAGCTTTTGAATTATTTGCAAATGGCGGAAAAACTTTTACAGATATTTCCCTCTTCCTGCACAAGCAAGGTCTCACCCAGAAAAGCGGCAAGCTTTTAAAAATAGATAGAATAAAAGACATTCTTTCCAATAAATTCTACATTGGGATTATCTTTTACGCGGGAGAGTACTATAGTGGAACACATAAATTGTTTATTTCGAAAACATTATTTGATCAAGTACAAAAACAGTTCAAATTTACAGAAAGATCAAAGCCCAATAACAGACATAATCTGTCTTTCTTGGGATTTATCAAATGCGGTGAGTGCGGAGCAAGTATTACGGGAGAGATGAAATCTAAATTTTATAAAGAAACTCAAAGAAAAGCGGAATATACCTATTATGGCTGTACCAAGAAATTAAAAGATTGTTTGCAAAAGCCAATTTCCGAACCGGAATTGGAGATGCAAATAAGAAGAACTATTAGTGATGTTTCCTTGCCCGAGAGTTGGGGTAACGATTGGTATAAATGGCTGGAAAGAGATGATCTACAGGAAAAACAGCTAAAAGAAGAAAATTTACAGAAATTGGACATAAGAGTAAAAGATTTGGATCAAAAATTAAATTTTCTTTTAGACAGTTACTTGGACAGCGTTATTGATGCTGACATTTACAAGAAAAAGAAGAATGAGCTTTTCGAAGAAAAGTTAAAAATAACTGAGGAGATTGAGAAGATAAGACAAAATGGTTCCAGTTGGCTCGGACCTATGCGAGAGTTCGTGGATAGGGCTTTACAGAGCCGAAAAATCGCGCGCGCAAAAAATACAAAAGAAGATTTGGCAATCTTCGCAAAAACTGTCGGCTCGAACTTCTTTTTAACTGATCGGCAACTTTTCCCATCCTACAATTTGGGCTTTGCAGAGCTCCAAACCCAATCCTCCCTCCAAAGTCCCCAAATGCAGTCTTCAGAAAAGTCCCAAAGTGAG
>Ga0209541_10013456_pt1 | contig 12499 bp, 14 predicted proteins | sample RifCSPlowO2_01_FD_184027 | JGI IMG/M metagenome (GOLD analysis project Ga0209541, IMG submission 184027) | Groundwater microbial communities from Rifle, Colorado - Rifle CSP2_plank lowO2_0.1 (SPAdes) (version 2) | ecosystem: Environmental > Aquatic > Deep subsurface > Groundwater | place...
ATGCGGCCGAACATGGCCAAGAGTATACACGGAAGCGACACGGAATCACAGCAGTCCGTGTCCTCCTTTCTTCCTTTCGCGTAACCTCCGAGTATTACACCCGTATTCGCTGTTTCACCATGGAGAGAGCGAGAAACAGAAGCAGCGCAAGCGCTGATAGTGCGAAGGGAAACCCGCCGAAGCGCGCCGATGCGCCGGCGTAGAGGAGGTCTGCAAGAAACGCGAAAAGAAAAAGCTCGTAGAAACGACCAAAGACGAAAAAGAGCATTGAAGCCGCGATAAGCATGAACCACCACGGAAGGAAAAAGACGGCGGTAAGAAGCAAGATGTCGCAGAGCGCTCGCATGTTATTCCTCGCTCGCGCGATGCGCGACCTCCACAAAGCGAAGCGTGTAGGGGGACACGGGATTCTTGAAGCGGACGCGCTGGAACGAGTCGGTAGCGGAGCTCTCAACGGAATCAACAACGGCAAAAAGGCCCGAGGTAAAGCCGGACAAGGTGACCATATCACCGACCGACATCTCAACTGCTTTGGGGAGAACTGCCAGAAACGCTCCCGCGCCTTGGCCGACGGCCTCAGCGGGAATGGCTAAGCCCTGATGCGCGATTGAGACGGAGGTCTTTCTGCTTGCGGTAGAAAAGAACTCAACGATGGATGTTGGGCCGTACACCTTGCTCACGACTCCAAGCACGGCGCTGCCGGAAAGCGCGATATCGCCTACAGCCACTCCGTCATTGCGGCCGACATCAATAACCGCCGTGTCGTAGGGAGAGCGCGGCGGAGTGGAGAGCACTGCTCCGACGACGCGTCGGGTTTCCCGCTCCGGCCGCCCGAGCTGCCGCGCGAGCGCGCGATTCTCGTCGCGCAGCAGTTCGCGGTCAAGCAAAAGCGCGCGCGCGTCTTCAAGCTCGCGGGCAAGCCGTTCTCTATCAGCAACCAGCACCTGCTTGGAACGCACGGAAAGCGCCAGGGCGTGGAACAGGTCGGCGGCGCGCGCTTCAGCCCGCCACAGTGGGACGGCAACTCTTGCCGCAAGGTTGGCGAGCGCCGTCGGATAGAACCACAGGAAAAACGCGAGGGCGGCTGCGAACAGGAACGGCACCGCGCTATCCAACCAGCGGCTTCGGCGCTTTGGGCTACGCATGAGGCGGTAGTTCATCTTCGTTTTCTATAAGCACATCCTGATACCGTTCAAAATCCTCCAAAATGATGCCGGCGCCGCGCGCAACCGCAGTCATGGGGTCATCGGCTTGATGCACGGGAATCTTGAGTTCGTCCGCGAGAAGTTCCGGCAATCCCTGTATAAGCGCTCCGCCGCCAACGAGGTAGAGACCGCGGCTCATGACATCCGAGACAATTTCCGGAGGCGTGGTCTCCAGCACTTCCTTCACCGCCTCAATGAGGTTGTCAATAGAGAGCGCGATGGCCTCCCGCACATCCGCGTCGGTGACGGTTACCTCGCGCGGCAAACCCGTAATCAGGTCTCGTCCCTTGATAACCGCTTCCAAAGGCGCCGGCGGCGGAAGCACCGAACCGATAGCAATCTTGAGCGATTCGGCCGTTCTCTCGCCAACCAATATCTTGAACTCGCCCCTGATGTAAGCCCCGATGTCCTCGTTTAACCGGTCGCCGGCGATTTTCAAACTCTTTGAGCGCACAATCCCGCCAAGCGAAATCACCGCAATGTCGGTCGTGCCGCCACCCACATCTACGATCATGTTTCCCACCGGGTCATGAATGGGAAGCCGTATACCGATAGCGGCTGCCATTGGCTCCTCCACGATAAAGACCTGCCGCGCGCCGTTGTTTTTCGTCGCGTCGCGAACCGCGCGGGTTTCCACATTGGTGATGCCTGAAGGCACGCCGACGACGACGCGGGGGCCGAGAATCTTTTTGAAGTCCGCCTCGGCGCGCCGAATCAGGTACGCGAGCATTTCTTCTGTCACCTCAAAGTCGGAGACCACTCCGCCAACGAGAGGCCTCACCGCCATGATGTGCGGCGGCGTGCGTCCGAGCATTTCTTTGGCTTGCGCCCCGACCGCGACCACCTGTCCCGTCTTTTGATTCACGGCGACCACCGATGGCTCGTTAATCACAATCCCCCGCCCGCGCAGGTACACCAAGGTGTTAGCCGTCCCGAGGTCAATCCCGATGTCATTCCCGAGAAAGGTATTCAGTTTTTCCCAGTGTTTCTTGAACATACAATGCGAACTACGAACAAGATGCGAAAATACGAACTCTCCTTTTGTCATCCTTGCGTAAGCGGGAATCCAGTTTTCTCCACCTTCCATCTACTTCATCAACAGAAAAAACATCATTTGCCAAGGAATGATAGCACTATACCAGACAGGGTGGAAAAACAATAAGATTTGATAGGCATTATCTATGGTGGTATTCGGAGAAAAGAAAAGTGAAAAGATGAAATGGAGAAGCTTTTACTTTTCCATTGACCCCAATAAGCTGGGGGCGGAAGATGCTCTGGCGCAGCATCAGGTGAGCATTTCATTCTCGCTTGGTTCCGACGGCAAAATACCGCAAATTGCTCAATCAACGGTTATGTGCCGCGGGCGTTTGATTGTTGCCGTAACCATGTTTGAAAAAAACGACACCGAACGCGAGAGCATAACAACGAATGCGAGTCCGAAGTTTGCGGCAGCAAAAGTCCAGCTCACGAATACATGGACATTACTCCAAAAACACGGCGGGCCCCCACAACCGGCAATGCATACACCAGGCCGCGGACGAATTGCGCGCTCACCGAGAAGTACTACGCCGGCAGACGGTAAACTTGTTTATGCGGTATACAGATTTAAAGCTCAACGACGAGTGTAAGGAGCTCTGGGAGTATCTTGAGAAGACCTCAAGAAAGAAGCCGCAACCTTAAACCCAATACTCATTCCGCGCAAGCCGCCCGGGTCCCACCCCATGGCGGCTTTTTTTGCCGCTCACGATTGTCTTCCCTTTTTTTCTCCTTTCCCTCTCTATATCTCCCCTTTCTTTCCCTCACCCCTCTTTTTCGCTCACCCCATTCTTTTTCGTTTGCTCTCTCACTCCCCCGTTCCATTGTTATCCACACTTTAGCATACCCACTACGGCCGTCGTGAATATGCTAAAGTGGGGATATGGACATGGTTGAAAGAAACCGAAGGATAAAACTGCGGAAGCAGCATTTCAAACTCGGCGCCAACCAGAAAAAGATTCTTCTGCTACTTTTTGGAGGACTCGCTCTTTCCTGCGCACATTCAGGAAAGCAGCAGTGGAAAATCATCAAAGGCGTGCACGAGAGCTGGAAGGACTTGAGCCGGCAAGCCGCCGAGCGCGCTATTGAAGCGCTCTATGAATCACATTTGGTGGAGGCGCGGGAGAACGCCGATGGAACGCACACGCTTGTATTGAGCGAAAACGGTAGAAAAAGAGTTCTTACCTACCGATTGTGGTATATGAAAATTGACCCGCCAACCGTGTGGGATAAAAAATGGAGAATTGTTCTCTACGACATACCGGAAGACGAGCGCGAAAGCCGAAACGCCCTCCGCGACCATTTGAAGCGGCTCGGACTTCGGAAATTGCAGCAGTCGGCGGGTATTACTCCTTTTGAATGTAAGAACGAGATTGAATTTATCACTGAACTTCTTGACATAAAAAAGTATGTGCGGTATATCGTCGCTGAACATGTTGACAATGAAGCATACTGGAGACAGGTCTTCAAGCTAGACCGCCGCGTTTAGCATATCCACGACGGCCGTCGTGGATATGCTAAATCGGTGAGTTGCATTTGTGAACCGGGGAAAGGGGAAAATATCAACGGATGAGACGCTTGAGCAACTCGGATTCGGAGAGCAGGGAGACGGCGCCGGTGGCGCGATTCTTGACCTCCAGTTTACCCTGAGCGATGGTCTTCTCGCTTACGACAACGCGGGTTGGGATGCCAATGAGGTCGGCGTCGGCGAACTTCTCCCCTGCTCGGAGGTCACGGTCGTCATAGAACACTTCCACTCTATTTCTCCCTTCTCCCCCTTTGCTCGTTAGCGTCTTGTAGAGTTTGTCGGCCGTGTCTTTTACTTTCGCGTCGAAACCGGCAAGGGAGACGAGATGAACGGCAAACGGCGCGACACTCTCCGGCCAGATGATGCCTTTTTCGTCGGCAAAGAACTCCACAATCGTACCCATGAGCCGCCCCGGACCAATACCGTAGCTTCCCATAAAAACGAATTTTTTCTCCCCTTTTTCGTCAAGGTAGGAAAGATCAAATGTCTGCGAGTATTTCGTACCAAGCGGAAAGATATTGCCCACTTCAACGGCGGTTCTTTTGACGAGTTTTTTGTTGCCGCATTCGGGACAATCGGATTTGTCCGCAATAATTTCTTGATTTACCGCCACGGAGCATCTTTCGCAGAGGTGTATCGTATCCTCCCCCGCATCCGCTATGGTCTGGAACTCATGGGAATACTTGCTGAATGACCCGCCCGAAGCGAAGGTAAGATAGGTCTTCTCGCCTATACCCGTCCGCGCAAAGATTTTCTTGTACGCCTCAATCGCTTTTTTGTAAAAAACTTCATGCTCTTTCTCGTCGCGCGAGAATGAGTACAGGTCTTTCATTAAAAACTCGCGTCCGCGAAGAATCCCGCTCTTTGCGCGCGCCTCGTTCCTAAACTTCGTCTGGAACTGGTACGTCGAAAACGGCAGGTCCTTGTACGAGCGGATATGGTCCCTCATAATCCGCGTAAGCGGCTCTTCGTGTGTGAAGGCAAGACCTGCATCGCCACCCGTCTTGATTTTGGTCTTAAACCAGTTGTCCACCGCCTCGTCGTTCCATCGTCCCGATGCTTTCCACGGTTCCGGGTCTTGGAGCGCGGTAAGATGCAGTTCCTGCCCGCCAATCGCGTTCATCTCCCCGCGAATAATCTCAACAATCCGATTTAGTACACGCAATCCAAGCGGCAGATACGAATACACACCCGCCATCTCCTTGTGGATGTAGCCGGCGCGAATGAGAAGCTGTGCGTTCTTCGCGACTTCGTCCGAAGGTGCTTCTTTGCGGGTTTTGGTGAATAGTTGGCTTTGTCTCATTGTTATCGCAACCCCGCTTTGGTCTTCACCAGTCGCAGGTCATCCACCACGCGGTCAAGGCGGTTATCATAACCCGATACGCGGACTTCAATACGATTGACCTGCTCCTTAAGTGCGTTGAGGTCGGCCTGCTTTGCGGTCTCGTCAAAGCCGTTTTTCACGGAAATTGCGAGATTATCAACGGTGTCGACTAATTCATCCACCTTCCCAGAAAGAATATCTACAGTACCAGAAAGAGTACCGACGGCGCCTGGCAGCGTCTCACCGGTGTCAGATAGCGTACTGGCGGTGTCGGAAAGCGTTTCTACGGTGTCGGAAAGTGTACCGACCGTACCGGTAAGCTTATCCACTTTCTTATCAAGAGTTCCCAGAGTAATCTTCTTTGCCATAGCGTAGATTATATCATTCTCTACAAAAGCTTAACAATATCGCGATAGGTGATGAACGCCATAAAGAGGAGAAGCAGGATGAAGCCGGCGGTGTTGACGACACGGGTGAACTTCTGAGGAATCGGACGGCGGATGGCGGCTTCAACAGCGAGAAAGAGAAGTCGCCCGCCGTCCAGCGCTGGGATAGGAAGCAGATTGATGACGGCGAGGTTAACGGAGATGAACGCGGTGAACGAGAGGAGGTACACGAACCCGAGCACCCGCGCTTCGCCCACCAACCCTGCAATACCCACGGGCCCGGTAACCGCAGTTAAATCCGCCTGACCCAAGAATGCTTGTCTGATGAATCCAAAGAGCCCGACAGTAACCTCGCGAAGCAAATCCCATGTCATAAGCACGCCCTCGTAGAAGGAGCGGAAGAATCCGAACTGCACCACGCCCACGGTATGGAGGGTCACACCGATGGCGGGCTTTCCTTCCACAATGCCCTGAACCGGCAGAACTTGTACCGCGCCACTTTCGCCGCGACGAAGGTAGGTAATGGAGAGCGCTCCTTCGCTTTTGGAAATGAAATGCCGTGCACCCTCGGCATCCATACTCTGAAATCGCAGAACGCCACTTCCCTGTTCAATAAAGGAGATGCTGTCCCCCGCTTTCAGCCCCGCGCGCTCCGCGGGGGACTCGGGAAGCACGCTCGTAATCGTAAGTTTCGGTTCTCGCACATGCGCGGCGTAGCGGCCCTCTACGGACGACTGAATGCCGGAGAGAAAACTTCCCGAAATAAGTAGCCACGCGAAGATGATATTGCCGAGAACGCCGGAGCACAGCACGAGCGCCTGCACCCACTTCGGTTTTGAGGTGAAGCGGCGGTTGAAATCCTCCGTCGCGTCAGAACGCGCCTCCTCCTTTTCCACATGAGGAATTGAAGAGTCCGCGTCTGTTTGCGTCAAGTTCGCATTCTCCAGACCGTCCTCGCCGAAAATCTTCACAAATCCCCCAAACGGGATAAGGTTGAGAGAATAAACCGTCTCGCCGATTTTCTTGCTCCAGAGCTTCGGCGGGAATCCAAGCGCGAACTCGTCAACGCGAATCCCCGCCTTCTTTGCGGAGATAAAGTGCCCGAGCTCGTGCACAAAAATCAGTGCGCCCAGTATTATCAAAAACAAAATAACAGTCACAAGAACAGGTAACGATAACAGGTAACAGGTAACTGGAACAAATCTTCCGTTCCAGTTACAAGTACCAGTTACAGTTATGAGTTAATTTCGCGCTCCTTCCTCTCAAATGTCTCTTGCATCTTCTTGTTCTCTGCTTCTGTTAACTTATCCAGTTCCTTCTTCAGCCGGAACTTCTCGTCCTCTCCCATCCCGCCGGCTTTTTCTTTTGCCTCAATATCCCTGACGGTCTCGTCACGGTGTCTCCGCAGGTTGATGCGCGCCGCCTCAAATCTCTCTTTGGCTACTTTGATAAGCGCCGCGCGCCGTTCGGAAGTAAGCTCTGGAAAGTGCGCCCGCACGCCTCTCTCGTCAGCAGAAACCGAAAGCCCGATATGTGCTGCCGCGACGGCCTTTTCTATCTCTTTCGCCACGGACGCATCAAACGGCGTAATGCGGAGTGTCTTATGGTCTTCAATGGCTATGGAGGCGAGATGCTTGACGGGCACTTTGGCTCCATAGCTCTCTACCAATACGCCGTCAAGCGCCGCAGGTGTCGCGCGCCCGCTTCGGAGTCCTCCAAGCTCCTTCGCGAGCCAGTCGTGGACTTCCTCTGCTTTTGTGGTAAATGTTGAAAAATTGTAGGACATACGAAAATACGAATTACTCGAATAGACGAATGACTGCGAATAGGAAAAGTATAGCATAAATTATTTCCTCGGCAGAACAAGCGCCAGATGCTCCAGTAGTAACTTAAGCGATGGCGCGCGGTCGCGGCTGTATTTTTTCACTTCCAGCAATTCAGAAAGCGCCGCCGAGTTTTTGACAGAATCTTCACCGAGCTTTCGTTCAATGTCATCCAGAAACGCAAAAATCTTCCCTTTTTCGACAAGCGCTTCGGTCGAATCTTCCTTCTCCTTTTTCTCTTCCTCCAGCGCTTTGAGCATCGTCTGGACCGTAGCGAGCCGAGCGGCGGGAGGGGCGGCGAGAAACCGAGCCGTCTCTACGAGCATCTGATTCTCGTGGCGAGAATCAGATGCTCGCAAAAGTGTCATTCGGGAGCGAAGCGTCGGAAGAAGTAATTCAAGTGAGGGAACAATCAGAAAGAAATGCGTGCCCAGAGGCGGCTCCTCGAAAATCTTAAGCAGAGCGTTTTGCGCCTGATGCGTTATGCCGCGCGCGGAGACGATAAACACTTTCTTCCCTCCGGTTACGGCGGTGCGCTCTGCCGCCTCTTTTAATGCGCGCGCTTCGTCAATACCAAGTACCTCGTGTCGCTCCGCGCGAAAGTCGGGATTGCCTTTCGCAGCAAAACCGACTGACTCTTCCAGAGCCCTCAGAATCTGATGAACGAGCATGTCCGCGTTGCCGGAAACGCCGTACGCATGATGAAGCGGCTGTGTCAGTTGAATCATAAAAGAAGGGCTCTCCTCCTAAGAGAAGGAATTGGATTCGTACATTCGTAAGATATTCGTAGTTCGTATTGTTATCGCTTCGCGATAATGGATTTCTTGTAGGTATCCAGATGCTCCAGCGCAATGCCTGTCCCCTTCGCCACGCAGAAATAGGCGTCTTTTGCAAGCACGGCCTTGACGCCGGTACGGCGAAAGACCAACTCTGGAAAGTTGCGAAGCTGGGATGAACCGCCGGTCATGATAATCCCGCGGTCAATAATGTCGGCGGACAGTTCGGGCGGCGTTTCCTGCAAGACATCCTTCATGGCTTTAACCATTTCGCGTAGTTCCCTGCTCATAGCGCGGACCACTTCGTTTGTTTTGACCTCGGCAGTGCGCGGGAGACCGGTAATGAAGTCGCGGCCTTTAATTAAAATGGAGAGTTCTTCCTCAAGCGGCACCGCCGAGCCAATCTCAATCTTGATATCTTCCGCCATCTTGTCCCCGATTGCGAGGTTGAAGATCTTCTTGATGTAATCCGCAATCGCCGCATCCATGCGATTCCCCGCGCACTTGACTGAAGTGGATGAGACGATGCCGCCCAAGCTAATCACCGCAACATCCGTCGTGCCGCCGCCGATATCCACAATCATGTGTCCGACGGCTTCGTGAATGGGAATCCCGGCGCCAATCGCCGCAAGAATCGGCTCTTTCACGACATAGGCGTTCTTCGCGCCCGCCTTGATGGCCGCCTCCACCACCGCGCGCCGCTCGGTTGAGGTAACGCCTGCGGGAACGGAGACGAGCACCTCCGGCTTCCAGATATTCCAGCGGCCAAGCGCCTTCGTGATGAAGTAGCGAAGCATTGCCTCGGTCACGCGATAGTCGGCAATGACGCCGTCCTTCATGGGGCGATACGCGACAATGGACTCCGGCGTCTTTCCTATCATCTTCTTCGCTTCGTCGCCGACCGCAAGAATCTTATTGTCCTGCTCAGAAACAGCCACCACCGACGGTTCGTTTAGAACAATGCCCTTCCCCGGCACATACACGAGGGTGTTGGCCGTGCCGAGGTCAATGCCGAGTTTTGGAGTAAGAAAAGACATTAAGAGAAGCAGTTAGCGTATAGCGTTTAGTGGAAGAATGATAGCACTATACCCCCACACCAACCTAGCGACAAGACGGATTGATGCGAGGATGCAGTTGACCGCAGGAAAACAAGGGTGGTATCGTAGAGGTGAATAGTGGTTCAGCCAAAAACCCTTGCCCGGAATGGACAAGTACAACCGAGAAGGAAAGCCATGAGAACACGCAGAAACGGAACATTCTCGCTTGAGGAGCACAACCGGCGCGTCATCCGAAAAATATGCGGACAGCGTGTCCGTTGGGAAACATGGGTTGCCAGATGGAACCGTTCAGAGCAATTACGCCGCGTCTAGGGTGAATACGCGACGACTTCCGCGGAAAACGAGCTACCGTTTTGGCAGCCCGTTTTTTTATTGGAATTGTCCAGAAAACCAGGCTTAATGGTAAAAAGTGATGCTGTTTCTGCTATGCTAGGGCTTTAGTAAGGGCTAAAAAGTGAAATGATATGAAGCATTTAAAAAAAGTGTCAGGCCTGCGGCAGTTTTCACACCAAAAAGAACGGTCATTTTCGAGGAACCCAACGCTATCGATGCAGAGACTGCGGTATTCAATTCGTACACGACACGAAGCCGAGCGCGGCAACGCTCTGGGATGCGTTCGCCCATGAGCACGCGACCGTAGCGGCTCTCGTGCGCCGGTACGGCATGAGTGAGAAGTGGATACGCTCGCGCCTCGACGCCTTTGTTCCTCCGGAGCCAGCTCCCGTACCCCGAGCCATGGTAGCGATTGGAGATGCGACATGGATAGGCGGCGCGTGGATGCTCGTCATCCGTGACCCGCACGCGCACGAGAATGTCTATGTGAAAGAGGTTTCGACGGAAGCGACCAGCGACTACCAGATTGCGCGGGCAGAGCTGTTGCGACAGGGCTTCGTCTTCACGGCGTTCGTCGGCGACGGCCGAGTGGCCGTACCGTGGCTCTTTTCAGATATTCCGGTGCAGATGTGCCATTTTCATCAAAAGGAGATTGTCGTGCGCTACACGACGCTGCATCCGGAGCTTCCCGCGGGACAGGAGCTGCTCGCGCTGGTGCAGACGCTTTCGAGCAACACGAAAACGGCGTTCACTGCCGCTTTTGAAACATGGTGCGCGAAGTGGGCAACATTCTTGAAAGAGCGCACGGTTAACTCAAAGACCGGTCGGCGCCAATTCACCCACCGGCGATTACGGTCGGCACGGGAGAGCTTGCGCATACATCTCCCATTTTTGTTTACCTTCGAGATGTACCCCGCGTTTAACATCCCGAATACCACCAACTCGCTTGACGGTTCATTCAAAAAGGTAAAGGCGGCCATCGGCATTCATTCCGGACTCACTCATGCACGTAAACGCAAACTCGTGAGAACGCTGCTTGCTAAACGCGAATAGCATCACTTTTTACCATTAAGCCGAAAGTTCTATGAAAAGTAATGTGCGAGTGAAATTATCAAGGAAAGGAGGAAAGGTTCGTATCGCTCTGGATAATGTTCAGATGTTTCAGAGAGATCTCTTTTCTACCGTTCTCTTTGACAAGACGGCTGGAGCGGAGGAGGTGGCTGAGCGTCTTCCGGAAATCCTCACGGAGTTTGAGAAGACGCATCACGCGAAGATAACGAATATCACGCCGTTTTCTCCCTGCAGCAACATGGCATTTTTGTTGCAGCACACCGCGCCACAAGACATTCGCGACGGCCCACTTATGTAAATCTGGTTCGTCTCAGTAAAGCGGCACGCATACCCTGCCGCTTTTTTGTTGACGAGTTCCGAAAGGTGTGCGGAATAGGCGACAGACAATCAAGACAAGGGGCGCTCTTTTTCTAACTGCGTTTGGCGAGTTGCAGTCCCTGGACGGCAAGATAGCCAGCGACGAGGACGACAATCCACGAGAGTTCCATGGGGACATGCCACCCGTTGATGACGGCGCTCCAACCGTAGACGGCGCGGGCGAGGTGTAAGAGGCCGATGATAAGAAAGATGACACCGGCCGCGCGCGCGAATGTTTGCGATTTCATAAGGGATACATTACGGATAATTGACACTATCATATCACGCTTTGTGCGGCTTTTTCTCCACAATTCGTAGATAAACATACGAAAATACGAATATATGAATGTGAATGGCTGCGAATAAAGATACCTGGCGTTCCAGCGGAGAGCATCACTCTTACATTTTTCTTCGTTAAGGATTAGAGATAAAGGATTACTCGTTCTTTCTGCCTTTTGACATCTCAAAATTGTATTGCATATCGTAGTCCCCGCTTGCAATGTAAAATGACCGTATTAGTATTCTCGTCAGGCGACATACTATTTTTTACTAGGTTTATTTTAAGACACATATGGAACCAAATGCGCAAAACGGCGGGCCGTCAGTTGTCAAAACCGTGGTCTGGCTCGTGGTCTTGGTGCTCATCGTCGGGGGCTTTATCCTCTACGGGAGCAAGGGCGAAGACAAGGCGGCGAAGGAGACGATTAAGATTGGGTTTATCGGACCGCTCACGGGAGATGCTTCGTCGCTCGGCACTGTCGCTCGCGCCGCGGTAGAGCTCGCCGTTGATGAAGTGAACGCTGCAGGCGGCGTCAATGGACAGACTTTTGATGTTACCTACGAAGATGGCAAATGTTCTCCGGCGGACGCGAACAATGCCGCGCAGAAACTCCTCAATGTTGACAAAGTATCCGCCATCATTGGTGGACTCTGCTCAAGCGAGACATCGGCGTTCGCCCCGCAGGCGATGCAGCAGAAGATTGTTACCATCACATATTGTTCGTCCGCGCCGAGCTTGGACAAGACCGGTAAGTACTTCTTCCGCACCTATCCGGTTGATACATTTCAAGGGAAGTATGCGGCCGAGTATGCCTACAATACGCTCGGCGCAAAGAAGGTTGCAATTCTCTACCACATCAGTGATTGGGGGACGGGACTTAAGGATGTCTTTACCCAACGATTCACTGAACTTGGCGGACAGATCATAGCAACGGAAGGCACTCCGCAAGAGGCTCGCGATTATCGAACGCAACTCACGAAGCTTAAGGCGGCAAAGGATGACTACATTTACGCACCACTTTATCCGGAAGGCGGCATTGTAATGTTCAATCAAGTGAAGGAACTTGGCATCGCGACCAAATTCTTGGGCGGAGATACCTATGACGACCCGAAATTGCAAAAAGAAGTAAGCGGTAAGGCGGACATTCTCTACACAGTTTCCACCATCTCCCCTTCGGAAGAGTTTAAGGCGAAATTGATTGCGAAAGCGGGGGGCGAGCAAGTGCCAATTTGCGCTCCCAACGCCTATGATGCAGTCTTTGTCCTCGCGAATGCCATAAAGAGCGTCGGTCTTGATGCCGACAAGCTCGCAGATACCATTCGT
>Ga0209541_10013458_pt1 | contig 12498 bp, 12 predicted proteins | sample RifCSPlowO2_01_FD_184027 | JGI IMG/M metagenome (GOLD analysis project Ga0209541, IMG submission 184027) | Groundwater microbial communities from Rifle, Colorado - Rifle CSP2_plank lowO2_0.1 (SPAdes) (version 2) | ecosystem: Environmental > Aquatic > Deep subsurface > Groundwater | place...
AGAATAGGAACTGGAAGTAAAGAACTAGCTTTTCAAATACAGACTATCCTGCTTAGAATAGGTTTATTATCTAAGATATTAACGATAGATAAAAATGAGACCAGAACTATTAAAGGGAAGATAGTAAAATTTACAGGAGATTTTTACTCTGTAGAGATATATAGAAGAAAAGATGTTGAAAAATTTCTCAATTTCAAAGAATTAATAAAAGTAAAAGAGAAAATAAACTATAAATTTACAAAAAATAACCACCCAAATATATTTTGGGTAAATATTAAATCAATTCAACCAATAGATGAAGAGGAAACTTATAACTTAGAAATTGAAGATAATAATACATTTATAGCCGATAACTTAATAGTTCATAATTCTGGTAGAACTGCAAGGTTAATGAAAGGAAAATTAGCAATTCTAATAACAAAAGGCACAAGAGACGAAGCTCACCATTATGCGGCAATCGCAAGAGAAAAAAAGATGCATAAAACAATTGAGTTAGTAAATAAAGACCTCCAAAATAAAAATAAAACATTGGATAAATTCAAATGACTTTCTTCAACATCTTCTCAAACAGAAAAATAAAAGAAAAAGAAAAAACAACAATAATAGTAGATAATAGAGAAAAGAACTCCTTAGTCATAAGCGAATTGATAAAAAGAAACAATATTATAGAATTCGCTCAGCTTCCTGTAGCAGATTATATAATAAACAACACAGCAATAGAAAGAAAAACTATTAACGACTTTAAAAGTTCGATAATTGATAAAAGAATATTTTCTCAGTTAAATGAATTGAAGCAATATCCAAATCATTTGCTAATATTGGAAGGTTTAGAAAATACAGAGTTATACAAAGGACAAATCCATGAGAATGCATTTCGAGGTTTCTTATTAAGCGTAGCTCTGAACTTCAAAACACCCATAATATATTCAATTAATGAAGAAGACACTGCAAAATATCTGAGTATTCTGGCAAATAAAAAAGAAAAATCTGAACCCTCAATAAGACAATCAAGAACTTTGATGTCAAAAGAAAAACAAATTCAATTCATTCTAGAAGGTTTTCCAAATATCGGTCCTGTCAAGGCTAAAGCGCTAATCGAAGAATTTAAGATTCTAAAGAATATAGCAAATGCAACTAAAGAAGAATTGGAAAAAGTTCTAGGAAAAAATGCGGAAGAATTTATAAAATTACTGAACTAACTCTTTGTCCTCTAAATGTTGTTTCTCTAAAATATAAATTTCAGCAAGTGGTGTCAATTCCACTCCTTTGCGTTTGTAAGGTATCACCTTAAGGGCCCCTTTCATGGTTTTTGCAATTCTTCTATAAACTTCATTTTTCTCAGAATCAAGAGGAACACTGCTTACAAAAAATCTTCTTGATATTTCGCGTTCAAAAAGAATATCTTCTCCCCAATATTCTCTAAATGCGGGCTCTTTCTTTCTTTTTTTATAGAATCTCGCGAATTCTTCTAGGTCAACTAAGTAAGAATTATTCTCGTCAGATATTATCATTTCTTTGTCTAATTCTCTAAAGAATCTAATAAATTCATATATTGAAATATTGTCTTTTCCTGCTATTCTTAGTTTTTTGCCTATAAATTTTATTTTATCTGGTTTAAAATTAGAAAAACCCTTTACAATTTCTTGGGCAACAAATTCCTCTAAGTTCATCAAAATAAAATAAACAAAATCTTATTTTTAAATAAATATAAATCAAATTATCCTATAACCTAACACGATAATATTATAAACTCCACAATTCTTTAAACATTATATTTTATTTCCTTCAACTGGGTTGAATACCCTGATAATCTGCCTCAATCGTCGTTCCCAGTTGTATCAAAAAAACAATATTCTTTGTTTTTGGGATGCTCAAAGTGCTCGGACGCACTTTGACAGGATTAAAAATACCCAAACCATCTAGGCCGATAGGGATTTTTATTTTGTCAAGAAATAACTTTAATCTTAAAAGCCCTAACTCTCAAATCTTCAGGAAAACGTTCAACGACTCCATAAACAACAACATTCAATCCAATATAATTTTTAGAACATTCGCAAAAAACAGGAATATCATTGACAATAAGCGCCTTTCCAGAACCAAATTTCCTCTCTTCCTCAACAATTCCTTTAATTGAAACAACCTCTCCAACAACCAAACCATCAAGTGTTTCAACAAAAACAGGTTCTTTCAACAAAAACGCAACTAACACGCCTAATCCAATAATAGCTGCAATAAAAGCAATTTTTCGCATATGCAGACCTATGGTTGTGAATATACAGCATACACTTCAAATTTTGAAGATTTCAGGTTATTCAAAACCTTTCTTGCCCTAGAGTCGAAAACAAGTTCAACAGGCAGAATAATAGTTAATTTTCTTTTTTGTTCTCTATCGCACAGCTGATTCTCTAAAGACCTATAATTCTTCCCATATTCGCAAATTACAGGTTCTTGTTCTTCATATCCAAGCCCAGTCAATCTTCTATGGAGCCCTGCAAATTCATCAGTAATCGAAGCTCTAACTAAACCATCTCTTGTTAATTGAACAAAATCAAACTCCTCTACTAAACTGCCTAAATCAACACAATTTGGAGGAATATTAACCATAAATTAATATAATTAAGGCAGTTTTTAACAATTTGTATATAAAATCATACACATCCAATCCCAATAAGTTTAAATTAACCTTTCGCCAGTCAAAAACATGAACACAGAGGAAAAATTTGATTTAATAAAAAGAAACACTGAAGAAATAATCGGAGAAGAAGAACTCAAACAATTATTAGAATCTGGAGAAAAACTAAAACATTATCAAGGTTTTGAAATTTCAGGTAAGCCCCACTTAGGACACGGATTAGTCTGCATGTCAAAAGTAAAAGACTTCCACGATGCAGGAATAGATATTTCTATATTTCTAGCAGACTGGCACACATGGATAAATAATAAACTTGGCGGAAAAATGGAAGTAATTCAAAAAATAGGAGTTCCTTTCTTCAAAGAAGCTCTAATTGCGGCATACAAATGCGTCGGAGGAAACCCTAAAGACTTAAAATTTATTTTAGGAAGCGAATTATATCATAACAATGATAAATATTGGGAAACAGTCGTAGATGTTTCTAAAAACACAAATCTTGCCAGGATTCAAAGAAGTATAACGATAGCAGGCAGAAAAGAAGGAGAATCAGTCAGTTTTGCGTTAATGCTTTATCCCGTAATGCAAGTAGCAGATATTTTTGCTCAGAAAATTAACATAGCCCATGCAGGAAATGACCAGAGAAAAGCTCAAGTCATTGCTCGAGAGGTCGCCCTTCAATTAAAAGAACCTCTAAAAAACAAAAAAGGTGAGTCAATTAAACCAATAGCAGTTCACGGACATCTTATATTGGGTTTGCAAAAACCTTCAATTTGGCCAGTTCCAAAGGAAAAAATACAGGACTTGTGGGCAGAATTAAAGATGTCAAAATCAATCCCTTCATCAGCAGTATATATGACAGATACAGAAGAAGAAGTAAAAAAGAAAATTAATGATGCTTTCTGCCCTGAAGGAGAAATTGAATTTAACCCATTAATGGACTGGGCTAAATATATTATATTTATTAGCGATAAATCAAAACTAGAAATAAAGAGACAAGTAAAATTTGGAGGAAATAAAACTTACAAATCATTTAATGAATTAGAAAAAGATTTTGCAGAAAAGAAACTTCACCCCATGGACTTAAAATCCGCAATGGCTGAAAAAATTAATGAAATACTCAAACCTGCAAGAGAACACTTTGCGCAACCCAAAATAAAGAAAATAAAAGAAGAAATGGATAAACTTTTAATCACAAGATAGTTTATAAATTAAATAAATATAGTTAAAACATAAATCTATGGTGAAAAAAAGAGTTTTATTCTTAGGAATATTAATCTTAATAGGATTAGTTTACTTAGTCATGGCATTACCCGGCGATGGAGCAATTATAGTATCCCCATCCTCAGGCTCAAACTTTACGACTCTATCTGGAGTACTATTCAATATATCTTTCAACAATGGGACAGACATAACCGACCCATCTAACGCAACATTTTTCTTAAATATCAGCGGCACATGGTCAAGAATAGGAAGCACTTCAGCATCAAATGGATGCCAAGTAAATCAAACAATTTCTTCATGCGCAGTTAACATAACAAATTCAACTATTCCAGACGGAATATATAGCATAAACGCAACAATATACAATTCAACAAGCTCAACATCAATAAATAACCTATCTAATTTAAGCAATATAATCTATATAGATAATACAAAACCAATGATTTTCGCAGAAAATATCACCAATCCATTATCTGGAAAAAATTACTCACAAAATCTTGTGCTTAATGTATCTGCAATAGACGCATTAATAGGAATGGGAACAGTTATATTTAACATAACAAACAACACAAACAATCAAAATGCAACAATCACTGCAACAAGAGAAGGTTTAACATCAAATTATGCCATAACAATAAACACATCTCATTACCCAGATGGATATTATAACTTAACTGTATATGCAAACGACACAGTCGGAAATTTAAACAACTCGGCATTAGTATACAGAATAATTTTTGACAATACTGCCCCAACAGTAACTCATAGTTGTGACGATTATATTGTAGTGGAAGATGAGACTATCGCATGTACTTGCACTGCTACTGATGCAACTGCTGGTTTGAATCTTTCTTATGAGACGAGCGGAGTTTCATTTACAGCAAGCCCTTCAACTTCAAGTACAGGAAATAATAAACAAACAACATGCGCCTCACAAGATAAGGCAAACAATATCAGAACATCAACTCTATATTATAATGTCACAAGTAGATCTAGTTCATCCTCTGCAACTTCTTCAGGAGGCTCGACAACAAGTTCTACCTCAAGCGCTAATTCTTCAAGCAATGCAACTTCTTCTAACACTGTTTCTCAAGACGCAAACAACGACGCAAATAATACATTGCAAGGAAATCAAGATAATTCAGGAACTCCAGATGTGAAATCCAAAACAAACATTTGGATTATTGCAGGAATTATTTTTGCAATAGGACTTGGCATTACAGTTTATTCTCTTATGAAAAAACATAATTTTAAAATGAATGCTCATATTTTAACATTCCTAAGACTTCGACGATGATTTTTCACATTTAATGAATAACAATTAATTTAAAATCAAAAAAACAATGTGCCACCACGCCTTAAACAGGCTGTCCCATAATTAATTTAAAAGATGTATCTCATCTTCTCTGTAGAACATGTCACAAATCTTGTTATCTCCTCACTATTAAATAAATATATATGAAGTAATATTCTTTATCATCTAAAATTTAGCAACTCGTTAAAATGGCTTTAATTCGCTTGTTTCTGAATTGTGACCCGACCTGTAAAAGGCGTGGTTCGACTGGCGCTTGTTTTTTGGATGCAAGAAAATTCTTCTAGAATTAAATTTTCTGCACAGAAATTTGTCAACATGAACAAATTTCTTGTGCTCAAAGTGTTCCACACCATAAATGGTGTGGTTATCAAACACTTTGACATATTATAGTCATTGGTCTCCAATTGCTATAGTCAAGGACACTGAAAATTGAGCATTTGTGCCTTGACTATTTAGGGAAAGACATGCAATTTTGCTCAATTATTTATGTCTTTAACTATATTTAAGATATAGCCATTGAGGAGAAAAAGTTTAAATACTAACCTTGTTAATACAATCAATGCAAAAGAAGAGTTTGATGATTTTAGGATTTGTCATTATTATTACTTTATTAGCTTGGTTAGTCTTGGCAGTCTCTCCATCAGACACTTTAAGAATTGTCTCGCCAACTTCAGGAACTAATGTTCTATGGCTCAATGGCACCTTGATATTTAATGCTACTTTCATGAACGGAACTTTAGGTCTTGGCTCAGGACTTTCAGAAACGCCATTATTCAATGTTACTTATTTATTTAATATCAGTGGAGTATTGACTCCTATAGCAAACCTTACTAATGGTTGCGTTCAAATAGGCACCACAGGAACATTTGCCTGCGCATTAAATGTGACAAACCTTACAGTTGCTGAAGGAAACTATACTCTTACAGTCAATATCACAAATGGCACTGATGGCGGTTCAGGAGTTAATTCAATAATGGCAAACTTCTCAGGAAACATAAGTTCTTCAATTGTTATTGACCATACCGCCCCTATTGTCGAAACAGCAAACGTATCAACTCCATTCTATGCTGGAGCAAACATCTCCAGTGCAGTAAGAGGCAATTTCACATTTAATGTAAGTATTGGAGATGCAGTTCTCGGAGTCCAGGCAGTTGTCATTAATATTACAAATAGCACGAGTGATATGGTAAGAAACCTCACTTTAGTTCAAGAAGGAACAGTTAATAGATACATAGCCTCAATAAACACGACGCTGTTCACCGATGGTTATCATAATTTCACCATCCATGCAAATGACAGTCTAGGCAATCTGAATAATAGTGTTAGAATTCAACTAATAATTGTCGATAATACCCGTCCTATTGTAGGAATTTCAAACATAACAACCCCCTTCTATGCAGGAGCAAATATTTCTGGTGCAGTAAGAGGTAATTTCACATTTAATGTAAGCGTTGGAGATGCGCTTGCAGGAGTCAGTGCTGTTATTGCTAACTTAACAAATAGCACGAGTGATATGGTAAGAAATCTTACATTAGTTAGAGAAGGAACAACAAACCAATTTGTAGGTTCATTCAATATAACTGCATTTGCAGACGGATATTATAACTTTACAGTGCTTAGCAATGATACTGCAGGCAATGAAAACAACACAGCTGTTGTGCAAAGAATGATTATAGATAACACAAGACCTATTGTTGGAACTGCGAATGTAACAACACCATTCGTATCAGGTGTTAACCTTTCCGGCGCTGCAAATGGAAACTTTACATTCAATGTTAGCGTCGGTGATGCGCTTGCGGGAGTGCAGTCAGTAATCATTAATGTGACAAACTCAACAAGCGATATGGTGCGCAACTTGACAACAGTTTTGGAGGGTACAAACAGATATGTAACTTCAATCAATATCACGGGATTTGCTGATGGTTACTATAATGTAAGTGTCTTATCAAATGATACGGCAGGCAATCAAAATAATACCGTTCTTTTCCAGAGAATAATTGTAGATAACACAAGACCAATTGTTGCAACAGGAAACGTATCTGCGCCATTTGTTGCTGGAGGCAATTTATCTGGGAATTATACTTTTAATGTCAGTGTTGGCGATGCGCTTGCAGGAGTACAGTCAGTAATTATCAATATGACTAATAGCACAAATGATATGGTTCTTAATTTAACTCTGGTTTTAGAAGGAACTAATAGATATATCACTTCTATAAATACTTCAAGATTTGCAGACGGATATTACAATATTACCGTCAGAACAAATGATACTGCAGGCAATAGAAATGACACAACAATAGTTCAAAGAATAATAATAGATAATACTGCCCCTTCAACAAGTTTATCGTGTACACCAAATCCGGTTATTCAAAGCGAAACAATAACTTGTTCATGCAGTGCAACTGACGCAACCGCGGGACTCAATACTTCTTTCGGTACAAATGGTGTAAGCACAACGGCCAATCCAAGCACCACTCAGACAGGCCCTAGTTTTTCAGTTTCATGCACTTCACAAGACAGGTCAGGTAATCAACAAACAGTTAGCACAACTTATTCAGTCACATCAGGAGGTTCCGGAAGCAGTTCAAGTTCATCTGGGGGTAGTTCTTCTTCGAGTAGTTCAAATAGTAGCTCTTCTTCATCAAGTAGTTCTGGCGGAAGTGGTGGTTCGCCTGAATTGAGTCCTGGATCTACAACAGGTTCAGAAAACGCAGGAACTGGCAGTGGAGCATCTGGAGCATCACAAGGAGAGAATGTGCCAGAACCTTCTTCATCAAGTAACGGATGGATTTGGGCATTAGTAGTCTTAGTTATAATAGTCGTAATAGTCATAGTCGTAATGAAAAAAAGAAAATAATTTTTTATTATCTCGTCTTAAACTCTAACACATCTCGGTCTTTTAACACATGATTCATACCCACACGTTGATTAGCAAACTTCCCGCTCGGCCCAGTAAGCTTTGTCTCAACAATAATTTTTGAAAATCCTTTATATATCGATTCAGCAACATCAAACACAGTGCTCCCAGCACGCAGAACAACTGGCTGATTAGACGGACTCTTTCCAGGCTCCTTAGTGTAAATTCTAATTATATTCATCGCCTCAAATATCCGACGTTTAAGCAAATCAATCCCCTCTCCAGTCAATGCAGATACCAATACAAAATCACTTCTCTTTGATTTTAATTGAGCCTCAAGCCTCCTTAACGCGTCAGAACCTAATAAATCAGTCTTATTTACTACAATAAGTCTCTTGCCTCGACAATGCTCCAAAACCTTTTCAAACAAACTAATATCCTCAAGCTTTTCAGCAACAATTAAAATTAAATCCGCCGTATGCAATATGCTCATGTCAAAATCCTTTCCAAGCACAGCAGGCAAATCAACTATTTGCGCATAAACCCCTTCATAATACATAGTGCCTATATTAGGTTCACAAGTAGTAAATGGTGAAGAAGAAACAACAGGATTTGCATTAGTAAGCCTGCTCAATAATAAAGATTTCCCAGAATTAGCCAATCCAACAAGTATTGCCTGAAAACCTTCCTTTCGTATTCCTTTCTTTCCCTTGCCCACAGAAGAATTTTTTTCTGCCTTTTCCATAAATTTCTTCAATCTAGTCTTCAGTTCAGCAACCATTTTCTCAGTGCTTTTATGCTTCTTAGACATCTGAATCATTTCCTTTAGCCCTTCAATCTTTTCTTCAAGCGTCTGCGCAGACAAATATTTCTTCTCTGCAGTAAAATATTCATGTCCTTGATTTGTGCTGCCCATTTTCCCTCCAAGCATTTATCTTCATCAAATAAAAAAGAAGAAGGCATATAAAAGGATAATGTTATTAAGATTAATGAAATTCGAAAAAAGAAAACTAAAAAATGGAATTACAGTTCTATTTGAAAAAAGAAATCTTCCAATAGTTTGTTACAGCGTATCTAATCCATTCGGAGGAGCGCATGAAACTTCAGACATAAAGGGCGTAGCGCATCTATTTGAACACCTGCTCTTCAAAGGAACAAAAACAAGAACAGATGAAGAAATCTCCAGCGAAGTGGAAAAAAGAGGAGGAATAATAAACGCATTCACAGCGCAAGAGGTCACAACATATTGGTTCAAACTGCCTTCAGAACATTTAGAAGTCGGAATGGACTTAATCCACGATATATTAAAAAACCCTATATTTGACAAAGAAAAAATAGAAAGTGAAAAAAAGGTAGTCTTGGAAGAAATAAAAATATATCACGACGACCCTGAAAAAAGAGTTTGTGACTTAATGGAATCCGCATTATATGAAAAACCATTTGGAGAAGGAATAACAGGTTCAGAAAAAACAGTTAAATCATTAACAAGAGAAAAAATAGTTGAAATTTTCCAAGAAAAATACTCTCCAGAAAATTTTATAGTTACAATAGTGGGAAACGCAAACATTGAAAAGATATGCGCAAAGTTAGAAAACGACTTCAAACCTCTAAAAAAGAAATACGCGCCAATAGTAATAAAACAGAAAAATCAAAATATCGTTGAGGAAAGAGAAGGAATAAACCAAGCAAAAATAGTCCTAGCAATGCACGCTCCTTTAGACAGTAAAAAACAAGATGCCCTAGAACTATTAAACATATATCTCGCAAGTGGAATGTCTTCTAAACTATCTATTGAAATTCGAGAGCGTAGAGGATTGGCATACACAGTCTACGGAAGAATAGAACGAGAGAAAAATTACAGTTATTATAGTATTTTCGCAGGCACAACAAAACAAGACTTAGAAAAAGTAAAATCTTTAATAATAAAGGGCTTCAAAGACATTGAAAATATGACAGAACAAGAATTAAAAGAATCAAAAGAACGTTTAATAGGATTAAGAAAAATAGCATCTGAAGAAAGCATAAACGTAATGCACGCCTTAATATTTCAAGAAATCTCAACAAACAAAGCAGAAGACTATTACAAATATGAAGAAAGAATCAAACAAGTCAAATTAAACGACGTTAAAGTATTAGCAAAACAGCTTATAAGCAATTACAGCACGGCAATAGTCCAGCCTAAATAGATAAAATGACTGAAGAAAAAATAAGAACATTCCTTGCAGTAGAAATATCGGACAAGGTAGTCAAAGATATAACAAATCTGCAAGAGACTTTAATAAAAAAGTTAAAATTTATTGGCAAAATAATAGAACCTGAAAATTTGCATGTAACTCTAAAGTTTTTCGGCGAGATAACCCAACAAGAAATAGAAAAAATAGATAACCTATTAAAAAAAGTAGAATTTCCGAGAATAAAAGCAAAATTAGGAAAAGTAGACGTATTCACTTATAACAATCAACCAAAAATAATTTGGGTTAAAATAGAAGGCAATTTAACAAAAATACAAAAAATAATTGACAAACAACTTGAAATCCTATTTCCGCTAGAACAAAAATTTATACCTCATTTAACAATCGCAAGAATAAAATATGTAAAAGACATAAAATATGCCCTAGAATACATAAAAAATATTAAACCTGCAAAAATAGAATTTGAAATAGAAAGCATAAAACTCCTATCTTCAAAACTAACCCCTATCGACCCGGTTTATACAACCTTGAAAGAATATAGCTGTAATCCCGCTAGCAATAGTTAAACCGAAACTGTAGAATCAATAATCTTTACATCTTTCAAAGCCTTATCAGTCAACGACTCAATAAGCTCCAAATCAATATTATCGTAGCCTTTTGATATTCTAGTAATTAATTCAGACTTAACTCGAGCCATAATCTTTTCCTTGATGTAATCAACATCCTTATCTGGAAGCGACCGATTTACAGGATTTATCTTTTCACGATACCTGCCCGCTATTTCAAAGCTCAAAGCAAGCTCTTTTCTATATTTGTCGGCCACAAGCTCCGCACCAACTGCCCGTTCTAAAATTTCATGAACAATCGCATTAGAAATATTCCCAATAAAAAGCTCAATTAATTTATTTCTATTTTGAACCATGTTCAATTCCTTTAAGTATTAAAGCAAAAGATTTATCATAGATTAATTTATATTTCTTAATAAAAGATTTCTTATCTAAGATATTATCTTTTATCTTCCCAATCTCAATGCCAAAAGTCTTTTTTATCTCCTTATTGACAACCTCGACAGTAACATCATTTCCATTTAAAAAAAGATAAATAGATATCATATTCCTCACAAAATCATACTTTTCTTTCCCTCTCAATATATCAAAATTATCAATAAAAGTCTTACTCTTCAAAAGATGTAAGTCAAGCAGTTTGTAATTAATCGTTTGTCTTGTTTTATAAAAAAAACGTTTTTTAGCAACACATTTGCTTAACATCATCCGATAAAGAGGATCCGTTTCCAAGCCAATAGCCAGTTCATTGCCACTCAAAACAATAATATGCCCATTCACACCAATTTTATTCCCAATATTTTCACTAATTCTTTCAGATTTAACATTTCCAACAGCCACAATAATAATATCCACATCATTAAACCTAAAACCATTTTCTAAAAATGAGCCAGTAATAATAATATTTTTATAATTATCAATATATTTATCAATAACCTCGAAAACATCGCGAATAATCTCCAGTTTTATAGGTTCTAATCTCTTAATTCCATAAAAACAAAGCTTTTCAGTAGGTTCTTCAACATCGCCCTCTTTTAAAATCCTAATAGTCACATAATTTCCAATATCAAAACCAACCCTATTCTTGGGAATATATATCTGGTCCATCTTGCTTCCCTTGCTTATCTTGCTTACAATATGCATATTACGTAATATCACGTAATATATATAAATGTTCCCATAAAAGAAAAGCACAAACCTAAAATAACCTCCATCCTTCAGAGCTATTCGTATAGTCAAGGACACTGAAAATTGAGCATTTGTGCCTTGACTATTTAGGGAAAGACATGCAATTTTGCTCAATTATTTATGTCTTTAACTATAACTCAAGCGTTGATTGCTTCAAATATAGTCAAGGACATTGAAAACTGAGCATTTATGCCTTGACTATTTAGGAAAAGACATGCAATTTTGCTCAATTATTTATGTCTTTAACTATAGGTCTTATATAGACATTCCCGTTGATTATGCTACTCCAAAGAGGGAATGTATAGATAGAGATTCCCAAAGAATATGAGACCAGATTAAGGGGAATCTCTATGCCCTCCATAGCTTGCTATGAGTTCCTATTTGAAGGCTTAAAGAATACCACATAGATTACTATGATTGAAATTCTTTATTTATTTTCTTTAAATTCCAAAGAATAATCTTTTGAAAATGATAATATAAATGCTTATCATCCCTAATTTTTGACCCCTTTGTATAACTCAGATATTCAT
>Ga0209541_10013460_pt1 | contig 12497 bp, 10 predicted proteins | sample RifCSPlowO2_01_FD_184027 | JGI IMG/M metagenome (GOLD analysis project Ga0209541, IMG submission 184027) | Groundwater microbial communities from Rifle, Colorado - Rifle CSP2_plank lowO2_0.1 (SPAdes) (version 2) | ecosystem: Environmental > Aquatic > Deep subsurface > Groundwater | place...
TGGAATACTTGCGTGCTCAAAATTAGGCAGGGGTGAGCGAAGCGAACATGCCACCAGTCTATTTGACTGGTGGTCCCCTGCCTATTTTGACATGTGGAATTGAAATCGCACCTACACAGATTTCCCAAATCTGGTAAGGGAGTTCGCCTCAGACAAGCTTCGGCTCACAAAAACGAAGAAGGGAAAACATAATCAAAGGAATACCAACATCAAATGACTTACACGAAACTGGGATTGAAATGCGGAATTGAAATTCATCAACAGTTAGAAGGCAAAAAACTCTTCTGCAACTGCCCGACGCTCCTGCGAGATGACCAGCCGCAGTTTACTATCCAACGCCTGCTGCGAGCTGCTGCCGGTGAAAGCGGCCTGATCGATATCGCCGCTCTTGAAGAACAACAAAAAAGCAAATCTTTTGTCTACGAAGGCTACCACGACACAAACTGTCTTGTCGAAACTGATTCCGAACCGCCGCATGAAGTCAATCCCGATGCACTTGTGACGGTATTGCAATTCTGTACGATGACAAAAGCTACTATTCCCGAAGTGGTCCAATTCATGCGCAAGACAGTTATTGACGGATCAAACACGTCTGGGTTTCAGCGGACGAGCTTAATCGGAAGAAACGGCCTGATCACGACGAAACTTGGACAGGTTGGCATTACTAATATCTCGTTAGAAGAAGATTCCTGTAAGATTATCAGCGACACGCCGGAAAGAAAGACCTATCGCCTCGATCGCCTCGGCGTGCCACTGATTGAAATTGGTACCGCACCGGACATCACCTCTCCGGAACAATGCCAAGAAGTGGCTAAACATCTGGGAATGCTTTTACGTTCTCTGCCCGGAGTTAAACGAGGGCTCGGAACAATCCGTCAGGATGTCAATATTTCTATCCTCGGGGGAAATAGAGTAGAAATCAAGGGTGCCCAGGATTTACGACAGCTTCCACTGCTCGTTGAATATGAAGTCAAACGGCAGGAAGAATTAGTTAAGCTACAAAAAGAATTAATTTCAAAGAAAGTAAAATTAAACCCATTGAACATTATTGATGTCACCCCCTTTTTTCAGAAAACGACTTCCAAAATAATTGCGCATGCTCTCCAACAGGAAAAAGGAGTAGTGCTGGGTCTGAAACTGAGCGCTTTTGCCGGATTGCTCGGGCGAGAATTAGCACCGAACTATCGGTTAGGGACAGAATTCGCCGGAAGAGCAAAAATCAGCGCGGGTATCGGTGGCATTATCCATTCCGATGAGTATGATCGAAACAATCCCACAAAGTATGGGTTGACAGCTGAAACTATTCTTAAAATAGAAAAAGCGCTGGGTATCACCAAAGATGATGCCTATATTCTTGTTGCTGATGAAGAAAGCAAAGCGCGGAAAGCGCTCCAGGCGGTCAATCAACGAGCCGGCGAACTTCTCCACGGCGTCCCAAAAGAAGTACGCAAAGCTCATGAGGATGCAACGACCAGTTATCTTCGCCCAATGCCCAGCGCAGCTCGGATGTATCCCGAAACAGATGTTCCGTTAATCTACCTTTCTCTCCAGAATATCAAGATCCCGGAATTATTGACGGAAAAAATCAAGCGCTATCAAGAAAAATCAGGGCTCGGCGCCGATCTCGCTGAATTTGTGGCAAGATCAGATAAAGTCCTGTTATTTGAAGAAATGGTCAACGACCATCCGCAGATCAAGCCGGCTTTCGTCGCGGACGTTCTCGTTTCTCTTCCCGTGGAAATCCGGCGCCGGTATGGCCTTGACCCAGACCTCTTGACGGACAACCAACTCCGGGAGTTCTTCCGCGCACTAGATCAGAACCAGATCCATAAGGATATTGCTCTCGATGTCTTGATCGACATGATCAAAGGAACGTATGATCTGAAACGCTACGCCGCGATGGGCACGGAAGACATCCATAAAGTGATCAAAGAGGTTGTTGAGAAGAATAAAAGTGCTCCGTTTTCTGCGTTAATGGGTCTTTGCATGAAACAGCTGGCGGGCAAGGCCTCAGGGCAATTCATTTCTGAACATTTGAAGAAGATATTGGAAGAAGGGCATGGTTAATGTAGCCACTAAAGAGTGATTCCTTTAGAAACATTTATATAGAATCCGCTTCAAAAAGTTAAAATGATTGAGCGCTATGACGATTTACCATTGGACGAGCTGATGGTAATTAACAATCCAGCAGCATATGGCTGGGGAACTGTTTTTCGAAATACGGCAGCGTATGAAAGAGACCGAGTACTAATCCCTTTCCAACCTAATCCCGAGGATCGCTGGGACTGCGGTTACGGTGCAACAAAAGTACATCAAAAACTTGCCGCGTTGGGTATTGAAAGCAGGGTCGTTTATGGGGTAGATCGGGATTCAATTTTTGCTAATCATCTGTGGGTAGAGCTGAGCGACGGCCGTCAGCTAGACCCGACGCCACTGTACCCTTTCACAAACACGAGACACATTAAAAGAGGGGTGGTTGATACTACTCAAAAACCAACGTATTTCTTTATTCCTTCTGGGTTGAGTGCCATTTGTTCTTATAGAACTACTTTGAATGGAGAGACCTATCTCTCTGAATTTGGATTTGAAATTCTGCGGGAAGTTGGTTGGATAACCATCGGTATCTCTCACCAAATTAAAAAGGTAAGCAACACATCGGGGCGTTTCTCTGTCACGCAAAAAATTCTATCATATCCAAGAACCAATGTTAAAACATTTTTGAACCCCTGCGCGTCGTTTCCAGCAGATGATTTCCTTTCTGCCACTGAACGGTTTGGTTTGGTGAAAACAGAAAGCTCGACAGGAAGCTATCTAATAAAGGCAACAGGAAGATCTCTACAGTTGGATCCCCGGCCGCAATTAGCAGAGTTTGAATTTCTACTGGAGGAAGAAGCGGGGCTGTTCAGTGCTTTTGCTCAAAATGTTCTTTGTGCACAGTTTGTGGAAGAAGAAAGAGCACAACAACAGGAGAAATCCGCAGATCTGCTGTTTCAATCGCTGAAATATCCAAACATGAAAATAATCGATTATATTGGCAAAGACAGATAACTATTTATCTCTCTATTCTTTGATCTCTTTCATGGAGTACATGCGCGGAAAGCGAGCCATCTTGAAACAAGCAAAAAGCATTCTCTTGATCATCCTCTTTTCCTTCTTTATCGTGCTCTTTTCATTCAAGACAACAGTGTCCTTCGCAAAATATACGCCCCAGCAGCAGAATGCGGTTGATTTCCTTCTTGAAAAGAAACAACCGAATGACCGTCCCATAGAACTGGGTGGAGAATATACTTTGGCAGAACATGCGCACATGAACGATGTCCAACGGTTGTTTAAGAGAGGAAATGCTTTATTTTTAATGCTCATTGGAGTGATGACATTTTTTCTTTCGGTTTACCATGAAAAAAAAGCAGAGATGCAAAAAATGATACTTTGGTCAGGTGTTGTTCTTGCCGGAAGCGTACTTCTCCTGTCAATAATCGGCCTGGTTTCTTTCACATCCGTGTTCAATCTCTTCCATGCCATCTTTTTCCCGCAGGGTAATTGGCAGTTTCCCGTAGATTCGCTGTTGATCCAAACTTTCCCTTTGTCTTTCTTTACCAGAATGAGTTTTTTTATCTTTCTTCAGGCGTTCTCCTGGGGAATCCTTTTTATACTTCTGGCACTTTACGTATCTCATGCGGATAGCAAAAAGCACGTTTAAGTTTCGGCTGAATCTCCTCATCGGGCTGCTGCTCTTGCTCCTGATCCTCTTTCTGATCATCAAGCTCTTTATCTTTCTACTTCCGGCCATCCTGATCGTCATCATCTTCTGGTATCTTTTCATAAGGATGAATAAGCTCAAGAAAAAAGGTCACGATAAAACCATTGATGTCGAATATACAATTAAAAAAGGAAAACATTGAGGTGCAGAACATACCATGAAGCCGCTGGTCATCATCAATTTCAAGCTGTACCCAGAAGCAGTGGGGAGAAAAGCGGTCGCGCTTGCCGTTCGGCTCTCTAAACAGAGATTTTCTCACGTCCAGCTGGCGTTTGCCCCCCCGCTCTCAACACTCAGCGAAATAAGAACGAAGACAACTCTCCCATTATTTGCCCAACATGCTGACCCCGTCCCGTTAGGTGCGTATACCGGTCATCTTTCTCCGGAAGAATTGCGCCGTCTGGGTATTCAGGGAACGCTGCTTAATCATTCTGAGAGAAAATTCTCCCCAGCACAGGTGAAAAAGACAATCTTACTCTGCAAGAAAAACAAGCTGATCACGATCGTCTGCGCAGCGTCGCTTAACGAAGCCAAAAAGCTGGCAATGTTCTCACCAGATTATATTGCCTATGAACCACCGGCACTGATCGGAGGAAATGTCTCCGTGACTAAGGCAAAGCCGGGAATAATCACAAAAGTCGTTGCGCTCATCCAGAAAACAAGCCCCAAGACAAAACTTCTTTGCGGTGCCGGGATCCATTCCTCAGAAGATCTGCAGAAGGCACTCCAACTGGGGATGCATGGTGTCTTGATCGGGCACGCCGTTCCCAAAGCAAAAGATCCGCTACTGAAAGTGAAACAACTCATTTCTTGACCGATTTTCTTATTGAAGAGGAGGGGGGTGTCTTCTAGTTTTTTCTGTAGGTTCTAGTCCATTTCCCATTCATCAAAATCAGCAGCATCAGCATCATTTTCCGGACAATGCTGATACGCTCTTAATTCTTCATATTTTGAAACAAACTGTTCACCAAGAATGCTTTCCACTTTTGAAACCATCCCGTCAAGACCGGCTTGATCGGTTCCAAAGAGAGTTGGTAATCTTTCACGAAAAGCAGGAGGAGCAAGTCTTGCTCGTTCATAAAAGCCAAACACCGTTGCCAGCCCGTCAATTCCATAAATTCTTTCCGGAAGTTCATCTACAACCCCCGCATCAGTCAAGCTCTGACCGACAAGGCGGCGGTCGATAACATCCCGGAGCAATACTCCCCGTTCGTGGCGGTATTCATCATGTGTATCAATCATCAAATCACTTTCTTCAGGTGCTTTTAAATAAGTTATGAAACAGCTGGACCTGGAGAAAATTCGGAAAAAGTCAGCCTAGTCATTGACTATGGCCAAAACTAGTCGCGTGAAGAATCAAAAACCCAACCACAGCAAGCTGTGGGGTATGAGTTAGTGGGTTTTTGGTCCTTGCTGGATCACAAGATTAATCGCAGCAAGCTGCGGGGTATGTGACCCAGCAAGAAATCACAAAATATGCAGATAATTTTAAAAATGGCGTTCAATATTAGGGTAAATATGGATTCAGTGCGTAAAGCCGGCAGTTAAAGACTTCTCAGACCTAGATTTATCAGCAGTATATTCAACACTTTCATTTTTAATCAACAAACAATAACGAGGAATAACCATGACCACCAAAAATTCAAAACATTCACAGAAAACAAAAGAACAGCACCATCAGTATGCCCCGCAGAAATGCCTTACGTTAGAAGGATATCCACCGATCACCGGCTACGATTTTGAGCAAGGGCTGCATCTCCCCGGTCTGATCAAAGCTTTTGCCGGAAGCGGATTCCAAGCGACGAATCTCGCGCAGGGCATAGAGATTGCCAAAGCCATGCAGCGGGAAAAAGTGACAATTTTCTTAAGCTATACGTCCAATCAAGTCAGCTCCGGCAACCGTGAAATTATCAAGTATCTCGTCAAGCACAAAAAAGTCCAGGTCCTGGTAACTTCCGCCGGCGGGATTGAAGAGGACATTATCAAATGCCTCAAGCCATTTGTCCTTGGTCAATTTGACGTTCCCGGGAAGATGCTTTTTGACAGCGGAATTAATCGGACGGGAAATATCTTCGTGCCGAACGACCGCTTTGCCTACTTTGAGCAGTTCATGCAGGGATTTTTTGGGAAAATCTATGCCCTGCAAAAAGAAATGGGGAAAGTCTTCTGCCCCAGCGAATTCATCCGAGAATTGGGATTAGCCGTTAATGATCAGAGTTCCATCCTCTATTGGGCGGCGAAGAATAATATTCCGGTTTTCTGTCCGGGATTGATTGATGGCTCGTTAGGAGATTTGATCTACTTTTTCAAGCAAAGCCATCCAGACTTCCTGCTTGACGTGAGCAAAGAGATGAAGCTGATCGTTGATCTCGTGTTGAACAGCGAGAAAACGGGGGGAATATTGTTAGGTGGAGGGATCAGCAAGCATTTTGCGCTCAATGCAAATATCTTTAAAGAAGGCTTTGATTACGTCGTGTATATTAATACGGCTCAAGAGTTTGACGGCTCCGATTCCGGTGCGCGCGTGGAAGAAGCGATCAGCTGGGGAAAAGTGAAGGCCAATGCACCGCAGGTCAAAGTTCATTGTGATGCGACGATTGCCTTTCCGCTGCTGGTGGCGGGAGCATTTGTGGAAGACAACGGTAGTCAAATTGAGGAGTAGGATTTAAATAATAACAAGACCATCGGTGTCAGATGAAGAAATGGTTCGTTCCTAAATCCCATGGCTGGGGTCTTGTTCCAATCAGCTGGGAAGGCTGGCTGGTCACGCTCATTTTTATCTCACTGATCTTAGTCTCAGGCAACTTAAATCATCTTTTTCAACCAGAATTGATGTCACGAAATGATTTTGTCAATTATCTTCTGGACTTCATACTCTTAATTGTTGCATTTATTTATTTCTCTCTTCGCCGGACAGAAGGAAAAGTCCGGTGGAATTGGGGAAAGAGGAGGTGACGATTTGCGGCCGGGCGTCGGGGAAAACGAGGAGGAATGAATAACGACGATAATCTGGAAAAGATTATAGCTAACGAGAAAAAGCCTTCTGTCCGTTTTAAAGAATATGTGGTTGATACCACGTCTTCCTGGTTATATTGGACTCCTCTTATGGCAACGACAGAATATTTTTCTGGCATGGAGATGGATGAGATTGCCGCTACCCGCCTTTCTGCGATGGGAATAGCTTTATTTGTTGCCCGGCCCTACGGCCTCTTTCGCCAATATTGGGCTGACTCTTGGAAAACTGATCCCACAAGTTCTGCAACAAAGAAATTGATCGTTGATACAACTGCCCACTTCTGCTTTCAGCTGCCATTCTATTCTGTAATATTATATGTTTCAGGAACGTCACTCCGCGAAGGGATTACCGCATTGATCGCCGGATTGACTATCGGAGCCGTTGCCGGCCGGCCATTTGGCTACTTCCAAGACAAATGGCGAAAGCTGTGGGGAACAAGGCCGACGCTGGATCCAGAAAGATAAGTAAAGAGAGGGAGAGAGAATCTCTTTGTAAAAGAGTACGGAAAGAGTTTACAATTACGGTAAATCAATCGTATTTGTTTAGCTTTTCCGGCTGGCCGTGAGTGAGAGCGGAAAACTGGTTGTGTTTTTCGCTTCAAAATAAGCCGTCGCCTAAAACATTTTCCGCACATTAATCTTCGGCATAAACCATCAATCTCACTCACCATTTGGCCTTGCCGCCAGCTAAACAAATACAATCAATCAATTACGACCTAAGAATTTAAATAGAAAGCATTTTTTAGAGCAATATGCCCATCGAAGACGGAATTCTCCAAGTGACTTTACTTACTTGGGGAATGTGCCACCGGAATCGGGAATACTATACGAACGAAGCTGATTTTTGGAATTGGTATGAAAGTGCTTTTGCCGAACTCCAGCAGCTTCCTGACCTAGCGGATGCACGCCAAGTATCTCTGTGTTATACAATAATCCATCCTTATCTACTCGAAAGAGGACATAAACAGATTTAGGGACATATCGCAGTTCTCAGGCAACCCCTTGGCCAGGCGGCTGACTTTTTCTCTAGAACACATTAAAAAACATAATCATTATAAAATAGCTATTAAAAGATGTAGGTATTAAGTCTGTGCTTGGGCGGTCGGCCTGCCTCGTCTCGCCCAGAAGCGGAGATCAGTTGAACAGAAGAATTATTCTCGAAGATAAGCGAGAATCTAACTTTTAGTTCAATAGCAACGCTCGGCAGGCCATCTTGACCAAGCCCACACAGACTTAACTTAATACATTCCTAAAAACATAATCATTATAAAATAACTATTAAAATAGAGAGATATGATCCAGACGATTACTGAACCGCACGATCCTTTGCACTTAAAAGCCGTGCTTCATCCTTTTGTACTTAAATGGTTTTTCTCCAAGTTTAAAGAATTCTCCCAGCCGCAGCTTTATGGCGTGATGGAAATCCATATGCGTAAGAATGTACTTATCTCCGCGCCGACAGGCAGTGGAAAGACATTGACTGCTTTTCTGTCGATCCTTAACGAACTTGTCGATTCATCACAGCAGAAAGCGCTGGAAGATAAGATTTATTGCGTTTATGTTTCGCCGCTGAAAGCCTTAAATTATGATATCCAGCATAATCTGCTGAAACCGCTGCAAGAGATGGAACAGCAAATTGGCGTCCCTTTGGGTATCCGTCTCGGAGTCCGGACGGGCGACACGACGGCAACAGAAAAAGCCAGGATGCTGAAGAATCCGCCGCACATCTTGATTACCACCCCCGAATCGTTGGCGATCATGCTCTCTTCGCTGAAGTTCCGCGAGCACCTGAAGAATGTTCAATGGCTGATCGTCGATGAAATTCATGCTTTGGCAGAGAACAAACGGGGAGTGCATCTCAATCTGACCATGGAACGGCTGCAGCGCCTTTCTCCGGGGATGATGAGAATAGGATTAAGCGCGACGATCGCGCCGCTGGAAGAGATCGCCCGCTATCTGGTAGGAAATAACGGCAATAGCGATCGGGATTGCGGCATTGTCGATGTCCGATTTCTCAAGTCCATGGATCTCCAGGTTTTAAGCCCGGCCTCCAGCCTGGTCGACGTGGAATACATGCTCATGCACCGCAAGATGTACGACCTGATGCATGAGTTAATCCAAGAACATAAGACAACACTTATTTTTACCAACACGCGCAGCGCGACAGAACGTGTCGTCCACAATCTGAAGAATATTTTCCCTCAATCCTACAAAGCAGATAATATTTCTGCGCATCACGGCAGTCTGAGCAAGGGTAATCGCTTAACGACGGAACAAGACCTGCGCGATGGTAAATTGAAAGTCGTCGTTTCTTCTACATCATTGGAATTGGGGATCGATATTGGATATGTTGATCTGGTCATCTGTTTGGGTTCCCCAAAATCTGTCGCCCGTTTTCTGCAGCGGGCAGGAAGAGCCGGGCACCAGCTTCACTCGACCGTGAAAGCAAGAGTTATCGTCATGGATCGCGATGATTTAGTGGAATGTTCACTGCTGCTCAAATCGGCAATCGAAAAAAAAATCGATCGGGTGCATATCCCGCAAAATGCACTTGATGTCTTGGCCCAGCACATTTATGGGATCGCCATTGATGAAGTGATCAATGTCTACGAACTATTCCATTTGATCAAGAGGAGTTATTGCTACCGCGATCTTGCCTGGGAAGATTTCTTTGAGCTGATCAAATATCTTTCCGGCCAGTATGCCAGTCTGGAAGAGCGCCATGTCTACGCCCGCATTTGGTACGACGAGAAAACGGGCAATATCGGAAAAAGAGGAAAAATGGCGCGGATCATCTACATGACCAATATCGGCACGATCCCCGAAGAGAGTTATGTCACGGTAAAGATCGGCGACCAGATTATCGGCATGATCGATGAGGGATTTCTGGAAAAATTACAGCCGGGCGATGCGTTTGTTCTCGGGGGGAATGTTTATATGTTCAAATTTTCCCGGGGGATGACGGCCCAAGTAACCGCATCAGTCAACCGGCCGCCGACTGTCCCCAGCTGGTTTTCGGAGATGCTCCCGTTATCATTTGACCTGGCGCTGGAGATCAGCCGGTTTCGGAGATTGATGAATGAACGCTTTACCAGCAAGAAGAGCAAGGAAGAGATCATCCAGTTCATCCATGATTTCCTCTACGTCGATGAAAAAGCGGCGGAAAGCATCCACGGTTATTTTGCCGAGCAATATCAGTTTAGTTTAATCCCTTCCGATAAGCAAATCGTTGTCGAACAATATACCGAAAAAGGACGGACATATATTATCTTCCATACTTTGTTCGGACGGCGGGTAAATGATTGTCTTTCCCGGGCTTTAGCCTTTGTCATCGGCAAATCACAGCATCGAGATGTGGAAGTAGGTATTACCGATAATGCTTTCTATCTGGCGGCGGAGAAGCCGTTCAATCCGTTGCGGGCGATGGAATTGCTCAAAAAAGAAAATTTGCACGACATCTTGGAACAGGCGATCGAACGCAGTGAGGCATTGAAACGACGGTTCAGGCATTGCGCGGCGCGTTCACTGATGATCCTGCGCAATTACATGGGGCGCACAAAACAGGCCGGCCGGATGCAGATCGGCAGTATGATTTTATTCAATGCCGTCAAGAGGATCAGCAATACTTTTCCCATCCTGAAGGAAGCACGCCGAGAAGTACTAGAAGACGTCATGGATTATGAACATACGCAAGAGATCATCGATCTGGTAAAGTCCGGGAAAATCGCACTGAAAGAAGTGCGCACAGCGACACCCAGCCCATTTGCTTTTGACCTGATCGCCGCCGGCTACAGCGATGTTATCCGCATCGAGGACAAGCATGAATTCCTGCGGCGGATGCACCAGCAGGTCCTGGCAACGATTGCCTTAAAAGACGGCAAGAAAAAAGTGAAAGAGAAACAGAAAGAATTTTCATACCAGACGTTTTGGGAAGACGCACAGCGCAAGCAGGTCGAAGAGAAAGATCTGTATAAAGAGAAATTGAAGATGCAGGTCTGGAACCTCCAGCATGTTCCGGTCTATGCCAAAGAAGAATTGGTAAAATTGGTGGATGATGGCAGTATGCGCCATGATGTTGTGCAGGAATGCCGGAAGCGTAAAGCAGAAATTGAAGCGGAGTGGCCGGCAGAGCTGAAAGAATTGGTGTTAGGCTTGATTGAGAAGTGAGATGTTTTTATTTGAATAATCCGCAATCATGAATCGTAAATTGCTCTTTTCCCGGCACGAGTTCTTGGATCTGGTTTAATTCTGCGGTATCGCCATAGCCAAAAAGATCATGATAGAGCCAGAGTGTGGCATCTGCCAGCCAGGGAGATTGTAATTTCGTTTCAATGCCAGAATGAAAGAGGCCATACAGAATGCCGACCTGCACCTTGGAGCCATCCTCATGACGGTGTTTTGGGACAAGATATTCACCAATTTTTTTGGCGGCAACAGCATCACGGAAGCCGACGAGGGGAATGGGCATAAGTGATGTCCACAGAGAATTGAGAACCAGAGAATGACAGCGTCGCGGCATCTCTGCAAGAGCAGAACCTCGGGAAAGATGATAGAGCACCGATGCGGGAAGGCTGCCACCGCCAACGAGAGCGCTGCCCTCCCCGTACTCTCCCGCAATGATCTCTGAGATTCCTACAGCCATAGTGCCAAGGCCTACTGCCATCGTTGATAGAAAGAGCAGATCAGAAGTTCCCTCTCCCGTATCGTAATCAACACTATACAACGGAACAGCTTCGGCACGGAGTTGGCGAGTGATCTCGCTATATTGTGGATCATCAAACAATTGCTCAGGAACTACCATTCCCATCCGTTCCAACACCATAAAATCCAAACTACTGATATCCACGTCTGCAAAAAGAGGGGCGCTTGATTCCCCGTGATTGCCCAATCCTAAATAATATCGGGCAGTATCTGTTTCAAATGTATGCAGTGCCATGCTAATATCTCCAGCGCGCTTTCCTGCCGCGCGTATCGACATGAGTAAAGCTTCGTCCTTTGCCGATGCCGCCATTTTTAAAAACACGCTCGGCATCACGGGCAATTATACGATAAGGGAGAGCAACATCAACAGCATCGCCGCTCGTATGCCGGCTTTTTGTCGGTCGTTTCCGATAACCGAGCCGATAAAGATCGTTGTTATAGCCAAAAGAACGGTACCCGGAATTGATGGCGAGCGGTTGTTTTATCTTTCTTCTTAATTCTTCCAGTTTTGTGATAATTTCTGGATCCAGCCGGAGATATTGTGTATATTGATCACCATTCCACGTCTGGACGTGGCGCGGATTTGCCCAACGCGTATCACGGATGATCGCAAATTCAGCGAGGGTGAAATGTTCTGAAATTCTTTTTCCCAGATCGGCTCGCGGTACTTCTAACAGCGCCACACCTCCGTTATTTGGATCGTAAAATTCACAGCGCTGATGGATTAATCGCCTTCCTTGCACACTTTGCCCATTGTAGTGATCACAAAAAGATCCGCCGACCAAATCAGGATCAGTGATAATCTTCAGCTCTAACCCACTGGGGAAACGAATGGTCTTTCGCGGCTCTCGTCTGCGTGTACTCCGGCGAGGAAGATCTTCCTCACGATGCTCTCTTTCTTTATGCACGGAGGATGACCGGCGGCCACAGGGAACGTATAATACTTGACCTGGATAGATTCGGTCGTGATTTGGAACATGGGGATTATACAGCAGAACTTCCGACAGGCTTGCGCCGGATT
>Ga0209541_10013464_pt1 | contig 12493 bp, 10 predicted proteins | sample RifCSPlowO2_01_FD_184027 | JGI IMG/M metagenome (GOLD analysis project Ga0209541, IMG submission 184027) | Groundwater microbial communities from Rifle, Colorado - Rifle CSP2_plank lowO2_0.1 (SPAdes) (version 2) | ecosystem: Environmental > Aquatic > Deep subsurface > Groundwater | place...
TTTAATAAATTAAACAGAGTAGAACTTTGGGATGGAAAAGCAGCAGAAAGAATTGTAAATGTGATTAAAAATGAAAAAATTAATTAAAGTTTATCCTTACATTTTGATAGTTTTATTTTCTGTCTTAATGTTCTATAAGATATTCAGACCAGGATTTATGGTATTCTTGGATAATCCTTCACATTTATCCATGTACCAGTACTACATAGAAAATATAATTCTAAATCAAAATTTTATATTTGGATTTAATCCGAGTGACTTTGCAGGTTTCCCTATTGGGTCTATTTATTCTCAGATAGGGTTTATTCTGTTAACCCCGATGAATTTAATCTTAAAAATCCGTTTAGAATTAGCATACAAAATACTAGTTTTTTTTGCATATTTAACCCCGTCTTTATTAATTTATTTTATTTGCTTAAAACATTTCAGCAAAATTCCATCGTTAACAGTAAGTTTAATCTATCTAATCACATGGAAAGATGTAGTCTTGACCGTATTTGGGGGAATGTGGACTTATTATATAGGAATATCTTTTCTTTTAGTTTTTCTCTACTTTTTATTAAAATTCTATGAAAAGTCTTCTTTCAAGTACGTTCTTATATTATCTTTGTTATTATCCCTTATAATATTATCTCACCCCTTTGCAACATTCGCGGCTTTATATCTAATGTTTTCATTTTTTTTAGCTAATTTAATACTAAGGAAATCATGCGTAAAAAGAACTACTCTCGGATTGGGGGTAGCATTATTAATCTCTGTTCTTATAACCGCAGTATATACTTTTCCATTGGTATCAGACTTAAGTCCATGGCTAAGAAGCTACGCGTGGGGGTTGGCCACGAACTACCCACAAACAATATACAGATTATTACTGCCTTTAGCTTTCGCTGTCCCACAGAATTTGATGGTGTCAGATTTGGTAAACCCGTTACTAGGCCACAATTACTCGATTTTTTTCAAAAATGCATGGCAGTTCTTCGTAGCTTCATTCCCACAATTGATAGTTTTCATTTTTACAATAATTGGGTTAAGGAGCTATATTAAAACAAAGAAGGATAGTTCGGACAAAATGTTCTTCCTCACTTCACTACTAATATTCTCAATAATATCTATTATAGTTTCAAGCGGATTTTGGCACCTGCACGAGTTCTTGCATAACATTCCAATACTTAGTGGATTGATTAGTCATAGATTTCAAATCTATACTGAAATAGGCATGTTGGTATTTGCAGCATATGGAATGACAGAGGTATGGAAAAAAAGAGTGTTCACTGGGAAGATATTTAGATACAGGAACATTATAGCATTAGTTTTATTACTTTTTGTTTTAATAAACTTTAGTTCATATTATCCATCAGAAAAGATAGTGAGAACATCAGGAAGCTCAGAATTATTTAGTAATGAAGTAATGCCAATGTGGGAGTGGATAAAATCTAATATTGATGGAAAAGAAACAAGAGTTTTGTTCCAATCCTTCTGGAGAAATGCAGAGGACGGATATGATAGTGATAGCATAAATGCTATGTCTATTCATTTTACAAATGTAAATTATATAGGGGGATGGACGGGTGGAACTCCAAACCCCACTGAATTTTATTTGACATCAACAAAAGGGAATAGGATACTGGGAAAAACAATAGAAACCATTTCGGACGATGAGATTGTTGAAAGATTAAAAATGTTAAATGTTAAATACATAATTGCCATTGAGCCAAAGTTAAAAGAGAAATTAGAAAGCTCAAATAATTTTAAAAAAGAAAAATCAATAAGAAGATTCGATATTTACTCATTAGAAGATTATGACCCAGAGTGGGTAGAATTCAAATACCCTACTGAATACGAAATAACGAATTTTGAAAGTCAAAATATAAACATAGAGATAAATAACAAGGGAAGTAATGAAGTTCTCATAAAAGTAGCCAATAACCCCTACTGGAAAGCCTATGTAAATGGAAATGAAGTAGAAATAGAAGATAACGGGTTTGGGCTTATGAATATCGGTTTAGAAAACGCTGAAAAGATTAGCTTAAAATTAGAGTACAATCCCAGAAAACCAGTTTACATAGCAATAACTATTTTCGGAATTCTATTGCTCATCTTCATTTCATTATACTATAATATTACCAGAAACAAAGTTATTTAAAACAAACTTCTATAATTTTATGGATGGAAGAAAACCACCTAAAGAAAATATTTTCTGGAGCATTAATAATTTTACTAGGGACAGTTCTCTCAAAACTTTTGTCTTATGGCTACAGAGTAATTGTGGGTAGAATAGGAACAGAGCAGTATGGTTTACTATCTTTAGGCTTGGCAATATCAGGAAGTTTAATTGTTATTTCAACTCTAGGCCTAAATGTAGGGGTCCAAAGGTATGTTTCTTATTACAAAGGCAAGTTAGACAACCCAAGAATAAAAGGGGTTATAACTTCATCATTAAAGATATTATTACCGTTAAGCTTAGTATTTGGTTTATTATTATTTCTACTGTCAGATTTTGTTTCCGTCAAATTCTTCCATAATGAAAATTTATCTTTAATATTAAAAATCTTGTCTATATCAATTCCATTAACTGTTTTGGGAGATGTTTTCTTAAATACTATAAGAGCATTCCAGAAAGTAAAGTACGAAGTGTATACAAAAAATATAGGGGAAAGTTCAATAAAATTCTTGCTGACATTCATTTTTGTTTATTTTGGTTTCGGAGTTATAGGTGCAAGCATAGCTTACATTATAGCCGGATTTTTTACTTTCATAGTATCATTAATTATTGTAGAAAAAAAAATATTCCCCGTATTTAGAACAAAAGTAAAATCAATAAAATCTAATAAAGAGTTAGTAATGTACTCAATTCCATTAGTTCTGAACACCTTCGTCTTTTTAGTGATTTTATGGACAGATACAATCATGCTGGGTTACTTCAGAAATGCATCTGACGTAGGAATTTATAATGCCGCGCTTCCAACAGCGCAATTGATGCTCGTAATTCCAAATGCTTTAGTCATTTTATTCCTCCCAATATTAAGTGAGCTTTACGCACAGGAAAAAACACATATGTTTTCTTCATTATACAAAACAGTAACAAAATGGATTTTTGGAATAAATTTATCACTCCTAATAATCATTTTATCCTTTCCAAAAGAGATACTTAATGTTCTATTCGGAAAAGAATATGTGGTAGGTTCAGACGTTCTTGTCTTAATCTCAGTCTGCTATTTCATATTTTACTTATTTTTAACATCAAACAGGATTTTATTAGCCTTAGAAAAAACAAAATCTGTTTTTTATATTACATTAATAGGAGCAGTTTCCAACTTCTTCCTTAACTTAGTATTAATCCCAAAATATGGGATGATGGGTGCAGCAGTGGCAACTGGAATTTCTTTAATTGCAATGGCATTAATATTACTATTTTATACAAAAAAGATAATTAAAGTTACACCTTTTAAAATAAATTATCTAAAAATAATCTTATCAGCCATATTGGCGTTTTTTGCAGTATCATGGTTAAAAAAATATCTTATAACAGACTCGCTATTCGGATTAATAATCTCTTCAATAATCTCTTTGTTGATTTATCTAGCAATACTATTTGTTCTAAGATCGTTTGAAGAAGAAGACAAAGAGATGTTAAAGTCTTTAAAATTAGGCCCTTAACAACTTTATTAAACCTTTTCAAATTAATTTTACTATGGAAAAAGAAGTTTATGATAAAATTTGGGATAGAAAAAAAGATCAGAAAGTAGATTATTCAAAAAAAGGAACAAGAGTTTATGAAGCTTCTAAATTAATTAAAGATTGTGATAAAATCCTAGATGTCGGGTGCGGAGATGGAGCTTTATTTCATTTAGTAAAAGATAGGGTTAACCAATACTATGGAACAGACATATCAAAAAAAGCTTTATCTTTGTTAAAAGATAAAAAAGTAAAGACAAAAACAGTTAACATCAACACTGAGAAACTGCCATTTAATGATAACATGTTTGATTATACAATATGCTTAGACGTAATAGAACATGTATTTGACCCTTTAAACCTTGTAAACGAGTTGTTTAGAGTAACAAAACCAAAAGGACATATAATCATCTCAACTCCTAATATAAGATACTATAAACACATCTTAAAACTTATTTCAGGAAGATTTCCCAATACTTCAGGAGACAAAGAACATTATGATGGGGGTCATTTGCATTATTTTACTTATAAGGATATAATAACCCTATGTTCAGGAAAATCCTCAAAAATAGAGAAATATGGCATAAATAAAAGAGTTCTAGTAGAATTCCTGTCTGGTGGTATATTGATAAAGGCAGAAAAGGCATAAGGTTTATAACTATTTCTTAAAGATTAATGCCTATGAATGTCTTAGGAATAACCGGACCAATATCATGGAATAATGCAGCAGCATTGATTAAAGATGGCAAGCTAATAGCAGCTGTAGAAGAAGAAAGATTCACAAGGCATAAATTCGCTCCAAGAGTTCTTCCAAAAAATGCTATAAAATACTGCTTGAAGGCAGGAGATATAACCTTAAATGATGTTGATAAAATAGCAGTAGGTTTTGACACTCCAGAAGCTTTTATGAGGAAAGGATATGGAATTTATCTAAAACATCTAAGATTCTATCCTTTTATAAAAAAGAATAATTATGTCGGAGACCCATTAGAAGGGGTTGATGCTTATTTTACCTACAAAAGAGAAATGATGAAGTTAAAAGAGCTTTTCAATGATAAAGATATATTAAAGAAAGTAGTCTACATCCCACATCACACAGCTCATGCAGCAAGCACATATTTTGCATCTGGTTTCCAAAAATCAAATATAATATCCTTAGATGGAAGAGGGGAAGATAGCTCAACTTTATTAGCAATAGGTGATAATGGAAAAATTGATGATTTTAAAGAATTCTCAGTTCATAATTCTCTGGGAAACCTCTATTCAACATTCACAAAATGTCTCGGCTTTAATCCCCATAGTGATGAAGGAAAAGTTATGGGTCTTGCATGCTATGGCAAACCAACTTATGATTTAAAAAATATAGTGAAGCTAACAGAAGAGGGTTATGAGTTCTCAAGAAACTGGCATTATGAGGTAACAAAGTTATTCGGCAGTAACTTAAGAAGAAAAGGAGACCCACTAACAAAGGAGCATGAGAATTTAGCAGCATCTTTACAGCATACTTTAGAAAAAGCTGCAGTGCACTTGGCAACTGTAATGCATGAAAAAACAGGCTATAAAAGTTTCTGTTTAGCAGGAGGAGTCTCATTAAACTGTGATATGAACTCTAAAATATTATTCAAGGATTTCGCAGATGATATATTCATACAACCCGCAGCACACGATGCAGGCTCTGCTTTAGGCGCTGCAATGTATGTAAGCTCCAAACTAGGAGACAAGCCTTATTTTAAAATGGAGCATGCTTACTTAGGTCCAGAGTATACAAATGATGATATAAAAGAAGCATTAACTGAATGCAAACTAAAAGCGGATTTTTACAAAGATATAGAGGGAATAACAGCAGAAAAATTAGCAAAAGGGTACATAGTGGGATGGCATCAGGGGAGAATTGAATTTGGACCAAGGGCGTTAGGGGCAAGATCTATTTTAGGCCATCCTGGAAAAAGAGGAATGAAAGAAAAAATTAACAAAGAAGTCAAGCATAGAGAAAATTGGAGGCCATTTGCTCCATCAATGCTTGCCGAGTCAATGAAAGACTATGTTGAGAATCCTTATGACAGCCCATTTATGATATTAACATTTAATGTAAAAGAAGAAAAGAGAAAAGAGATTTTAGAAGCAACACATGTTGATAATACAGTAAGAGTGCAGACTGTAAAGAAAGAAATAAACCCTCGCTATTATAAACTAATAAAAGAATTTGAAAAACAAACTTCAACTCCAGTTTTATTAAACACATCTTTTAATGATAATAACGAGCCAATAGTATTAACTCCAAGGGATGCAATAAGAACATTCATGGTTTCTGGAATGGACTATCTCGCTATCGGAAATTATCTGTTAAAAAAATCTCTTAAATAATGTTTTAGTTCTATAAGCAACAATAAGCCAGATCATATCTAAACCTAAGATAAACGCTTTAATCTTACTCCCGGTAACAGAACTCTCACCAACTCTTTTTTCATAAGTTAAAGGAACTTCCAGATATCTTATTTTTGTATTTATTATATGTAGCATCATTTCAAGCCCAAAATTAGACCCACCCTTTACAAATTTAGGCTCTATTTTTTCTAAGGCTTTTCTGCTTACCAATCTCATTGTACATCCAGCATCAGAAAATCTGTCAGTATTGAATAAAAATTGCATTATTTTTGCAACAAACCAGTTTCCCCATTTAATGAACATGCCCATGTTTGCGCCTTTTTGTATCATAGCAGTATGAGTCCTTGTACCAAAAACAACATCAACATCATCTGAATACGCAAGGAGCTTTATTACATCTTTTCCTAAGAATGTTCCATCAGGTTCAGCTAGAATTATAAGGTCACCTTTAACTTCCTTAAATCCTCTCCTTATCGCATGCCCATATCCTTGTTTTGTTTCAAAAACTTGTCTTGCCTTGGTTTTTTCAACTTCCTCTTTAGTTCCTTCAGCAGCATTGTTATTAACAACAACAATTTCGTCTACAAAACCAGATTTAAAAAAATCATTTATTGCTCCCCTTATAGAATCCTTTTCATTATAAGTAGGAAATATCACAGAAACTTTTTTTCCTTCCCACATGTTAATTCACCTTCTCTCCTATTATAAGCATTTGTTTTGCCATTGGCCTATAAGGCATTCTCAGATAAATCCTCACTAAAAATCCCGATTTAGGCAATCTTGATTTCAATGAAAAAGGTAAGAACTTTCCATCTTGTCTTGTTATATTAAATTTATGCTTCTTCAATAGATCTGCCAAGCTGATATCAGTATAGATTGTTTTATGTGTATAATCATCAAAATACGTCTTATGTGAATGCTTAAAATTCGGCTGTATTAGTATAACCTTCCCTTTAGGTTTCAAGACTCTAAATATTTCATTTAACGTTGATTCTGCTTCCTCAACAGAGAGGTGCTCTAACAAATTACTTGAAAATACTACATCAAACTTATTGTTTTCAAATTTCTTTAAATCAGTACAACTGCTAACAAATGTCTTTACATCATTCAAAGCATATTTTGTAAACTCTCTATACAAATCAAGGGCATATTTTTCCTTAGCTTTGATATTATTAATAAAAGAGCAGTAACCTGCTCCAAGATCTAGAACTATAGAATCTCTTGGAATATACCTTTGCAAGTATACAACAATCTCCTTCCAGACTTTCTCTCTATCAGTATCAAAGGAAAATCTTGTAGTATAATACTTATTATCAGACATAATTCTTCTCTAAGTATCTATAGAACAAATTTTTTAAATGTACCTCTACCGGCATGCCTGAGATGTGATACTTCATTCTAAGCCTTGCAAGAGGCCTATAAACCTTAGACATATTCCTAAATAAGAAGAAACGGGGTTTATTAGACAGGAAATGCCATTCTATTTTCCTATCCACAAATAAGGCCGTAAGATACAGCATATCCATAAGTCTCTTTCTACCAGGATTTACCCACGGGCACTTCTTAGCTGCAGTTCCAGGGTCTAAATCGGCCCATTCCATCAATGTTTTCGGAGGCTGATAGCCATGCTTTACTGCAATTTCATATAATTCAGTTCCAGGATAAGGTGCAAACTCAGTCATGCTGCTTATCTGGGCATGAGGGTTCTCTTTCAATAATCTCAGAACAAGGTTAGTTGTTAAAAATAAATCATGCTCAGTCTCTCCGGGAACACCAGTAAAAAAGTTGTAAGAAGGTCTTATTTTAGGATGTTGTACTAACTTCCTATTAACGTTTATTGTATCTTCAACTTTTATTCCTTTCTTAATAAAATCCAAAATTCTTTGCGATCCAGACTCAGCACCTATATGTAACTCTCTAACACCAACATCTTCCATTAAGCTGAATAGTTTATGGTTTGCTCTTGTAAGTTCATCCACTCTAGTTCCTCTAAATCCAAGAACAACATCTATCTTTTCTTTCCTCATTGCCTCAAATAATGCCTCTGCTCGTTTTAGATTTACAAAGAAATCATTATCATTAATGTACAAATAATCAGGATTAAATTTATCCATAACATATTTTATATGCCTTATAGTTCTGTCAACATTTTCAGGAATCCATTTGCTATCTGTTGCAGGGACATGGCAGAACGTGCATTTATGGGGGCATCCACTACTTGTTAATATTGAAAAAGAAGTTTCATTAAACCCTTCTCTCTTATATTTCTTTATATCTACTAAATCATAAGGAGGAATTTCATCTTCTAGTGCATTCAAATCAGTAGGTAATCTTTTTGGATTTTGTATTAACTTCCCATCTTTATCCTTGAAATGTAATCCTGGGATTCCATGAAAAGATTTTCCTTTATCTAATGCTTCTAATGTCTCATATAAAGTAATCTCCCCATCTCCTTGTACAACTGCATCAATCAATGGATGCTCTAAGGTCTGCATGGGTAACAAAGTAGGATGTATTCCTCCCCAGATAATAGGCACTTTTGAATTATCCCTTACAAATTGTGAAACTTCCAAAGCATAATGTATTGGCTTTCCAGTCATAGAAGAAACCATAACGGCAGAAGGGTCTCTTTTTAATGCTTTTAATAATGTGTTTTTCCATTCTTTGTCTATCCTGCAGTCTATAATTGTAATCTTATATCCATTAGAATGAGCAACTCTTGAAGCATGGATTAAAGCCAAAGGCAAATCTATAATAATCGTTCCATACACCCCTATTTTGGGATAAACCATAATTAATTCTTTCATTTCCAACACCCAAGATTAAGTTAAATTAACAATATTAAAAAACCGAATAATACTTTTTAAACCTTTTGGTGCTATAATCTATATGAATAAAAAAGAAGTTTTATCTTTCTCGGTTTTTGTAGTAGTTATCACAATATTCTCTGTTTTTAATACAGGATATAATCCTCCAGAAGTGGATGATGCAAGCTCTACATATCTGAGTATGGCAAATCTAAAAGAGGATCCAGATCTTTACAAGAACGATTTTTACATTCAGGCAATAAAAGGCATTCCAGCTGATCCATTTACACCAATAGCCCGGTTCCATGAACCTTCAATTTCAGAAGGAGATTGGGGGGAAGTGATATTATTCAGTTTAGACACAGACAAAAATGATTTGTTTGCTATACCTGTATTTTCTGGAGAGCAGGAATATTCACCATTCAGATTCTTGGCTCAAAGAGCAGTGTTTCTTGAGTGGAAAGGTACAGGAGCATCAGTCTATGCCCCTTCTTTAGTCCCCGAAATAAGAAAAAGGTTCATTGATTATTGTAAGGTTGATATAGAAGATTACAATGACAGAGGTTTATTTGTTAAAGATTGTAAAAAAAATTATGAATTTATGGCAGATGAAGATTTTAGGCTTTTAAACATAAAATACAATGTAAAATATTTAATAGAGAATAAACAAGAAGTACAAAGAAGGTTGAGTCTTCCTGTTGCAATGGAAAATGAAAAATTTATTATTTATTATCTCGGTGATATAAATGAAAAAAATAATTTAAGGAAAGCAAATGAAAACTAAAACATTCTACGACAAGTATCCTTTCTTTTATGATGATCCAGAGAAAGAAAGATTAGTAATGGAAGAACTGCCGTTAGGCAAGTTTGTTAAAAAATACATAAAAGAAGATTCTAAAGTAGTAGATGTTGGCTGTGGCTGCGGAATAAAAGCAAAATATATTCTAAAAAGAATAAATTTAAAGGATTATACAGGCATAGATATATCGAAAAAATCATTAGATATAGCTAAAATTCTCAACCCAGGAATAAAGACTATTAACGCTTCTAATACAGACTTGCCAATACCATCCAATTATGCGGATATTGTTATTTCTGATGGGGTTATTCATCATACCGAATCCCCTTATACGTCATTCAAGGAAATTGTTAGAATAATAAAAGAAGGAGGCAAAGTCTATCTTTCAACTTATAACAGAGAACATTTGTTCTACTGGGCTTATAGATTATCTGCTTTTCTTAGATTATTAAGAAAGGTTCATTTAGATTTTATCAATAAATTAATTTTCTTTCCTTTTTATTTCCTGTTCTGGAATCAATTAGGGATAATGTTGTTATATAAGAAATTTAAGTTAATCTCAATAAAGGAAAGCTGGGCAATGTTTAATGATAATGTTATGGCCCCGATAGCTTATTACTATTATTCGGATGATATTCTTCTTTGGTGTGATATAAACAATATAAATGTGTTAGAAAAGGAAACATACATTTATGGACAGATGCTAAGTTATGTTCTAGAGAAGAAGGCAGGTAAGGCTCATGTTCACTAATCCCAATTTACTTTTCTTCTCAGTATTCATATTGACAAGAATCCTATTAGTTGTATCAGTATTTTTCCTCGCTCAAACATTATTCAGAAATAAGTTAGTATCTTACCTGGCGGTAATAGCAGTATTAATTATAAGGGGGAATATTGGTATGGTTCCTGGAAGCTACGATATCCTTGACAACATAGCTTTTCCATTTTTCTTAGCAATTCCTTTTTTACTATTCTCACTTACCTTCTTTTTGAAAAAGAAATACATAATTTCATCTTTACTGCTTGCAATTTCATTCTATTTGCATGCAACAACATCAATATTCTTGTTATTAGTGTACGGATTCTATTTTTTAGTATATTTCAAAAGAATAAACAAAAAGGTTGTCTTATCTGTAATCTTATTCTTAATAATAACATTTCCTATATTGTTTAGATCAATTATGTCTGATACGTCTATATCTGATTTTAGCCTATGGTTTAATTTCTTAAAATTAAGAGTATCAGGGCACTTCTTCCCATCAACTTGGCCGTTCCTAAACACTTCTCTATTTTTTGTACTAATTGCTATGTTTATAATTTCACTAAAGTACGAACAAGATAAAACAAGAAAGAATGAAGTTATTATTTTATCTCTAGGATCTTTACTATTACTTTTAATTTCATTTATCTTCACAGAAATATATCCAGTAGGCTTTGTTATACAGACAAGTCTTTTCAGAGGCATTGTAGTATTCAGAGTAATAGCTCTGATTTACGTAATAAACTTCATAGTAAACTCATTTAAATATAAATCCAAAATGTTATTAGCGTCAGGGATGGCCTTATTATTGATATCAACTGCAATAATACCTGTTTTCACAGGAGCACAGAAAGGAGTTTTCTCCGATGTTAATATACCTGGAGACACAGAATTATCTGAAAGTGAATCTCTAAGCACAAAAGAGGAGTATACAGCTCAAGAAACAGTTGAAAGTTCTAATGAGTCAGACTTGAAAAAAAATGATGAACCAAGAAATTATGAATTATAAATATTAATCAACCTTTCAGCTATTTTTCTGTAGCTAAAATTTTCCTCGACAGTTTTCCTTGCCTCTTTAGATAACCTGTTTCTTTCTTTTTTATTATTAATCAAAAAATTTATTTTTTCTTTTAAATCATTTATATTATCTAATTCAAAATTAATTCCCCCTCCTTTCTTTATAAAATGATTAACAACTTTCCTATTAGGGATTATTACTGGTAGTCTACAGGACATCGCCTCAACAATAGTTATTGTTGCTCTGGAAGGCCACACCCCAATGTCTGCAGCAGAATAATAATAAGGCAATTCTTTTTGCGCAATCCTATCAATAAATATAGTCTCACCAGATAATTTCTTCAACTCTTCTATGTATTCTTCATCCCCTCCTCCAAGAATTAAAATTTTAGCTTTTAGTTCGGAAACAGCATTAATCAAAATCTCTAATCTTTTTATCCTTCCAATATGTCCTGCCGAAATAATTAAAACTTCATCTTTAATCCCTAGTCTATCCCTTATTTCTTTTCTCTTTTTCTCATTAAACTTAAAATGCTCAGTATCAGCTCCGAGGCTTGATTCAATTATCTCTTTTTTAATTCCATAAACACTTATCAGAAAATCTTTAGCTTCAGGGTTTGTAGAAATTATCTTATCTGCTTTATTGAAGGTATAAACACATAAAGGTTTTCTTAATAATTTTGTAGTTAATCTTGCCTTTAATGTTGGAAAGATATCATAGTCATGCTGGTCTGCTATTAACTTATATTTTAGTTCATCCTTGTAAAAAGCAGGCATTGCAGAAATAAACTGCCTTGGTTCGTGCACATGCACAACATCTGGCTTTATCTCTTTCAGTATTTTCTTCATGCCTTTAACAACTAAAAAATCTTTTATTCCAAAAATAACAGGAAGTCTGATTATTTTAACGCCTTCAAATTCAGATTCTAATTCTGTAATCTTAACACCCGGAATTTTTGGGTTCCTGTCGGTAGTTATGACATAAACCTCATGACCTAATTCTTTCTGGTTTAAGGATAGGTAAGTTTCCTCATAACCAACATTAGGATC
>Ga0209541_10013466_pt1 | contig 12492 bp, 12 predicted proteins | sample RifCSPlowO2_01_FD_184027 | JGI IMG/M metagenome (GOLD analysis project Ga0209541, IMG submission 184027) | Groundwater microbial communities from Rifle, Colorado - Rifle CSP2_plank lowO2_0.1 (SPAdes) (version 2) | ecosystem: Environmental > Aquatic > Deep subsurface > Groundwater | place...
CTGAAAACACGCTGGCTAAGTTTTTTTGCGGAGCAAAAGCTAAATCAGCGGGCGCGTCCAAAACCGCAGCCGGCGCCGTATGAAAAACTTTATTGGACAGCGAGAAAGCAGTATCTTTAAAATTAAGAGCCAGGACACCGCCAACCATAAAAACTATAATTAACACGGAAGCCAGTAAATAATGAATATCGCTTTGCCGAGATTCATCAATTTGCCAAAATTCACCAATAGGCTTGCTTGTTTTAACTATGTTGCCGGCGCCGACAGGCGGCAAATCATTATTTTTATAGCTCTGTAAAGATGACAGGGAGACAAACCAATTTTTCCCGATTCTCCGGCATTTTAGTTTTCTTAAACGGCAAAGCTGGCCAATGTAGTCATTGGCATAGCCGGTCAATTCCGAAGCCTCTTTTGCGGAAATATACTTTTCTGTATCAAAAAATATTTCTGACATTTTTTTGAAATTTAGAGCTAATCTCGTATTACCGAGATACCTTATTATTATTGTACAGAGAATAAAAATAAATTTATACAACACTTTATCCGCTCTTTTTGATAATTTTACGGTTGTGACTTTCTATATATGCGCGTCTTTCGTGAGGTTTTAGTTTGAAAGCGCAATTCAGCTATTTAAGGTTATGTACTATCAAGGTTTAGCAAGGTTTAATAAACTAATTTTGAGGTTTTGTGAATATGAAATAGCTCAGATATTGCGGCGAAGGTTTCGGCCAAGCCAAAGATGGATAACAGTTATCCACAATTGCGAGCGTGTAATATTTATAATCAAAATCCGGCCAATTTTGCAAGCTGACCGAAGTCAAAGGCGTGGGCCGCGAGAAAAGCGAGCGTAACATTGAAAATAATATTTCCGAGGAAGAGCGGCGTCATTGTTTTCCAGAACGGAAGCCGTGCTAATCCGGCCGGAATGGTAATGAAATCGTTGGACATCGGAAGAAGACTGCTGTAAACAAAACAAAGCAGCATAAAAAGTTTCGGGCGCGCTTGAGCGACGCGGTAGAGCATGCCGAACCATCTGCCGACTTTTTCCGGCATTATTGCGCTGCCCTGATAACCCACAAAAAAAGAAGTGGAGTCGCCGAGCATAACTCCGGTCGCCGCAAGAACGCCCAAAAAGAGCGGGTTCAGTCCTCCGCTTGCGAATGTTACCAAAAGCAAGTGGTACGGAATTACGTTGAAAATCGTAAACCCTCCGAGAACTGCGGTTACAAAAAGAAGCGCGTAGGCGTTGTTTACGCCTACCCAGTTGATTATCTTCTCGGGGCTTAAATAAACAAACACATACACGGAGAGCCCCACAAAGAACAGCACAGACGCCGCTCCTATGAAAAATTGTTTCTGTTTTCTGGTCATTGCGTTTTTATCTGGGATTGCGCGCCGGGAAAATTCTCAAAACGCTCGCCTCAACCTGTCCCGCGGCGTTCATACGGCCGACGGCGATTACATTGTCTCCGACGCGGAGAGTTTTGGCCGCCACAAGCCGTCTCCCTTCGCGGATGTCAGTGTCTATCTTTATCAGAACTTCAATCTTTTTTTCATCGCCCGCGACAATTGAAAACCCAGCGCTATTTATCTCCAATATGCGCCCGAAATACTGGGCTTCCATCCAGTCCTGCACAAAACCGGTCCGCAAAACGAACACAATAAAGATAAGGCTCAGCACCAAAGCTGAAAGCAAAATGGCGATGACGATATTTGAAATCTGTTTAAAACTTTTATTCATTTTTTTGTCTGTGTTATTCCGAAATTATTACAGGTATTTCAAGGGCATCGTCGTGCTCGGGCAGGCCGGACGGATTGTCCTTGCGGAGTATCAGGGAGCCTCTTGGACTATACGCGTTTTTATCCGCAGTAAATTTCAGCGTTGCTTCAAACGGGACAAATTCCGTAGTCATCCATTCGCTCTTTGCCGTTGCAATCCCCTGCGCGATGATTAGCCCGTCCCAATTGACCAGAAACACAGGAAAGCTTGCTTCAAAAAACCAATTGCCCCTTGCCTGCCCTAAGAGCACAAGCGGGCTTCTGACTATTTCATTTGGGCGCGGAGATTCAAGGCGGATCAAATCGGCCTTCTCAATTGTATTGCCTATATCCTCAACGAATGTTTTGTCGCCGTGCCTGCACCGGCGCGGATAGCTTTCCATTACCGCGTTGCCCGCTTTTACGCATTCTTCAAAGCTCGTTACAACCGGCGCGGGAGCTTCTTTTTTTGAGAGCTTCCATGCAACGCTTGAACCAGCGATTATTAAAACGGCGATAATTACAGGCAGTGTTTTTTTCATAATCTTATTTTAACACTTTACAAAGCTGCCCGCTCATATAGAACAGCTTACTTCCGCTTAAAATCCGCCCAAAGAGACAAAACTCCGAGAGCCAAGAAAAGTAATGCTTCAAGCCAATTCTGTTTTTGAAACGCCTCAATTAAAGCAATGCCGAAAAATATTATAAAAAAACCGTAATATTCGCAAATTTTATGTTGTTCATGATATAACAATACCTTGATTAAAGCCGAAAAATCAAGTAAAATAAGCAAGTTACGGAAAATATTGGGGGGATCGTCTAGCGGTAGTTGCCGACAGGCTACCCGTTGTAAGTGTGTGGTGCATTACCCAAGATTGCATTTGAAAGTTTATTGGGGGATCGTCTAGCGGTAGGACACCGCCCTTTGGAGGCGGGTACCTTGGTTCGAATCCAAGTCCCCCAGCCGGTTTCAATAACAAGGCTAAGTCACAGTAATTTATATCTTACTTCAATAACATCCTAGAATACGCAGACAAGTTTTTCTTTAAATATGGACTTAAAATCTACCTACAATAGAATAGCTGGAGACTGGATGAAAGACCATCATGGCGATACGTGGTGGTTTGAGGGAACAGATAAATATTTATCTTTTTTTAAACCAAACGCTTTTATTCTTGATATCGGATGTGGAGCCGGAGAAAAATCGAAATATTTAGCAAAAAAGGGTTTTGATGTAACAGGTATAGATTTTTCGGAAGAAATGATCAAATTGGCTAAAGAGCAAGTTCCGGCCGGAAAATTTTTTGTCAAAGACATTAAATTTCCCCTGAATTTTGAGAAATCCTTCGATGGTGTTTTTGCTCAGGCTGTTTTATTACATATTCCAAAAAATGAAATTGTCAATGTTTTAAAAAATATAATCACCCCGCTTAAATCAAAAGGTTATTTTTACGCGGCAGTAAAAGAATTAAAGCAAGGCGATAAAGATGAGAAAATTGTAAAGGAAAATGATTATGGTTATGATTACGAGAGATTTTTTAGCTATTTTACTTTGGATGAATTAAAGAAGCATATTCAAGACATTGGACTGAAAATTGTTTATGGAAACGTTGTTCCGTTCGGAAAGACAAATTGGATTCAAATTATTGCTAAAAAATCATAGCTACTATAATTAATTTATGGAAACACCGCGCGGACAAAAAGAGCTGACCCTTGAAGAGAAGCTGGCTTTGGCATACAAAATGACCCAAACAAGCGAAGACTTAAACCGTTTTATTGAAGGATACGGAGGGTTTGATACGTTCGCGAAGTCCTGGGCCAATTTAGAACAACCTCGCGCTTAGTTATGACAGCCTTAAAACCGAGCAACAAAATCATATATAAACCGTTCTATAAGCATGACTAAAAAACCAATATTAAACGCTTTGGCGGCCGTGGCTTATATATCGCTTGTGGCCACGCTTATGTTCTACGGCCCGCATATTGAAGGCAAAAATTTAGGCGTGCTCATCCCTATCACCATGCTTTCGCTTTTTGTTTTCTCGGCGGCGACAATGGGCTTTATTTTCTTTTACTGGCCCGTACGGCTCTATTTTGACGGCGAAAAAGAAAAAGCGGCAGGCCTTTTCTTAAAAACCCTTGTTTTTTTCGGGGTCATCACCGCCGTAATTTTGCTTACGACTTTTCTTGTCTGATCGGCGGAGTTTTTATTTTTCTATTTTATACAACGCGCTCGCGCCCGAACGGAAAACTGCGGTTCCCAATTCCGTGAATTTATTTTCGTTCAGATTTTTGTAAGTAGTGCGTTCAAGGGCACCGACGTAAACATATTGAACGCCGTATCTGCGTATTATCTCCAGCGCTTCGGAAGCACTGTTTGTTTCGTAAAGTCTTTGAATGTCTCCCTCGACTTTGGCAACCGCTCCCCAGCCGGTCTCTATACCCTTGCCGGGCACCGCGTTCCTGGCGGCTTCCGCGTCAAATCTCCAAGTCCACTCGTGAGTTTTCCATCCCATTGGGGTAATCATCCCTGAAAATGCTGAAATGCGCGCGTAAGTTGTGTAGCTGTCGCCGACGGCTTCGGCAATGACCGCGCGGCCGGTAATATTATTGTTTATATATTGAACCGCGTTCCAATCCTCGGGCATCTCTCTTCTCATCCATACCGAGCCGTCCAGCTCCCCCATTTTGCCGACAGGCAAATAAAATTGTTTGAAAGCCTGATACGGATAAAAAGCGCCCGCGATAAGCGCCAAAGAAAGCATGCACCACCCCGCGCGGCGAGGAAAAGTGTGCTCGCGGTATCGGTTACGAGCGTTACCTTCGCGCCGGATAAGGGCGTAAGCCGCGGCGGAGAACGCCATGCTAAGCATCGTCCAGGCGTGATACCCAAATTTAAAAGTTGTATTAGCGCGGAAATAAGGCGGATTCGCAACGCCGTAAATATCTTCTATAAAAAATAATTCCACGCCGACAATTATTCCTAAAGAAACGACGCCGAGTGCGGCTACAAAATACCAGTCTTTAAAAGTTTTCCGCTTTAGATAAAGAGCAAACAATATTCCCGTCAGAAAAACTCCCCACATTCCGAGCTCCGCCAAAAATGGCGTCGGGTATTGGACATTTGAAAGATTGTATTTGGCAACATATGACGGGATAAATTTAAGGCCCACAACCGGACTCTGGAAATTTTTAAGGTTGGGCCACATAAGAAGCAGTGAAAAAAGCGCGGCAAAAAGCCCAGCGCCTAGCCACTTCCATGATTTTTTGAAAATAAGCACTATAAAAATGAGCACCGATATGGTAACCGCATCCCAAAGATTTATCATGCCCGATGTTGCCGCGGCCACGGACAAAAAAGCGAAAAACGCCCAGTTTATTTTTTTTGACACGGCAAGCATATATACGAGCGCAAGGTCAAAAAGAAAAAACGGCAGAGCCAGAAAATGCGCGTGCAAATCTCCGACCGTAAAACTGTAAGAAGGAATCTCATTGATGATGTAAGAGGGCGTATAAAGGCGGGTGGAGGAAGCATATGTGTAAAGATGGCCGGAGAAATAGCCCATGACGGAGGCAACCGCAAAAAAAACCGTTCCCGCGGAAGTTACAAGGAAAGCGGAGACCGCGGAGAAGAATTTTCTCCCGGTTAAAGCAAAAACTATTCCGGCCGAAAGAAGCGCAGACTCACAATAAAGAAGGCCCAGAGAAAAATTGTACGTAAGCGCGTACGGGAGGCCGGAAAGATTGGAAACAAGGCTCATCAGATAAGACCCGTAGTAATAATAATTTATTGTTTTACCGGCGAACCACGGGTCCAGAAAAGGAAAAAATTGCGTTTTTCCGGAAGCTGAAAGCATAGCCATATCCATAAAACGCTCGGTCCCGTTTATCGCGGGGTTCCAGGAGCGCACGAGAAGATATACAAAGTAAATCGCGAGCGCGCACCCCTCTGCTAACAATATTTTTTTATAATTTTCTTTGAGAAAATCCCGGCAGAGATATGCGCCAGTTAAAACCGCAAATAAAAATAATAACCCGATAAAAAGCTTGTTTTGGTAATCCAGCAATTTGAGCGACGCCGAAAGCCAGACTAAGTATCCAAATAAAACAAGTCCCGCGGGCTTTGCAGTCGCGTAAGCAAGCGTTTTATTTGTGATAAGCCGGCGGGAAATGGCGAGTCCAAAAAAACCGAAAAGTGAGAATACGGCATAAAACTGCAATGCCTGAAAAAGTTCCATAAGATTATTTTTTTGTGGCTGATTCTATTAATTCTTCCACTTTTCGCTTCGTTTCCTCCAATAATTCTTTCCTAAACATTATATGCTCGCCGAATACGGTAAAGACTTTATATAATCTTCCATAAAATTAAAATCTGGTTGGCCGTCTTTTGTTGGTAATTTTATTTTTATCTGGTTCATTCTGTCTTGACTGCACTTGCGACCATAATTATAGCGATACTGTTCTAAATTAAGAATCTTTACTAAAAACATTGCTATATACTTATTCATTTTGAATTTAGGAATAAGTTTTTCTACGTGATCGCTCGCTGAAAAGTTTTTAGATTGATAAGAACAATAACCAAAAACAGCACTATCAACAGTTAATATACCTCCTTCCTCCGTATAAAAATCGTAAAAACCCCCTATTCCGTTATTCGTAGCTTGCGTCGTCACATAGGGGTATTTACCTTGTCCATATTCTTCCAGTTCTAAAAGTGGCGTTGTTTTGCTCCCAGTTATTCCAAACATTCCGTTCAGTGCGAATAATCCCCAATTCTGCGTGTTTAAGCTAAACTGTTTTAAAAGCAACTCCTTATCAATTGGAACAGGAATTTGATCAAGCATAATTTTTTTAAAATCATTTGGCATTTCGGCGGGGAGTAAAATTTCTTTTAATGTTTTATTTGCTGCTCTTCCGTAATTATATTTATATTTATTTGCCTTGATGCAAAGAGCGTAAAATATCATTTCTTCTTTACTCGTTTTTCTTTTCGGCATTAAATAATACAAATCCCTCCCGCTATAATATTCTTTGTCTTGATAAAAAGAAGATAAAACAGAGCCGCTAACCGCAACTGAAATTGTATGTGCGGGATTCGGCACAACATCATTAATTCTCTTTACATACGCCGATACTCCGTTATTGAGTTCTGTTCGTGAAATAAAACGAATGCTGTTTGAATCTTTTTTTTCACATTCTTCAATGTTCACCAATTCAAGATTAACACCATAAACTGGCGTAAATAATTCTTTTAGTGGGATGAGCTTATTCATCTTTTAAAAATAACTCGCTGAACAAAACGTATTCCTTAATAGTTTTTAAAAAATCGTCTAGTGTTAATTTTGAATAATCAGTTTCCATATATGCCTCCGCACACCACTCATCGTGCGCTGTAACTACTTTGTTTGCGCTAAATCCAGGTTCTTGTTTTCTATTTAAATAATAACTTACCCATTTATCTTTAATTTTTTCCCACTTCCCATAAACATCGGTTCTTCCTTGGATTTTTCTTTTTACAAAACCGTCATCCTTATAATAACCAAAATAAGTTTCTTTGCTTCTTGGATGAGGCTTATGTGCTGTGAAAATCATTACACAAGCAACGACATTAACATTTGAATTAAAAAATAATTCGTTTGGCATGGACAATACTGCTTCCAACGTATGGTTCTCTAAAAGTTTCTTTTTAAATTCATACACCTTTCCGGTTTGCGCTAAAGCGCTTTGCATTGGCACAATGGCAATACAGGTTCCTCCGTCAACCAAACATTCTAAATTGTTTAATACAAACTCAAGCTCATCAGTATCTGTTTTCTTATCGGCTTTGTATGGTGGATTTAAGAAACCGACGGTTGGTTTGATTACTTTAATTTCTCTCATTATATCCTCATCGAAACAATTACCATTTATAATGTTTGATTTTCCGTCTTGATGGATATACATATTAGAAACGGCTAAAGCAAAAATGTGTGATTGATATTCTACACCAAACAAATGGTTTTTTTTAATTTCCTTAATTTTTGTTTGATCGCCTTTTGCGTCTGCAATCATTTTTTTCATTGCGCTTATAAGGAAGCCTCCTGTGCCCGTGCAATTATCATAAGCGATACTGTTTTTATTGACCCGCGCTAAATCAGAAAACAACTCTGTAATGTGTGGCGGCGTAAGAACTATTCCTAAACCTTTGTCGCTATTCGCATAACGGAGAAATTCAATATACAGCTGTCCGAGAACATCAAAATATTCATGTGTTTTTATGAATGAGTTTATGTTCTTATCAATGTTTTTAATGAGATTTTTTAAAACATCTTTTTTTGCTGAAAGAGAGGTATCCGTTCTTATGAAGCCAAATTGAATATTTAAATTATCAAGTTTGTCACTTTTAATGTTCGCATTTTTCAGTTCGTTGCTAACTGTATCAACTAAATAGCCTGCTAATTCTTTCGATGCGTTTTCAACTTTTTTCTTCTTCTCTTCGGGAGTATCTTTTTCGCTCGTCGAGCCAAATAAAGGATAGGCGGCTTTAAATGCTTTATTTTCTAAGGCAATTAAAATACAACTGATTAATAAACTGCGTTGGCTTTCTAAAATCTTGTAAGAATGTAGGGTATCATTTAATTGTTTGGTAAATTCTAAAAGTGTATTATAGTCTTGTCGAAATTTTTCAGGACTTTTCAAATACCCGTCTAAATAATCATTGCCAGAAAGAAGTTTACTCCCGAAAATTGGGACTGCCTTTCTCTCATTTTTAAGTTGTAAAAAATGAGAAACTTTTAATTGTTGTTTTGTTTGACCGCTTGCTCCGATTGCTAAAACATCAAATTCCTTTGAGAGATAAGAGGCATATAATAACGCTCCGTCAACTGCGTATTCTGAGAATTTATCTTTTGTAGAACTTTCGTGTTTTGTTGTTTCTGCTTTACACTCAACTACAATAATTAAATCCGAGTTTCCAGCAAATGTTATCAGAAATTCTGGCTTTCCTTTCCCGCTTCCCTTTTTTGAAGCAGTTTTTAATAATTTATCAATTTTAGGATTGTCCGATATTTGTTCTTCTATATGAACAATGTCTTTAAATTGCTCAAAGTGAGACCGGACAATGCTTTCGGTTTTTCTTTCATTAGGCATATTTTTTATTTTATTTGCTTCCAATAATCGTTCTTAAGAACTGATATAACTTTCCCCTTCAATCGAATGTCTTCTGTAAAAAGTATATTTTTATATTTGAGATTTTCTGGCTTCAAATACACATACGGCGGCTTGTCTTCTGATATAAAACGTTTGATAGTCGCCTCGCCTCCATTGTCCGCAAGCACAATTTCGCCTGTTACAAATTCTTTTTTTGTTTGTACTAAAACAACATCTCCATCATCAATACCGGCATTGATCATTGAGTCTCCGGAGATGCGGAGCATAAAAATATCCGACTGGAGCTTGGCCACATTATTTGATAACGCTTGCCACTCGCCAGTAATTTCTATCGCTTCGGCTGGCATTCCAGCTGTCGTTACGCCAAGAAAGGGAGCAAGCTGAGGTGTGCCAAGTATCTCATATCCAAGAGGTAAAATGACAAGAGTCCTCGCGCCTGTTTCTTTTTTGATAACATTTGATTTTTTTAGTTTCTCAAGAAGATCAATAATTGACTGATTTGAAGAAACGCCAAGATTTTCGCGCATCTCTTCAAAAGTTGGAGGATACCCTGTGGATTTTATGAAATCGTAGATAACTCCAAGAAGTTGTTTTTGTCTTTCTGTTACTATACCTTTCATATACTAAATATACCCGACTAAATAGTCGGGTCAACAATGTGGATGTGGATAAGTCTTATATCAGGCTGCTGTCGCTATCTTTATCAGCGCGAGTTCAAGGGGTATCGCCGCGGCGTAGTCGTCTATCTTGATGCGCGAAGCATCCATTATTTCGCGCAGTGCGAGTTCCGCGGTCTTCGGCGTTGCCGAGAGCACTTTTAAAGCGGCAATCTCTTCGGCCGAAAACTCATGCGAGAGCATATTCTCCGTCCTCGGGTCCAGCGCCAGAAAATATACGGCGCGTACATTCCGCAGAAGCAGGCGCAAAACCAATGCCGGGTCGGTTCCCTCCTCCAAAATTTCATCCAGAGCAGAAATAAGTTCGGCGGTGTTTTTTCCATACGCAAATTTCAAAAGCTTGTTGATGCTCTCCGACATCGGCGCACCAAGAAGCATGCGCACGTCCTTTTCTTTTATAGTATCCTCGCCAATGGATGAAGCCTGAAATAGAATATTTTCAGCGTCTCGTAAAGAGCCTTCCGCAAAGAATGCTATTAGTTTCAACGCCTTATCCTCCGCTTTAATGCCTTCGGCTTTTGTAATAATACCAAGCTCTTTGATAATATCGGCAAGGCCTATTTTGGTAAATTCAAATCGCTGGGTGCGCGAGGCCACGGTGTCAGGGACTTTGGCGAGCTCGGTAGTGGCCAGAATAAATATCGCGTGTTTCGGAGGCTCTTCCAAAGTTTTTAAAAGCGCGTTGAAGGCCTCTTTAGTCAGCATGTGCACTTCATCTATTATATACACTTTGTACGGCGAGCGGAGAGGCAAAATATGCACGGCCTCGCGCAAAGCCCTCGCCTCATCAATCCCTCTTTGCGAAGCGGCGTCAATTTCTATAATATCCTCTTCAAAGCACCCCGCTTCGCGGGCCAGGATTCTTGCAATAGTAGTCTTACCAGTGCCGCGAGGCCCGGAAAACAAATACGCGTGGGCGAGGCGCTTTTCTTTCAAAGCGTTCTTTAAAATACCGACGATATGCTCCTGGCCTATCACTTCCTCAAATTTTTGAGGCCGGTATTTACGGTAAAAAACCTGTGTTTGTTTATCCTGTTGCATCATATTGGTTTCTGCCTGAGGCGGATCCGCCTTTGGCGGAAAACGCAAAAAATTTATAACCGAGAAAATTCCAGATAAGCACGGCCGCGGAGGCCGCGACATTTGCGGCGTTCAGCCATGCGCTTCTATCCAGGCCGAAGCGCGGCTCCATATAAGTAGTAAGATAAACTATCAATACGCTGTTGAGAAGCGCCCCAAAAAAAGTGACCAGCGCGAATTTCGGCAGGTCTTTTAAAACCGTTTCGTTTACGCCGGAAGTGTCCCTAAAAACCCAAAATTTATTCCAAAAATAGCTGTTCGTGGCGGCGAGCAAAAATCCGGGGGCGCTTATGCCTCCCAACATAAGACCGGCGGTGGTACCGGTTACAATGCTTAAAATATTCAAAATTCCGAAATTTATGGAAGTATTCAAAAATCCCACAGCAACGTATTTGCCGAATTGATTGAAAAATTTGAGCCACCGCCCTAAAAATTTACCCAGCCACACGCCAAACGCCCAGAGCACGGGGATACAGATAAATACCGCAATTCCGGTTGCGACGTTCAGGTATTTTAAATTATAAAGAGTCGGCAACAAAAACACCGCCGTCAAAAACCCCGCCCCCGCTCCTATTAAATAATCTCTTTTGGTTATCATTAAGCTATTTTACCTTAATATTCTTTTTCGGAAAACCCGTGCGCCATTGCCGTTTTATAGCTCTCAAGAAAAGCTTTTATGGTATCCGCCGGAACGGCCCCGCTATGATAGTCGCCTTTTACGTTAACTTTTAAAAGACTGTTCAGCCCCGCAAGTTTTGCGCGGCCTTTCTGTTCCAGCGGAACCAGCGGGCTTCCGCTCATACCGGGGAGAGCGATTCCCTTATCAAACTGCTCGCCGGAAAAACCGCGCCTATAGAAAGACGCCAGCTTCCTAAATCTGGCGTCTGGCGTGTGCATAAGCGCACGCATGGTATTGTTGTTTTGAAGATGGATAAATTGATCCCAGCCATATTCTGAAATCAAAACTTCAAAAGGGAAACTAAAGGCGTTGCCCACAGAAACAAGCTTCTCTTTCGGCGCGGGTGTACTCTCTTCCAGCAAATCCATGGCGTTTATTTCCGACAGTGCTTCTTCACCGGCTTTGTTCGCCGTGCTGATTAATGCGAGATCGCTTTTCTCATCTAAAAATTGCGCCCTGCCCATTGCCATTTTACCGGTTGAAGTTGTAAAAATTATTTCGTTCTCGTTCATTTGAACCACGTGCGCGTTCGTTAAAAGAAGCTTTTGCCCCTCAAAATTGATGAATGTACCGCTGCCCGCGCCTGTCGGAGTATATATCATGGCGGTAGCCTGCATCACGTCTTTTATTTTCTTCATATATTCGGCGGCTTTTTCAGGATTTTTCGCGATAAAATCTTTTCCAAAAATAACTTCCGGCTTGCTAAAATAAGGCTCCTCGCCCTGCTCCGCTAGCCTGGCCTGCCTGGTTGCTTCGGATTGCAAATGCTCCGGGAAAGCCTTGAACAATTTTTCGGGCCCTTCGCCCGAGATAGGCACGCCACCTTTAGTATCAAGCGCTTCCAATATTTTCCTGTAAATTGCTTCTTTGTCTTCTTTTTTGATATCTTCCACAAATTCGTGGGCGGAGGCTTCAATATATTCATCGGTAAGCTCGGGTGTCCGCGCCTCCGGCGCGAAAGCGGTCACACCGGCAAGCGCAAAGGCGCCCGCAATACGCCTGAGTTTTTTGGTAAACGAGCCTCCGTACGGCGTTCTAAGCTCTTTTGCGAAACCTTGCCGCAGAGATTCTGAATTTTCTCCGGTTTCAACAACGTTTTCTTCAGTTAATTCTATGAAGTTTTTTATGTTTTCGCTCATACCTCTTTTG
>Ga0209541_10013467_pt1 | contig 12490 bp, 12 predicted proteins | sample RifCSPlowO2_01_FD_184027 | JGI IMG/M metagenome (GOLD analysis project Ga0209541, IMG submission 184027) | Groundwater microbial communities from Rifle, Colorado - Rifle CSP2_plank lowO2_0.1 (SPAdes) (version 2) | ecosystem: Environmental > Aquatic > Deep subsurface > Groundwater | place...
AGCGTGAAGATCCTCTTTACTATATTTTGTATGGCCCGCTTACTCTTGCCACTGTTCGGCCTGAGACAAAATTTGGCGATACTGCTCTTGCAGTGAACCTAAAAGATGCCCGGTATAAGAAATATATAGGCAAAGAGATTATCGCAGAAGGACTTTTAGGAAAGACAAAGTTTAAGGTAATTGCCGATGAAGTTGTGGACCCGCAATTTGGCACTGGGGTCGTGAAGGTGACTCCCGCACATGACATGACTGACTTTGAGATATGGACACGGCATAGAGGTGAAATTCCGGAACCAATCTCTGTGATTGATGAGCGAGGGAGACTTACCGCTCATGCGGGGCCTTATGCGGGACTTAAAGTGTTTGAGGCACGCGTAAAAATCGTGGAAGCACTGAAAGAAAAAGGTATACTTCAAAAAATTGATGAGCATTATATACACCAAATTGCAACATGTTATAAATGTGGAACTGTACTTGAGCCATTGCTTCGTCCTCAGTGGTTTGTGGCAATGACCAAAGAACCTTTAAGTGGAGGGCTTTCTTTGCGCGATGCGGCGACTTCGGCATTAAGAAAGAAGGAAGTAAGATTTATTACGAAGCGTTTCGAGAAAATATTCTCTCATTGGATGAAGAATTTACGTGATTGGAATATTTCTCGACAAATTGTGTGGGGCATTAGAATTCCTGCATGGTATTGTGATCGCAAATGCCCTCCCACTATCACGACAGGTAAAAATCCAGAGAAATGTGGAACATGCGGGAGTGCTCATATTGCACAAGATCCCGACGTATTCGATACATGGTTTTCATCTGGGCAATGGCCATATGCAACTCTCATGACCACAAAGAGCTTCGATGCATTTTATCCTACGAGCGTTATGGAAACAGGTTGGGATATTCTATTCTTTTGGGTTGCGCGCATGATCATGCTCGGGATATATCGTACAGGAAAAGCCCCATTTAAAGATATTTATCTCCATGGATTGATTCGTGATAAAGATAGACAAAAAATGTCGAAATCGAAAGGGAATGTGCTTGATCCTTTAGGTGTCATTGATGAGTATGGAGCGGACGCATTGCGTATGGCGCTTGTGGTAGGGAATACTGCAGGAAATGACACAGTCATTGCTGAGGATAAAATTCGCGGATACCGTAATTTTGCAACAAAAGTTTGGAATATAGCCCGTTTTGTGATGACGTATGCGGATAACCTTCCTTCATGGCCTGCTTATAACGAAGGAGATAAAAAAACACTTAAAGAATTTAAAGCGATCAAAAAAGAGGTTACTCGTTATATTGAGACCTATAAGTTCCACAATGCTGCGGAAACATTATACCACTATATTTGGCATACGTTTGCTGATAAAATAATAGAAGAGGCAAAGCCGCGCCTTTTATCCGAAGATCAAAAAGAAAAGGATGCCGCTCGCGCGCTTCTTTACGAAATATTACTCGATTCACTGAAACTCCTCCATCCTTTTATGCCATTTCTTACGGAAGATATTTACGAGCGTATGCCTCATAAAAAAACATCAGATATATTAATGATTGAGGCATGGTAATTTTCGCGCTTATTGGACTTGGAATCCTTCCTGGGCTAGTCTGGTTGCTTTTTTATTTACAAGAAGACAAAAAAAGGCCAGAGCCATTGCTTCTCCTTAGTCTTGTATTTCTCGCAGGTATGCTTGTTACGATGCCTACGGTGGGACTCGAAGTTCTGTTTCGTGGTGGGCTCAGGATTCTGGGTTTCGATGATTATGGGATCACTTCATTTACTGTGCTTGCTCTTATTGAAGAAATTACAAAATTTGGTGCTGCATACCTCATTATACGATGGAGAGTTGAGTTCGATGAGCCAATTGATGCGATGATTTATCTCGTCACCGTAGCGCTTGGTTTTGCAACAGCAGAGAATATTGCAGTGAATTCTGGTCTGCTTTCCACATTTGGTTCGGATAATCTTGCGGCGGCAAGTCTTCTTGTGGGTGATGCATTTGATGTGACAACTCGACGTTTCATAGGAGCAACGCTTCTCCATAGCTTGAGCTCTGGGATAGTGGGGTATTATTGGGCAAAGGGCTTGCTTTCGGGAATGGAGGGTAGGTTTATTCTTATTGGACTTTTCCTCGGAACTTTATTGCATGCCATTTTTAACTATCTTATAATTAGAGATATAAGCGTAATGATTCCGACTGCTATTTTAGGTATTATTGCGTTTTTCGTATTAAATGATTTTGAGAAATTAAAAAGCGTTCAAGTTTCATAATTTTTTAAGTGTATGGACCCAGAAATTCGACAATTTTTTGATGAACTTACTCGTGATACGCCCCGTGAGAAAAAGAAGACACTCATAGAAGATGAGGAAGAAAAAGAGGCAGTAGAGACAAAGGCTTCTATTATGTTTTCACATGCCGAGCCTCAGCTTGCAAAAGCAAGTAACTTTTCGGTAAAGACTCATTCATCTGAAAGCCATGACGATAAGGAAATGGATACGTATGATAATACGGAAGGTCAGCTCACGATTGATGCATTTCACACAAAAGATGAAATCATTATCGAATCAACAATCGCGGCAATTTCTCCGGAGGATCTTGATATAAATATCTCAAAAGATTCTGTGATTATTCGAGGTACTCGAGAGAGAGAAAGAAAAGTGGAGGATAAGGCATTTTTATATCAGGAATGTTATTGGGGGAGCTTCTCCCGTACGATTATTCTTCCCGAAGAAGTTGACCCCGACGGAGCTCAGGCATCATTAAAGAATGGAGTGTTAACAATAAAACTTCCTAAGGCTCATAAAGTCAAAAGTACTAAAAAACTTAAAGTGAAACTGCATTAATTTTAGTGCGCCTTGGAGGGATCGAACCTCCGACCTTTTGCGTGTCATGCAAACGCTCTGCCACTGAGCTAAAAGCGCGACCAATTCTTTCCACACTTTATCAAATTTAACATATCCGAGCAAATAGAAATAAGAACGCCGCACATTCGTGTGCGGCGTGTGTCGCTCTAAGCGACGTGCGGGAGGATTTTCATTCTCCGTGGACGCGAGGAATGGACGATTAGCTCCTCCCACAACACGTCCTTGAATTTCAGACAGCAAGTCGTGTATTTGCGTACCTCGTTTCCACACCGACATGTCTCGAATTGGACCTCGAGAATGTTCTGCCCGGTGTGATATCGAGGGCTTGTTTTGCAGGTGGGGCACTCAGTGGTTGTGTAGGGAAAATGAATCCCCACAACATTTCCCATCATGCCGTAAGGCAAGAAAATGCACTGACCATTTGATCGCAGTTCTTGCCCCATGCTGACTTTTCGTCCATAGCAAGAGACGGAAACAATACTGCTGTTTCTGTCTAGCGTGAAGGAAAACCCATCCCGTTCTATTCGTACGGAGCTCATCCACTCTCCTTTTTGGAGACTTTCGCGCTTATGAAGGAGCTAAACGATAGGTATAATAATATTATCGTATACTTGAACTGTCAAAGATGAGTTGTGGATTATAGTGCGCGTGGAAGGAATCGGACCTTCGACCCCAGTCTTATCAGGACTGTGCTCTACCACTGAGCTACACGCGCATGGAAGAAGTTATATTCGGCAATTATATCAAGTATTTAAACATAATCCAGAGCTATTTAAGCTCCTTTCCAAGCTTGAGCTTTTCGAATCCGTTTATATCAAACTTTGTAAGAGTATTTGCTGTGGGTTCATGGCTCAATATTGCGCTCATATGAGTTGCGAGAAAATTGATAAGAAATGAAGAAACAACAATCATGAGGCTAACAATCCCGATGCTTATAAATAAAAACTGAATTTCAAATGAAATGTGTTTTTTCATGCTTTGAAATATACTGCCCCCCTTATTGTTCCTTGAAAAACAGACTCACTCTGGGAGATATCCACATTTTCAACTGAGACAATAAAGCGGTTATTTTCGAGTTCTTTGATAAACTCATGGATATGAGGCAATGTGCCTTCGATCACTATCTGAAAGTTGATGCGACGAGCTTCGCTTGCGTTACTTCCACTCTCTTCTTTAAATGAGAATCCTACATTTACTTCAGTTTTTTTCGCTAAGAAATTAACTTCTTTTGGGAATACGATAAGACCATCCTTTACGGGAAGAGCATTTTCGAGCATTGTAAGATATCGAGAAGCTTTTTCTTTGTCTTTTTCAAGGAGGGCTATGGTAGTTTTTCTTACTGTTTTTTCAGTGATAGTTCTTTGCGCACTTATAATGCGCTTTGTATCGTTGCTTATAAGCTTCCCCAGAATAAGAAGCGTGATGGAGAATAATACTATTCCTGCTCCTCCTATAGCAAGCGTCTCTGTGAATTTTTTTCGAAATTGAGGATCATCCCACATATTATTTATATGGTACCATATGCGAATGCGCAGTAATAGAAAAATCCCGATAGTATCGGGATTTTAGTTGAGTAAATAAAGCACAAGCAGAACTATAATTATAAGAAGGAGTAATGTATTTCGATCCATTAATATTGAAAACGCGTTTATCTCTGGTTGATTATTGATTATAAGCGAAAGAATAGCTTCCGTGGCATGAGTATGTTCGAGTCTTGTATATTCTCCGCGCAATTGTTTCGCAGTGCTTTTGAGAAATCTCTCATTAATGCCTGAGGAGAAATATTCACCATCATCCTTTTTAAGATAGTCATGTGTTTTTCTGCCCCATTCATCGTATGCAGGAACGAAAGATTTTTTAAAATCTCCAAGTCCTATGAATATAACTTTTATTCCATCTGGTAATGTGGGTGCAAGTTTTGCGAGTGATTCTTCGTCTCCGCCATCAGTGAAGATTATTGTATTCATGCCTCGTTTTGGGACCTCTTCATATTTGAGATTTTGAAGAAGGGACATAATATTACTTCCCGCAGTCCATGCATGGCGCCAACTAATGGCGTGAAGTGCGGTATCTATATCGTGTGTATGCGTCTCTTTTTCTCTCCACGGAAATACGGCTCTCAATGTTTTGTGTTCTTGGTCATTTCCCACAAACACTCCGATTCGTATCATACTTTCTTTCGGAAGCATTTTTATGACTTCTTCTGCTGCGTGTTTCGCGGCATTGAGTCGTGACATTCCTCCGACATTGTCTTTGTGGTCTTCGATACTCGCGCTTCGTGATATATCAAAAATAAAGTAGAAATAGGAAGGTGGTGGCCGAGTGGTATCTAATATAAGGAAAAGGGTAAGTATGCATGCCACTAATATAAATACAGATCCGTGTATGAATCGAATCATTAAGTCTTCTCCTTATATATCTGTGTCGATATTAGGAAAATATCCCGGTTCGCCACTTGAGGTCGGTTCTTCTTTTGCTTTAAACATTCTTGAATACTCAAGCATTTTTAACGCAAGTTCGAGATTGTATTTCGCTTCTTGCATACGAGGCATTGCTCTCAGGGCTTCTTTGTAATATCCAATACCTTGCTCAAATAACACACGACTTTTCTTCTCTATTCCTTCTCCGATTAGTATTGTTCCTATATTGTAGAGTGCGTATGGCTTAAGCGGCGTATTCTCTCCTGCGAGTTCTTCGAATTCTTTTCGTGCTTTCGTGATGTCAATATCTTTCAAGCGATACGCATTTACAAACCGTGCTTTTCGATCTGCGCGAACACGATTTTCTTTAAAGAAATCCATTTCATTGTTAAGAATTTTATTAAATGATTCGTTTTCTCGATAGAGGTAATGTGTGTATGCAAGTATGCATATTGATACCATGAATACAATAAAAGGAATTCTTTTCTTCATCGTATAAGAAGGAATGTGACAAACTCCATGCATCGTGTAATGAGAAGCAAAGATATCGCTCCTATTCCTCCGTAAAGACACCATATCGAAATTTCCTGAGGCCTTTGCTTTTCGTGGTAAGTGATAGTTGCCTTAGGCTTTCTATTTATTTTCTCTCCCAAATCTTTTGCAATAAATGAACTGTTGCATATTTCAATAAGAAGCGATTGTTCTTTTGGAAGCATATTGATTAATGTGCGCACAGAGTTCTTTGCGTAGGGAAGTGGGCTGTCATCGATATTAATCCAGTACATATTTACGCCAAGTTTTATGAATGACTGTGTAATGTATTCGAGGTGAGGAATATCTGCTTCTCCGTCTGAGATTACGAGTATGCTTCGTGTGTGCGATTTTTCATCTCGTTCTTCAAAAAGAGAAAGAGCTTTAAGAAGGCCGTATTCTATGTTCGTTCCTCCCATATCAGCGGATTGGATATCTATGAGCGATGAGATTATGGCATTATTTCTTGTGGGGGGTGATATAAGCGTTGCCCTGTCTCCGAATACGACAAGCGAAAGACGTGTATCTTTGAGATGCTCTATGATTGCATTGAGTGTTTTTCTTGCAGTAATGATTTTTCTTTCTTCTTTAAGTGTTTCATTCATGCTTCCGCTTAAATCGAATACGCACGCTACATCATGAACCAGTATGGTGTGCTCTCTTTCTGGAAGAATGATAATTGGAGAGGCAAGACATAATATAATTAATCCGAGTGCGCATATTTTTGCGAATATCAGACACGTATTGATAATCGCTGAGAAACGAGAAGAAGGAAGAATGGAAAAACTAGGAAGAGATGAAGTAAGGCATGATTTTCTCTTTAGGAGTGGTATAAGTAAGGCAAGAAGAAGAATAAGAAAAATCGGGTTCCTGAATATCACAAGATTTTTCTTAGATTTTTCATGGTGTCCATAATAAGCGATTGTGTTTTTTCGATATTGTGCGAATATTTATCCTCAAAACATACTTCGTTGAATGATTGGAAGATGCTCTCAATTACGGGATACATAGGCACGAGTGCGGGATATGTTTCTTTGATTTCGTGCACATTATGCTTGAAAAGTGCTTTTCCAGTAACTCGAGAAAGCGTTGTGTGAAACAAAGTAAGTAGTGCATGTAATGCCTTCTTTTTGTCTTTTTCAGTTCTCTTTATATGCTTCATTTTTTTTAGTGTGTGCTTTAAAAGAGGATTCTTGTGTGATCTTTTCTGGATAAACTGATATATGCCATAGAGCACAGAAAGAAAAGCGATAATGCCGCATACGTAGAGTGTTCGAATAATCATATAATTATCAGTGGACATTATGGGATTTATGATCCCTTGAAAGCCAATTCTTCGCATAAAATCCTGAGGCGAGATGTAGGGGAGCGGTTTTCCTGAAATAGTAGTGCGCGGATATTTTAAAATTGGACTAATTTCTGCAATTGCGTTTGGTATTACGATTTCCACAGGTGGATTATTCGCATTATGTGACTTGAATATGAGTACTCGTTCTGGGATTGTGATCTCTATAGTTTCTTTTGGAGCATGAAAGGACTGATAGCGTAGTATGATGATTTGACTAAATGAATTCTTTTCCCATGATGCTCCGCGAAATTCAAGACGAGGAATGACTTCGGCATTTCTCAATGGAAGGGATAATTCATCGAGCGTGTAATCGTTTTTTATGTGAACAATCGTTGGGATTTCAATGATGTCGCCAATACGATTTCCTATGTTGTGATGAGCTTTGAGAGGCGTAAGAATCAAAGAAAAAAGAATGCAATATATAAGATATTTCATTAATACCTCCTTTTTGCGAAAAAGCGTTTGAGTACGGAGAATGAAAATTCAGAAACAACATCAAGAAATTCTCTGTGTAGGCTTTTGAAGAGCGAGAGGCGTTCATGTATGTATTTTTCGTATTGCTTTCTTAATGCGTTTTTATGCCAAGGGGTAAGGATGCGAATCTTTTTCTTTTTGCTTTCACTATCCTTTATGTATGAAATTCCCCATGAGGGCATTGCCTTTATGGGGTGTCTCATTACTATAGCGATCACATCATGATTATTCGTCTTTTGCAGAAATTTTCTGAGTGTCTTTATTTCAAAAAGAAAATCAGAAATAAGAATAATAAGGCTTGGGATTTGGGGGAGATGGGGAATGATTCTAAGCAAACCTTCGTGGCTGTCTCCATCCTGAGGCACAAAGTTCCAAAGACGATTTCCAAGTTTCAGCCCCTTATCTTTAGTAATCGGCGATTCTTTTATTACAGTAGCGCTTTCATATCCAAAAAATCCACAGATATCTCCATTAACTGACGCAGAGTAAGAAAGTGCTGTGATAATTTTCGCAATATCTTGAATTCGGGTGTGCGGCGTTCCACTATTCATTGATCGAGTAAGATCGGCAATACATACAATCGATAAGGCTCTCTTCTCTTCAAAGATTCGGACAAGTGGAGGATTTCTTTGTGAGCGTAATGTGGCGATAATATCGATGCGGTGTGGTTCGGGATATGCAAGAAATGAATCAAGTTTTCTAAACTCTAATCCGCTTCCATAAGTTCTCAAGCCTTCTTCTCCTGAAATATACCATCGTGAACTAAGGATAGAGGTATAATTAAGATCCCTTTGCGCATCTTTTAATTCTTGCGTCATTAGTCTCCTGAGGGAGTTGTGATTTGTTGTCGAATTTTTTGAAGGAACTCTCTTACGAGCACTGATCTTTCCGATTCTGCAAATGATTCTACAAATATCCGATGCGCAAGAACTTCGTGCATTATTGAATGAATATCGTATGGCACTACTACGGGGCTTCCTCTGAGGCACGCTGCAGTTTTTGCCGCCTCTATGAGTTTAATTCCTCCACGCGAAGAGATCCCCGCTTTGAGCCAGCTTCTTTCATCTTCTTTGGTAGTAGTGGAGATATCAAATTCGGATGGATTTCTTGTTGCTCGGATAATTGCGTAGGCATAACGAATAAGTGTATCTGATATTTTTATCTCTTCCTGAATGCGCTCTGCGGCCAAAGAAAGTTCTTCGAGCGAGATGAGCGACTTGATAGGCGAAAGTAGCCGCTCCATAGTATGGAATAATGATTCCTTTAGTATTCGTTCTTCTTGCTCGGTATCTGGATAACCAACTTCTATTTCCATAAAAAAACGATCTCGTTGTGCGGGGGGGAGTTCGTATGTTTCGTGTTTTTCAAGAGGATTTCTTGTTGCAACAAAGAGAGCATGAGGCAGGCAAATTGTTTCGCGTCCCAAAGACACGATTCTCTCTTGCATAGCTTGTAGAAAGACCGCCTGAGTCTTTCCTTGAAATCGATTGATTTCATCAATAAGCACAACTCCTACGTTCTCGGCATAATGAAGCAATGGACCTTTTTGAAACAATAATGATCCATTTTCTCCTATGTATATTTCGTAGAGAATATCAGAAGGAAGTGCGTCAGGCATCCCCTGGAATCGTATGAATTTTCCTTTGATAACGCGACTAAGTGCGAGGCACAGTGTTGTTTTTGCTTGTCCAGGAGGACCTTCAAGAAGACAATGTCCTCGGCTAAAGAGAGCAATCACAAGCAGATCAATTGTTTTATCAATTCCTAGCACTACTTCCTTTAGGGATTTTTTTATGCATGATGCAGTATCTTTAATGAGTTCAAGATCGTCGATGGCCATGTAACTCCTTTTTTAGTTGTGAAAGAGCATATCGTACCTTTCATGCATGCGTGCGATTCTTTGGAGAAAGTCACTAAAAAATTACCACAGAACACAGCCTCTTCATAGACACATAAATACTTCTTGTCTTATGATTGAATATGATGCCATCTATTTCTATTCATAAGGAAGCGGCATATTATAATGCGCTTAATATTATTTGTAAGGCTGACTATAAGACTCTTAAAAATCTTAAGGAGAAATACAAGACGTGGGGAAAAGCGTTTGAGTATTCGAGAACAAGTTCTTGTGATATAAGGAATGAATTAGAGAAGCTTGAACGTGATGGAATTGGGATTGTGCTTTTTGAAGACGATGAATATCCGGCGCTTTTGAAGCACATTCATGCTCCACCATTTGGTATTTATTACAAAGGAACATGGAGAGAGGATAAGGAATGTCTTGCAATTGTGGGGACGCGCAAGGCAACAAATCAAGGCAAGATGGTAACACGTGAATGGTCAAAAGAATGTGCGGAAGCAGGCGTTGTGATAGTGAGTGGGCTTGCGTATGGAATGGATGCGGTTGCGCACGAAGGAGCATGCGATGCACGTGCTCGTACAGTTGCAGTGCTTGGGTGCGGCCTTAAAACTATCTATCCGCGGCAGCATATATCGCTTGCCAAGCGAATTCTTGAACATGGAGGAGTTATTATTTCAGAATATCCTTATGAATTTCCGACATATCCTATTAATTTTGTGCAACGCAATCGCATTATTGCGGGACTTTCGCGGGGAGTGCTTGTGGTTGAGGCGCCGTTTAAGTCAGGAACTCTTATTACTGCGAAGCTTGGATTAGAAGAGAATCGAGAGATATGGGTAGTTCCAGGACCAGTTACTCACCCAAACTACATGGGCTCTCATGCGCTTATCAAAGACGGAGCGCATCTTGTGACATCGGTGGATGATATTCTTCAGCTATTCCCCGTCAAAAGAAAAGGAGGTGAGGGCGGGTTATTCTTGCGCGAAAAAGAAGAATATGATAATAAAGAACAACATATGATATGTGATATTCTTAAGAAGGCTGGTCGGCCACTTGGAATTGATGAAATTATAGAACGCACTCATCTTATTGCCTCTCTCGTTCATACTTCACTTACAATGCTCGTACTTAATAATATTATTTTAGAAAATAACAACGTGTATGAAATTCGTTATCGTTGAATCGCCGACTAAGGCACGGACAATCGGGAAATTTTTAGGGAGTGGCTATGTTGTCGAGTCTTCTTATGGCCACGTAAGGGACTTGCCTAAGGGTGGTTTAGGTGTTGATGTGGACAATAATTTTGATCCTCATTATGTGATTCCTCGTACCGCGCAGACGCGTGTTACAAAATTAAAGCATGCGCTCAGCGATGCAGAGGAAGTCATCCTTGCAACTGACGAGGATAGGGAGGGCGAAGCGATTGCGTGGCATTTACTCCAGGTATTAAAACTCAACAAAGAGAAGTCGGTGGTGAGTAGGATAGTATTTCATGAAATTACAGAGCATGCGATAAACGAGGCGCTTTCTCATCCGCGTGATATTGATATGCATCTTGTGGATGCGCAGCAAGCACGGCGCGTACTGGATCGGCTTGTGGGATACAAACTCTCGCCTTTTTTATGGAAGAAAATTGCGAAAGGGCTCTCTGCGGGAAGGGTGCAATCTGTTGCGCTCCGTTTAGTTGTTGATCGAGAAGTAGAAATTCGAGCATTTAAGAAAGATGAGTATTGGACAATTGATTGTGTGTTTGGAAAAAAAGACAATACAAAAAATGAAGAACTCATTGCTTCTCTTTATGAGATAGACGGAAAGACACTCGATAAACTTGGCATCAAAAACAAAGATGAAGCAGATGCAATCACAGAACAACTTCAGGCATCTTCATTTAAGGCGGAGAGTATTGAAAAGAAAGAAGTTCGTAAGAATCCTCCCACTCCTTTCATCACAAGTACATTGCAACAGGAGGCTTCAAAGCGACTCAAATTTTCTGCAAAGAAAACCATGATGCTTGCTCAAAATTTATATGAGCATGGGTTTATTACTTATATGAGAACGGACTCATTAAATTTATCGCAAGAGTTTTTAAAGAATGCGAAAAGTTATATTGAACAAAGCTTTGGGAAAGAATATGTGCTTTCTTCTCCTCGAATATTTAAGAAGAAATCTCGACTTGCTCAAGAGGCTCATGAAGCAATTCGCCCTACGCACGTAGAACGAGCTAAAGAAGCGGTGGGCGAGGATGGGGATTTGCAAAATCTTTACGATCTTATATGGAGGCGTTCGCTCGCATCGCAATTTCCAGAGGCTCGCTTTGATTCAACAACGGTTATCGTGCATGGCGCAGGTGATAAAAACAAAAACGAAGCTCGTCTTCGAGCTCATGGAGCTATGTTGAAATTTGACGGCTTTTTGAAGGTATGGCCTCAAAAATTTGAGGAGCGTGATGTGCCTCCCGTAAAAGAAGGCGAAGCTATGACTCTTGTTCGTCTTGATTCGGAACAACACTTCACAGAACCGCCACCTCGTTTCAATGAAGCGAGTCTCATTAAAGCGCTTGAGGGCTTTGGTATTGGAAGGCCATCAACATACGCACCTACGCTTTCTACTATTCAGGAACGTAATTATGTCGTAAAGGAAGAGGGAAGATTTTACCCTACCGAAATAGGAGAAATGGTAACTCGCGTACTTAAAGAACATTTTCCTAATATTGTAGACTTTGATTTTACCGCCAAAATGGAAGAAGAGCTCGATCAAATTGCTGAAGGAAAGGAAGAATGGCAAGAAGTCATCGGTAATTTTTATAAGCCTTTTAGCGAGAATCTCAATAAAAAATATGAAGAAGTGGGAAGCGAGAAGGCGGCAACAGAAGAAACTGACGAAGTATGTGAGAAGTGCGGTAAAAAACTTCTTATAAAGATGAGTCGCTTTGGAAAATTCCTTGCGTGTTCAGGATACCCAGAGTGTAAATTTACAAAAAAGATAGGAGCAGAGAT
>Ga0209541_10013469_pt1 | contig 12488 bp, 12 predicted proteins | sample RifCSPlowO2_01_FD_184027 | JGI IMG/M metagenome (GOLD analysis project Ga0209541, IMG submission 184027) | Groundwater microbial communities from Rifle, Colorado - Rifle CSP2_plank lowO2_0.1 (SPAdes) (version 2) | ecosystem: Environmental > Aquatic > Deep subsurface > Groundwater | place...
AAATCTCAGCTATTTCCTGATTAACCATAGATAAATAATAGCATCCTTTTTAAAGTGACTTCTCCACAGACTACGCTGCGCTTCATCCGCAGCTTCAGTCCTTTTTTGCTTTCGCTTCGCTTAAGGCCACTACGCGAAGAACTCCATCCCCGCAGTACGTACGGGGGCTTAAGTTCGGAAAAAGTAATTATTTTCTTTGCGCTTATGGGATACTTGTTATATGAGTGCTACCTATACTCCAAGGGCAGATATTGAAAGCGGAGAAACTGCATATGAAAGATATAGCAGACTTACAGAAAAATATAGAGACTGTATTTCAACTGTTTTCTTTCACAAAAGTAAACTCACGATATATCCTGTTCGTCCAGATAATAATGAAGGCTTATTAATAAGTTACCGAACGGCAATAGATGATCAGGCCGGTATTTCGGATCGATCTACTCAGTCTTTGACTGTAAGTAAGTCGGAATTTTTATTTGTGGTTGCTTATTTTACTATTATTGATGGCAACATAAAATTAAATGGAATAAATTGTAACGTTGATATTATAAGGCAGGATCTCGAACTCGTTCTTGGAGGCTTTCGGCTAATAGAGGTACTAATAACTGGTTTACCCGAAGGATCTTTAGCACTAGGTGGAGAAATAATTCCTGACGTAGTATGTTTCGACGAGCCTACTCCAAACCAAATCACTAAAATTAGCGAGTATAAAGATATTCTAGAGCAGTTGCTGCATGTAACGGAGGAAGATTTATCCGCTATATAAAATATTCTTCCAATGCTCTTTTTTGGTCTCTGTTTAGTCTTTTTGGGATTTCAACTTTAATGTTTATGTAATGGTCGCCTCTGCCGAGGCTGTTGGGTATAGGCATTCCCTGACCGCGAAGTCTTATTTGAGTTCCCGGTTGCGTACCAGAAGGTATCTTCACTTTCTTTGTTGTAAACCCTGTATCCGATTTTGGATCTACGACAGCGGTGTTGATAGATCCTCCTAAAACTGCGATAGCCATAGATATTTCCTGTATGCTAAATGTATCTCTGCCCTGTCTGCCAAAATTAGGACTCGGCTTTATGTTTATGCTTATATAAAGATCTCCTGCAGGAACACCTCTGCCTGGATTTTCTCCCTTACCGGCAAACTTGATCTGCGTGCCGTCAGAAACTCCCGGAGGAACCTTGACCCTTAAATTATGTCCGTCAACCTTTATTGTTTCATCCATTCCCTTTACAGAGTCGGCAAAGTCAATATTCAAGCTGTACCTGATATTTCTGCCCTTTCTCGTTCCGCCGAATCCTCTATAACCAAATACCTGCTCAAAAATATCAAATGGATCGCCGAAATCTTCATATTGAGAATCTCCACCGCCTTGGGTTGAATATGACCAGGTAAATGGGCCAGACTGCCCCTGACTACCAAAACCCGAAAACGGATTGAAGCCGGCCCCGCCTTGCTGTCCCCCTTGAAAAGCAGAATGTCCAAACTGATCATACTGCGCCTTTTTCTGGGGATCACTCAAGATATGATAGGCCTCATTTATCTCTTTAAATTTCTGTTCCGCATTGGGTTTATCTTTGGCAACATCGGGATGCCACTCGCGTGCAAGCTTTCGATACGCCTTTTTTATATCTTCTAAACTCGCGCCTTTTGACAACCCTAATGCCTCGTAATAATCTGCTGACATATTAAATAATGAAACTCGTCTTTAACTACTTTAATATCATATATTAAAAAGAACCGGCTTTAAACCCGGTTCTCTTCGCTATCGGGAATTTTCCCTGCAATGCTATTCACAAGCACGGGGAGCTTCATTTAAAATCTTTAGTTTACTCCTCAGGTTCAGGATCTATCTCGCCTTCAACGACTTCTCCTTCTTCTGGTTTATCGCCTTTTTTACTGTTTCCCCCGTTTTCTTTTGAGCTAGATGATCCTGTGCTTGCGCCTCCATCTGGTTCTCCCTGTGATCCCTGGGTACCGCCTTGAGGATCTCTTTGCGACTGCTGATACATAGCCTGACCGATTTCCTGGAGTTTAGAGCTTAATGCATCGGTCTTGGTCTTTATCGCCGATTCATCATTTGATGTTTTTATTAGGTCTCTAAGCTCTGAAACCATTTTCTCAACCTCGATCTTTTTCGCTGCATCTACTTTGTCTCCTGCATCCTTTAGTGTTTTTTCTGCAGTATACGAAACATTTTCAGCAATATTTTTTGACTCAATCAGCTTTCTTTTCTTTTCATCCTCTGATTTATGCGACTCTGCTTCTTTGACCATTCTGTCTATTTCTTCATCAGAAAGACCGGTGCTACCCTGGATAGTTATTTTCTGCTCTTTATTTGTGGCCTTGTCTTTTGCGGATACATTCAAGATTCCATTTGCATCAATATCAAATTTGACCTCAACCTGTGGAACTCCGCGCGGGGCAGGGGGAATTCCATCAAGTATAAATGTCCCAAGCGACTTATTGTCAGAAGCCATTTCTCGCTCCCCCTGAAGAATATTTATCTGAACGCTTGTCTGGTTATCTGAAGCCGTACTAAACACCTGATTTGCGCTTGTTGGAACAGTAGTATTTCTCTTGATAAGAGGGGTCATAACTCCGCCTAGAGTTTCTATCCCAAGCGTAAGAGGTGTAACGTCTAAAAGGAGAACATCCTTTACATCCCCAGCCAGAACTCCTCCCTGAATGGCTGCACCTAAAGCTACAACTTCATCAGGATTTACCCCCTTGTGAGGATCTTTTCTGAACAGTCCTTTGACAGTTTCTACCACTTTAGGAGTTCTAGTCATACCGCCGACAAGAATAACTTCGTCAATTTTATCCTTTTTAATCCCAGAATCTTTTATTGCAGATTCAACTGGATTAACTGTCTTTTGGATAAGATCATCCACAAGCTGTTCATATTTTGCCCGCGTCAAGGTTATATCCAGGTGCTTTGGACCTGATCGATCCGCAGTAATAAATGGAATATTAATCTGCGTGCTTTCGGTAGAACTAAGCTCAATTTTTGCTTTTTCTGCTGCATCTTTGAGTCTTTGCATTGCCTGTTTATCGCCGGCTATATCAACTCCATTATCCTTTTTAAATTCCCCGGCAAGCCAGTCTATTATTCTTTTATCAAAATCATCTCCGCCAAGAAGTGTATCGCCGTTTGTTGATTTGACTTCGAATACCCCATCGCCGATTTCAAGTATTGAAATATCAAAAGTTCCTCCGCCAAGGTCATAAACCGCAATCTGCTCGTTATTCTTCTTATCAAGACCGTAAGCCAGAGACGCTGAAGTAGGCTCATTTATAATTCTTTCAACTTCAAATCCTGCTATTTTTCCTGCTTCTTTAGTTGCGCTTCTTTGGGAGTCATTGAAGTAGGCTGGAACAGTAATTACCGCTTTTGTTATCGATTCTCCCAAATGCGCCTCTGCATCGGCCTTAAGTTTTCTTAAGACCTGCGCAGAGATTTCTTGTGGAGTATATTCCTTGCCTTCAATTTCTACCACAGCCATCCCGTTGGCCCCTTCTTTGATGGTATAGGGGACTTCTTTCATTATTTTCTGGACTTCTACATCGCTGAATTTTCTTCCCATGATGCTTTTTACTGAATAGACAGTATTTTTGGGATTAATTACTGCCTGGCGTTTCGCAGCAATTCCAACGGTGTACTCACCGTTTGAAATAGTAACAACGGAAGGGGTAGTTCTTGTTCCTTCTGCATTTTCAATAATTTTCGCTTGGCCGCCTTCCATGTAGGCCATAGCGCTGTTTGTAGTTCCTAGATCTATTCCTATTATTTTTGACATATTATTTTTGTTTGCAGCTTGGGGGCAAAATAATTATCCCTAAGCTGGCTATACTATACTATTAAATTAATTAGACATTTTCCTGCACTTCTCCTGATCCATTTCCAACCGTTACCACTGCAGGTCTGATAACTTTTCCGTTCAATTTATATCCTTTTCTGTGTACTGATACTACAATATTGGCTTTTCCTTCTGATTCTCCAATAGCTTCGTGACTTGCAGGATCGAAAGAAGCTCCAACAGGGTTAATCTCAGATAATCCCTCGTTGTCAAAAACTGTTTTCATCATATCAATTATCTTGCTGATTCCTTCGTCCTTTAGATGATTCTGTGAATTTTCTAGTGCTTCAAGGACGTCAAGGAATCTAGAAATAATTCTTTCTGCTGAATATTTAGCAATTTTCTCTCTCTCTTCAGCCTGCCTTTTATTCAGATTCTGGTAATCTGCAAGCGCCCTTTTATAGAGCTGTTCGAGCTCAACATTATTCGTCAGGCAATCCTGGATCTCTTTATTAAGATCATCCAGACTCGGAATTTTTTCCTGCCTTTTGTCTACAGCTTTTTTATCGATTTTGCTTTTCATTATAGATTTTCTCCAACTTCACTAAGCAGGTTTGATACATATCTGACGATAGGAATGATCCGGCTGTATCTTATCCGAGACGGGCCTATCATTCCGATATAACATTGTCCCCCTGATATTTGACAGTGTGACGAAATCAGGCTTACCGGCTCCATATTTGCCAATTCAATTTCTCTTCCGATAAGTACACTTACGTTGTCTATTGTATCAGTCTTGCCAAGCACTGACATTGCCAGTTCATAATCGTCAAGAAGCTTAAATACCGACCTGGCAACATCCAGCTCAAAGAATTCAGGTACATTCAAAATTCTGCTTGTGCCTGTATACGCAATGTATCCGTCAGATGTCATCGCGAGAGCAATTGTACCTGTAATTTCAGATAAAACTTCGGCTGTGCTTAGCAGCAGCCTTTCAAGTTCATACCTCTCACTCATGATTTTCTGTTTGATGGCGACCTCCTCTAAAACGCTAAGCTCATCCTCACTCATCAATTCTGAAATGTAATGCCTGTAAGCTCTGTCTGTTGGTGTTCTACCGCTTGAAACATGAACCATTTTAAGATATCCAAGCTTAACAAGATCAGACATTATGTTTCTTACCGTTGCCCCACATACTCTCAATCCGCGTTTTTTAACAAGCTCAATAGATGCAATAGGTTGTGCACATTCGATATGTTCTTCTATAATCGCCTTAAGAATTTCGTTTTGTCTGGTTGTTAGTGGCATTTCTGTCACTATACTAACGCGAGTGATAGAGTTCGTCAAGATATGAAAAAGAAGTCACTAGGCCAAAATTTTCTAATAAACACCACAATAATACAAAAGCTGGTTGATTCTCTTGATATTAAAGACGAAGATTATCTTGTAGAAATCGGTGGAGGTGCTGGTGCTATTACAAAAGAGCTTCTAATGCATAACAATAAATTCAAACAGCTTGATGTTATTGAAATCGATCGGGAGTATTCTAAGGAGCTGACAAAAATCTCTTCGAAGGTAGAAAACTGCCGTATAATTTGCGATGATTTTTTAATAACAAATTATCCGCCCGTTGAATATAAGGTTATCGGAGCTATACCGTATTACATATCATCTCCAATTATTCATAAAATACTTGAATCTAAGTTAAGGCCGTCAAAGGTAATTCTTTGCGTACAAAAGGAATTTGGTGAAAAGATGATACAAAACGCCCCCAAAGCATCCTACTGGAGCCACATTACACTTGGTTATAAAATATCAAAGATAATGGACATCAAAGCTGAAAATTTTGATCCAGCACCAGAAGTTGACAGCATAGCTGTAGTAATGGAATTGGATGAAAAGACAAATTTGGATCTTGTAAATATCGGGTTTTTTAGATGGAGCAAATTTCTGCACCATGTTTACAGAAATCCCAGAAAAATGCTGAATAAGGTTTTTGAAAAAAATTTCCTTATTGATGCAGGAATTTCTTCTAGTTTAAGGCCTCAGAATCTTACGACAGAAAATGTGCTTGGACTGTATCAAGTGTTAAACTCTTAATGGAAGTATGATAGTATTGCCAGCAGTATGATTGAGGATTTAGATATTCATTTGGTGCAGTCCAGGCAGTGGGGAGAGTTTAAACAGCAGATGGGCACCCGTGCAGTGACTGTTGGTGAAATTCAATTCACAAAGCACAAAATACCTTTTCTGCCTTTTTATGTCGGATATGCTCCAAAAGTCAATTTTATAAAACAAAAATTCACCTGGCAGGAGCTTAAAGATGCTGCAGCAAATGAACAATGTCTCTTTATACGCTTTGATGTACCTAATGTTTTAAAATCAAGCATTAGAAAGGAATCTGCAGCTCAGACGGTATCAGAAGTAGAAAAGAGATGTACCAGATCGCCAAGGTCGACTTTTACAAAGTACAATGTCTTGCTCGATATAAGCCCTCCAGAAGAAAAGATAATTGCCAATTTTACTTCAAAAACAAGGTATAATTCACGCCTTGCATCCAAGAGAGGAGTAACAGTAAAGCTCGAAAATAATGAAACAGGTCTGAAGATTTTCAATGAGCTTCATAAAATAACAGCGAAAAGACAGCACTTTCTTCCGCATTCAGAAGAATATTATACAAAGGTTTTTAACACTTTGTATGCAGACAATATGGCAAATATTCTTGTGGCCTACTTTGAGGATAAAGCTCAGGCAACTTGGATGCTTTTAAATTACAAAGACACTATTTACTATCCATACGGGGGCTCGGTTACTGAAAACCGATCACTTATGGCTTCTAATCTTATGGCGTGGGAGGCAATAAAGCTTGGAAAAAGGCTTGGCTGCAGGATGTTTGATATGTGGGGTGCGACAAATAAAAGGGATCACCCTTACTGGGGTTTTACAAAATTCAAACTTGGATACGGTGGAGAGCTGTTTGAATATATTGATTCTTATGATTTCGTAGTAAATCCACTCTATTATCTATTTAACCTAACCTACGGGGCTTTCTGGAAGCTGCAGGATATGAGAAGGAAAGTCTGAAGGCAGATTGACGCAGTCAAGAAATCAGTATAAATATATAGTCACATCTTTTCGGAAACCATAGTGATATACCTCAATGGTCTTTTTTGGATTCATGCCTTTTATCTGAAACACGCATGAAACTATTCTTAAGTTCCTGTTCTCCCTTTTCGCTTTTAACAGCATCGGCGCCAGTTTTTTCAGGAGTTTTGGAAACAAATAAACATAAACAACATCGGCTTCATTTAGATCCGCATTAAATATAGATTTTCTGTGCAACTTTATTCTCCCCTGCACACTTTTGGGGAGTCTCCTCCTTTTTAAAATACTCAAAAGGAAAGGCCATGGTGAAATTTCATATCCGACAGCATTTTTGGCTTCAAAGTTTTTTACCGCCTCAAATAATACCTTGCCGTTTCCGCTTCCGAGATCTACCAGAACATCCTTCGAAGACAGCCTCAAAAGCTTCAGGGCTGTCCTTATTACATTATCATCATTGGGTACAAAGGGAGCCCCTTTTAAATCGCTGATAACGTAGGAAACAGAAATAAACATCATGTAAAGAACCGCCAGCAGCCATACAGTTACCAGAAGAACCGCAAGAATAATTGATATAATCATATAAATCTCAACTGCTCATCGCCTTGTGATGGAATTCCGTCAGGCCAGCAGTGGTATTTGAATCGGCATTTATCACATATCTGGTAATTTGTAGTTCTAGGGAATTCAAAACTTTCTATGCATTCTGAGGTTTTTCTTATGGCTTCTTTCAATTTATCAACGTCTTTGTCGCTGACCTTAAATTTTTCTCTTTTGGGATCAGTGTTTCTATTCCCTATGAAATCTATTTCAACCTCGTTTACTTTAAGGTTTATGGAGTTATCGAGTTCAATCAGAAGCTTGTAGAACACGAGCTGCCTGTATTCGTCCCCGGTTGAGTATTTGGTTTGCCCGGTTATTTCATTTCTGCTTTTGGGGCGCCCTGTTTTATAGTCAATTATTTTCACTGCATTTTCAGTAGGATCAGATGCTTCGATTCTATCTATTTTTCCTGATAACTTGATTTTTCCATCAAGCATGGGGCGGTTCCAGCCCCAGCCAAAGAACCTTTCAAGATGCAGGACATGGGATGCGTCACGCCTAAACTCATCTTCATAAGTCAGGTAATAAACACGTAAAATATCCTTTCCTTCTTGTATTATCTCTTCGAGCTCCGTATCTTTTAATATCTCTTTTCTTACTGAGTTGGAGAATTCGTTTTGCAGGAAATCAAGATCTACCGGCAGACTTTGTTTCAATTTTTTATACCCTTCCTCTAAAGCTTTATGTATTCCAGTGCCTAGAATTAGAGGTTTTTCTCTCGGCCTTGGAGTTTTCAAAAGAAATTCAAGCTTAAATTTATATGCGCATTCAAGATAAGTATTTAAAGAGGATGGACTGAGTTTAAAATTTTTTAATGCTTCTTTAAGAAATTCTTTTTCATTTTCTGATATAAGATGGTCTTTGTGTATTGGCTTTAAAAGCTGTTTTAGGACTTCAGATGCACCCTTTTGATACTCGCTGGTATCTTTCTTCTTCATAAGCTCTGCCGGGAGCTCGTGGGCAAACATGCTGATAATAGCCCACCGCGAGGATTGTCCGTTTTGGTAATTTTGTGAGGCTGTAATTGTTATCTGCTTTTTAGCCCTCGTTAATGCCACATAAAAAAGCCTGCGGTCATCTTCAGTTTGGTGCAGTTTCTTGTCTTTATCGTTTGCAATTTTTATTGTTTCTAAAATCGAAGACGGGATCTTAATTAAGTCGCGGGATATGACATTGCTCCATTTTTTGTCTATAAACTTGATAAGAAATACATATTCAAATTCAAGTCCCTTTGCCTTGTGGGCGGTTAAAAGCCTAACTGCTCCAATGTTAAGATCCAGAGTTTCTTCATTTATAGGGATGTTATTTTGATTCATCAGATCTATGTACTGCAGAAATTCCTGTAAAGAAAGTTCTTTATTTGAATAGTTGAGTCTTTTGACTTCAGATAAAAAGGAATTCAGCTTGTTGAGATACTCATAGCTGTTGTGATGATTTAAAATCCATTCCAAAAAGCCCGACTCATTTATTACAGAATCCAGAAATTCAATAAATGTTGTATTTGCCGAAAGCTCGTTCCAATATATTATTTTCTTGATAAGGTCAGTTATTTTATCTGGATCCGATAAGCTCTGCGCCAAGAAATTGGGATTATTTACTGCATCAAAAAGATTTAGTTTGTGAGTGCTTGCAAATCTAGAAAGCTTGAGGACATCAAGCGGATCAATTTTAAGAAACTCGTAATTTAAAAGTGTGAAAAGATCTATATCTTCATCTTTTGTTCTTACATCTAGAATGCTCCTTAGCAGGTGTAATAGTCTTACTATTATTCCTGTTTCTAGAACATTTTCACCGCCCTCAAGGACATATTTTATATCCATCCTTGAAAGCATGTCTGCTATATCTGTGGAGTCTGCGTTGTTTCTGTAAATAACAGCAATTTCTGACGGGTCAACTCCCTTTTCAATTAATCCTTTTATTTCCTTTGCCACAAAGTAATTTTCGACATGTGATGATGGAAAAAGAGCGCTGGTTATTGCGGTCTTCGTAGTTGAGTTTATGGTAGAGGTTTGACTCTTATCAAGCTTCAGCTTTGTAGCAACTCTAACTACATTGTTGGATATGACTTTATCTGCAGCAGATATAATCGGCTGGATGCTTCTGTAGTTGTTATTCAACGTGATCTTCTCGGCATTTGGATATTTCTCGTTAAACTTTATTATGTTTTCTATTGAAGCCCCCTGGAATCTGAAAATGGATTGGTCGTCGTCCCCAACAACGAATAGATTTGGCTGGGGATCCCAAAAGGAGCTTAGTTTATAAAGAATCTCAGCCTGTGCCGAGTTCGTATCCTGAAACTCATCTACTAAAAGATACTGAAAGCGTTCTTGGTACTTTTGCAAAAGGGAAGGGGATTTTTCGAATTTCTCGGCTACGAGGTTGATCATGTCTTCAAAGTCATAGCGACCTATTTGTTTGAGGCTTTTTTCGTATTGCGTATAGATTTTTATTAACTCAAGATTTTTCTTAATGTCTTTTTCTTCAAGACCAGCGGGATCATTATTTATTACTTTCTCGTATTCCTCTGGGCTGATTCCTTCACGTTTTAGATCCCTTATTTTGGATATAACTGCAGAAAGATAATAATATGGGGCATTGAACGGCTTTATTTCTTTAATTTTCACCTCATCAAAGATTTTTTTGAAAAGATGTACCCTTTCTAGATCAGAAAGTGCTTCGGTCTGAGTTGATATAATAAACTCATCAGGGTTGGCTCTGATTATGTCGCTGCAAAAGGAATGGAATGTGTAAATATTTACGCCGTAAGCTTCAGTCCCAATTATTGAAATAAGTCTCTCCTGCATTGTTTTTACACCGGATTCTGTGAATGTCAGTGCTAAAATTGCATCCGGCGGAATATCAGTTTTAAGAAGAATATTGGCAATCCTCATTGTCAGAACCTGTGTCTTTCCTGTCCCCGGACCGGCAAGAACAATTACAGGTCCTTCAATAGTGTCAACAGCCTTTTTCTGGTTAGTATTTAGCTTTTGATAAAGTTTTTTAAAATCAGCCACACCTGTCATCAATTGTTATGGTGATTTATATGGGATGGGATGTCAAGCCTGGTATTGACATTTTACTGTGGGAAATATACCTTGACTATAAGATGTCTAACATTAATTACTTTGAGTTAGAACCTGGATATCCATCCATACCTGCCTATTTTTCTCCCATAGATCTTGAACAGCCTTATCCTTATACTGTTGTGAAGGTAGAGGGTGAGGAAGATGATGTAATCTGGAGAATTCCTATTCCTTCGGATATTTACGATAGACTAGACGAGTTGCCAGTTACAATGCAGGAATTATTAAGATTCGATCCTTTAGACGTTGGTGTGATAGATTTTGTTAGGAGATTTCCTTCGGCATTTAAGAATTTTTGTTCGTCTATAGATGGTATACCTAATTTTGTTCCTGAGTTGAGTTGGGAATTTCTGAATTACAAATTTACGCAAGCAGCAGTTCTTTTGGGGATTGGAATGGAAAATCTTACCGATGGGAAACGAATCAACATTTCTTCTACTATAAAAAAAATGAGGATGGCAAAAAAAATCGTCAGGGTATCTACCAGATCTGGTTTCAACGATCCGAAAGACTTCGCTGTTGTTTTTCAAGGGGCGTTGAATAAAGCTAAACAGTCTGGTTCTCTTTTTGCTATGTATTGGAGAATCATCTCTACAGAAAGTACTGAAGATGGTCAAATCTCAGCAGTGCTTCAAAGAGACGCGTGGTTTGCTAACGAGAGGATTTTCGTGCTTACTGAAGAATATATTAAAAGTAGAGGTGCGGATACTACTAGCCTGGAGATGATAGAGTATATTGGAGGTACATTTGGCTACTGGTAGCAGTGTAGTTGACCCTTATTTGTCAACGTTTCTTCTCCATGTTTCTATTTTTTTATGATCCCCAGACAGCAGAACTTCGGGGACTTTCATTCCTTTATAATCTGCTGGTCTTGTATATTGAGGAAAGTCCAGTTTATCTCGATCTTTTGGGTCTGAAAAAGATTCATTTGCATTAAAGTCTTCATTTTTAATCACTCCTTGAATAAGACGCGAAACTGCATCTATTACTACCATTGCTGGAATTTCTCCGCCACTTAGAACATAACGCCCGATAGATATTTCTTCATCAACAATATTTTCTATTACTCTTTGGTCTACTCCTTCGTATCTTCCGCAGATAAGGATAATATTATCAATCTTGGATAATTCCTCTGCTTTTTGCTGATTGAATGTTTTGCCTTGAGGAGAAAGTAAAATAACATGACCATGCTCTTTGGTACGATTCTGTTTGTCGCGCTTTTGGAGACTGTCCGTAACTTCGTCTTTCAGTTTTATTGATTCTACTGCCTCGAACAACGGTTCGGGCTTTAATATCATCCCAGGGCCTCCTCCAAAGGAACGGTCATCCACCTGCTTATGCCTGTCACAAGTCCACTTTCGAAGATCGTGAATATTAATTTCCAAGAGTCCATTATCAACAGCATGTTTTATAATCCCGTAACTAAAGGTAGAGGAGAATAAATCAGGGAATATAGTGATAATGTTGAATTTCATTGCAGAAATATTATATCAGCTGGACACGATTGGAGTTTATGCACTTTTTTCGAGGACATCGATTTTCTTTTCGAAATATACTGTCAAATCTCGTATTGCTTCATAGACTCCGTCAAATTCAGCTCTTACTCCCATAATTATAGCTTTGTTAATTTCAATTTTCTCTTCAAGTCTCTTTTCAGTTTCAGCTAGAGCTTTGGCAAAGACAAATGTTTGTTCAGCTAGTTTTTTATCAAAGGATGAGGTTAGTCTTGTTTCTAAGTCAGCAAGCTTTTGGTCAAAGGTAGATGTTAATTGAGTCTCTAAATCATTGAGCTTTTGGTCAAATGAAATTGTCAGTCTTGCTTCTGATTCCGTATGTTAAATATACTTTTAAAATGTGCGTAGTTAGAAAATAATTTTGTGCAATCATTGATCTTGGAAATATTTC
>Ga0209541_10013471_pt1 | contig 12488 bp, 15 predicted proteins | sample RifCSPlowO2_01_FD_184027 | JGI IMG/M metagenome (GOLD analysis project Ga0209541, IMG submission 184027) | Groundwater microbial communities from Rifle, Colorado - Rifle CSP2_plank lowO2_0.1 (SPAdes) (version 2) | ecosystem: Environmental > Aquatic > Deep subsurface > Groundwater | place...
AGAAAAACGTAACTCTTAAACACGGGGACAAATGGGCAAGAACAATGGGAGACTTTTTACTTAACACGACAGAATATCTTGAAGAATACTTCAAGAGAAATAATTCTGAATCTGGATGGGCTTCAGACAAGAAAATGTTTGGCTGGAAAATCAGCCAAAAAAGAGAGGACAGAATGAACACGGCACTATTTGTCAGAATGATATGGCACAATTTAATCCTTATTTACAAATGATATCTGTCCCACACTCGGGAATTTTGGGAATCTGGGAGTTCTTCTAAAATGAGTATCCTAACAGTTGTATATCTTCCGAATACTTTTTTCTGACCATCTCTCTAGTTTTATCATTATAGTATGTTCTATAATCCTTTCTGGATTTACTTTCGTTCAGTTGTTCCAAATTATAGTGCGTACCTAATTTGGCTTTGATTATCTCAAAATCTCTTGATAAGTTTTCAAATCTTCCAATAAAGTCAACAAAAAACTCGCCGTTTTTTGATATCATACTTGTTTGAGACTTAAAATGATCATTCGATTCGTTATTGGGTATTGAGCAAACTGCTTCAACAAAGCTCTCAAAACTCATGTCAGATTTGAAAAGGCTGTCGTAACCTGAAAAGTTTTTGTCTAGTCTGGGCCTTTTTGAAACAAATTTATCAAAATATAGAGAAACTAGTCTATCCCAAGGATTTCTTACAATAGCGAATTTGAAGTAGTCTTTAAATTCTTTCAATGCTCTTTCTCGGCGTATATGCGGAAATTCAATTTTATGTACTATTCTTCTAACTAACTCGTTTTTGGGTAGGTTAATTTTTAAGATGTCTACGCATAACTTTTTTAGGCTGGTACATGCTACTTTGGGTATAAAAAAATAAATTGCCTTATTTTTTTCAAGGAGTATATTACCTTCAGAATAATACTTCAGGCTCATAAAACCTCTAGAAGTATAAATCTTTTAAGTTTTTGGGTACATTATAAGTAGTTAGTATACTGATAACACCTATAAGTTAATTATCATTCTATAGTAACATATATATAGTCATTTTTCCTCTTTTTGTTTTATGGAGACGTTAAAATCTTCTTCACTTAAAAGATCTAATAATTATTCAAAAATAGAGACTGAATTTAACAAGAGGGGGTATAATCTACTTAAACAAAAGTTTACTAAGGTTCCTAGTTGGCTTAATGAAAAAATCACTGTAATTTCTCCATGCTACAATGTAAAAAGATCTTTGAAAAAACTGCTTCTTGCTTTAGAGAGTCAAATATATAGAAATTTTGAGGTAATATGTGTTGATGATGGCTCCAAAGAGAAATTAGAAAGCGTAATCAAGAGTATTAAATGTACTTATCCATTGAAATATGTTAAAAACACAAGAAACAGGGACAGGCCTTATGCTAAAAATACGGCTTTATCTATTGCAGAAGGAACTACGATTTCTGCTATAGACTCTGATATGGTTCCGCATAAATATTATCTGTTAAATTTAGCAATAAGGCAAGCATTAACCAAGGGCTGTCTTTTTGTAGCATTTAAAGAACATCTGGATTGTAAAGATAAAAGAGCATCTGACAAGAATATTATCTCTGGAAAAGCAAATCCTGATTACAAAAAGGATTGGAGGTGGTATAGAAAGTATGATTGTTCGATTTATCCTCCAAATTTTTTACAAAAGAAAGAAAAGAAGTCTAGAATGCTTCGCATAGTTAAAGAAACTGATTATTTTAAGAAGCTGGGAAAAGATAATGTTTGTTGTGCGTGGGACATTTCTTCATTAGCTGTTGGTCATGGAATTTGTTTTAAAAAAGAAGATGGAATAAGGGTTGGTGGATTTGCTGAAAAATTTGTTGGTTGGGGGCCAGATGATGTTGCTTTTGGGATTAGGATGGTTGCTAATGGTATTTTCATTGTTCCCTGTATTGCCTCTTCAGCATTTCACATAAATCATAAACCTCACTCTGGTTCATGGGATGCTAAAATGAAAGATTTTAGGAGGAATCTAGGGCGTTATCTCGGGTATGTTAATACTCCTTTAAAAAAAATCCGATTTATTCCTAAAAGGGTAAAATTATTGCGAAAGAGAAAAAATAAGTATTACTATCGGGGGCCTTAAAATGCTTTATAATAAAAGAAAAAACAAGTCTGAAATTACTAAAGAAATGGCTGAAAAAATACTAAGAAGTATTAATTTTAAATTTAATAAAATAAATTCCATAGGTATTAGCTATACGAATGATGTTTTTCTAGTGGAAGATAAAGAAAAAAAGTTCGTACTAAAGTTTTTTACTGACCAATGGGTAGATAATAATTTTGGAAAGAGGGAGTATAATACTTTATTGTTACTTAAAAAAATGGGGCTGCCTGTTCCAAATGTTTTATTATTTAAGGAATCGGATGATGTGTCTCCTAGGAATTATATGATTATGGAAAAACTTGATGGGACTCAAATGTGTACTGAAATGGATAATGTCAGTTCTAAAACCATTGATGAATGTATCTCTTTTCTAAAAAGATTTCAAGAGATTTCTGGACAATTTGGTTTTTTTGATCATGATGAAAACGTTCATAAAACTTATGATAACCATTTTAATTTCATCAATGATTCTGTTTATTACGCTATTAAGAAGGTTAAAGATTTAGGATATAATAATCATAACCTGCAGGAACTGTTCAGTAAGCAAAGATATTATGACACTGATAAAAAAGTATTGACCTTTACTCATGGTGATTTTAGTCCAAAACACATTTTTATTAAAGGGGAAAGAGTAACTGGTTTGATTGATTTTGAGTGGAGCATTTTTTCTGAACCTATAAATGATGCTATTTTATTTTTAACTTCTATTTCTGAGTACAATGTTCAAAAGTCGCACTTAGTTAAGATAATGAATTATTGTAATTCTATTGCTAATCCAAGTAAGGTTGCTTATTATGCTGCTAGAGCTTTTATCTTAAAGGCTGCTTGGCCACATAAAACTGTAAAGCAGCCTTATTATTCACAAACTTGTTTAGATAAAGCTAAGAGAATTTTAGACAGGGGCAGTTTAGAAATAGGTGACTTGTTACAGTCTGAGTATCTTGGGGTGGTTGGAGAATAAAAAATGAAAGATGTTTTAAGCAATGGCGAATAAGGATTTTGTAGAATGTAATCTTGTTGCGAACTTAGTTAAAGATAAACTAGAAAGTTCCGACTCATCATTAGCAGTATTTGGATCTACTAACAATGGGGGTGACTCCAATAAACAAAAACCTGATGAAGACTCTGATGTTGACCTCAGGGTTGTTTATAGGGGGGAATTTCCTCGTGGTGAGCTCGCTGAACTTCTTAATCCTGGTGAATGCGACAATATTGATTTGTTAACTGGTGGATATGTTGATATTTTAGGACTTAGAGGTAATTATCATGGCAGAAAAATTCTTCTTTATTGTTCCACTACCGCAGTTTACGAAAAGGCTTGTACTGGTGGTGCTAATCCTTTGCTCTTATTTAAGACTCCTAAAGCTCCTGGGAGAAGGATTAGCCCCGTGTATCATTTAGAAAGGTATGGTCTGAGAGGTACTATTAATGAACCAATTAGGCTGATCCCTCTAAGGAATGGCAGAATTGCTATATATAACAATAATAATTTTGTTGATGGAGATTTTTATTTAACAACCCCTCAAAATCAGATCTTAACTCAGTCGGAACTGCTTGATAGCGAAGGTTATTTAAGGCGGGGCCGGTTAAGTATTGTAACTATGATGCGAAGATTACTCCCTGGTGAAGATTTGACAAAAGTTAGCGATTATCAAGATGCTAATTGGTCTGCGGATTTTAGAGTTAAAATGGATGGGAGGCTTAATGGTTAATATAGGTCTGTCTACGGGGATGTTTCACAAGTTTTATGGGGATGAAGAGATTAATAGGCGTATTAGTCATATTTCTAGGTGGGATGTTGATGTTGTTGAGATTTTGTTTTCTAGGCTGTTCATGTTAAACATCCCTATTAACCCTGAAAATAAAGAGTTTTTAAAAAAGAAAAAAGTTACTATTCATGCACCCTTTTTTGTTAATGAAGGATACACTTTTTGCATGCTTGGACATGACGAAATTAAAAAACTTGTCTCTATAGGTAAAGATCTTAACGCTGAGTATATCGTTATTCATCCTAATCAAGTTACTGATCTTTCAATCTTAAGTGATTATGACTTCAAATTTGTTTTTGAGAATATTAAGCCTAAACTTACCGATACTTATTTTTTAGAGAATATGAAGGGGATTCTTGATAAGTTTCCAAGTGTTGGTTTTGCTCTCGATCCTGGCCATTCTAAGCATCTCTCTATGAATGAGATTATTGTTCTTACTAAAAAAATTAAGGATTTACGTGAAGTTCATTGCAGAATTTATGACTCTAAAGACTTCATAGCAAACGGGGATAAGACTCATTCTTACCTTAAAACCTTAAACGCTAATGTCCTAATTGAGGGCGTTGAAGATTTTACTCACGTCCACGAAGTTATAAAGAAGATGAGAGAAATAGTGAGGTAGTCTAATAGCAAAATTCTGGAAACCTAAAGAAACAAGAGAAAACATCCAATCTAAAAGTTTTTTGGGAAAAGGCTTTGTAAAATAAGTCTTTAGTTTAGGCTACTTTTACAGAAATTTTACTATTCTTTTTTAAAGGGATTTGGCTTTCCAATTATATGCCAGAATAACTTGTCTAATCCCTCTTCCACTTTTAAATATAATGACATAAACTCATCATACATCTCTTTTGCCTTCTTATTCTCCATAGTTTTATCCCTCTTTTGATACATTAAATCTCCTTCAAAACCATACATAATAGAGTGAGCAAAGATATTTCTCAATTCTTCTACCCTATAGATTTCTTTATTAAATTCTTTATAAGTTTCCCATTTGATTTTCTTAATTATCTTCTTTAAGATATTTACTTTTAGTCCAAATGAGAAATAGGGGTCTTCAAGAACCATAGTTGAAAAATCCGAATGTTTATTAGATATAGCAAAATGACTAGTGATTATCACCCCCATATGTGCTTCAATATTAACTGCTTCTGTCATAACTAATCCCCTCATAACAGATATGTCAATCTTGGCTTTCATAAATTTCTTCTTAAATTCTTCAGCATCCATTATCTCCCCTCACACCATTCACACGTTTTACTAGGGCAATCTCCATTAAGCAGTTTTACTGCTTTTTTAAATATAGACTCAGCATTCTTTATGTCCACATTCATCTTCACTAATTCGGTGTTAAACACAACCTTTCCGTCTTCTAAGACTTCTCTTGGTACATAGAACAGAAGGAAAGCGTAATCCTCTGTGTCATAGCCAGTTTTTCTTAAAAGGAAGTTGTAAATGTCTAATTGGTCTTGGTAGTGTTCTGCTGTGTCTTCTTTCAACTCATAACCTCTTGTTTTATAATCGAGAACCACCAATTTCTTGTCTTTCATCAGGATATTGTCTACTGCCCCTTTCAGAATATTTCCATCTTTATCTTCATAGACTATTCCTTTAAAATTACTTCTCCATATTGCTAGTAATTCATGATTATCAAATAATTTCATGTTTTCACAATGTCCGTTATTGCATAATTCCGGAGGCAGTTGGCCTTTAGCCATAAACCTGTTAAAATGCTCTTTCAGTATCTTATCCATGCCGCTGGGCAGCGACGGGAATATCCCTGCCGGTCTCTTCCATACATTATGCTTATCCAACCAGAAACATCTAGGGCATTCTTTCATGAGATTGAGGGAAGAAGGGGAGAGTTTGAAGGACATGATAATAGCTAAACAAAGAAGTATAAAAAGGTGAGGGGAAAGGATTTTTATACGTGATAACTTAAGAATATTATGAGCAAAGAAATAGAAAGAGCTGAAAGAAAATTAAAGCGAGCTAAAGAAGAGGTTGAACAAATTAAGTTCAGAGAGTCTTGGAAAGGTTGGTTTAAAGCAAAAACATGGTTTTTTATAGGTATAATTCTATTACTGTTTGCCTTTGTTGGTGGATTTCTAGGAGGCATACTTGATGTCGATATTGTTTCTGAAGAAGTGATGAAGTTTTTGTGGGTAATAACTCTGGTAATGTTCTTTGTTAGCTTAATTTTAGGAGAATCAATAATTAAGGCAATAGAAAATTATAGAATAAAGAACACTAAAAAAGACTAGAAATGCTGAAGAGTTTGGAGATGGGGGAGGGATAAGACCTTCTATATCTTCAACTCCTTCAATCCTTTTACTATCTCTTCTTCTAACTCTAATATCTTCTTCTTCAAAACTTCTGGTTTTTCGTACTTCACTTCTTCATACTCTATTTCTCTATACTTTGATATGCTTAAATCCCAGTCCTTTGTCTTTATTTCTTCTATTGGCACTAAGAAATACTTTTTCTTTCTGTTCCTTGATTTTTCTTTATCCTTTTTCTTGAATTTATCAAGAATATCTGGAATATCACCCTTTCCATCAATAAATGTTCTCTTATCATCTAGGCTATAGCCATCGGCTTCCATTTTATAGAAAAACACTTCCTTTGTTGGTTCTCCTTTTGTGAAGAATAAAACCGCTGTTGAAACCCCTGCATAAGGTTTGAAAACTCCAGACGGCATGGATATAACAGCATCGAGTCGACAATCAGTCAATAATATCTCTCTTACCCTCTTATGTGCTTTAGAATTTCCAAACAAAACTCCCTCTGGTACTATTACGGCGCACCTTCCTGAAGGTGCTAGAGCAAGATACATTAATTCTAGAAATAATAATTCTGTTTTCTTAGTCTTTATTCTCAATCTTTCGCTTATCTCAGCTTCATTTAGACTCCCTTTAAATGGAGGATTGGCCAGTATTACATCATAAGTATTGTCTGGTATTCTTGGTTCTGAATCTGATAGAGTATTTTCTCTCTTTACGTTTGGTTTTTTTATTCCATGCATCATTAGGTTCATCAATGCTATTCTAGTCATTGTTTCGTCAATATCGTAGCCAAAGATTGATTCTTCATCCAGAAGTTTCTTTTTTGAAGGCGTTAAGGTGCTCACGCCTTCTTTCTTATTTGTTTGAAGGATGTATTTGTAAGCTTCAACTAAGAATCCTGCTGTTCCGCATGCAGGGTCTAGAACTTTTTCTCCTATTTGCGGATCTACCAAATTAACCATCATGCTAATTATGTGTCGTGGAGTTCTAAACTGCCCATTCTTTCCTGCTGTTGTTAGTTCAGATAGTAAGTATTCATAAAGATCTCCCTGAGTATCCTGATTCTGTTCCTTGATATGCATGTCGTTGATGATATTAACTGCTTCAATAAGAAGGGATGCTGTGGGTATCCCAAAGTTTGCTCCCTTCATATACTCTTTATATAATGATTCTCCCTCTCCAATATTCCTCATGAAAGGAAATACTCTATCTCTGACATGTTCTAATATTCTTTCTGCCGGGAGAGTTGTCCAATTCTTCCATTTGCAATCTTCATGTCCTTTAAAGATAGAGATATATTTTTCTCCTGTAAATCCTGCCTCTCGTGTCTTCTTCTCATCTTCATCTTCTAATCTTTTCATGAACAAGAGATAAGACATTTGTTCTATTGCTGTTATTGGGTTACTAAGGCCTCCGCTCCAGAATTTATCCCAAAGCTTATTTATTTTTGATTTTAGGTTTGAATCCAGCATTTTAAAAATCTTCTTTGACCGAAAGGTTTAAATTGTGTGCGTGTGTGTATATATTGTTACATATAAAATCCCTTTCGAACGGAGTCCGAAAGGCACCCGCCTGCCAATGCGGACGGGGTCGACTAGTAGAGGGGTATTGTAACGCCTTCATTTTATTATTCCTTAGGTCTTTTAATGACTCCTTTTAGTTCAATATGCTTTCTTAATATATCTGTGTAAGTTTTTTTGATTTTAGGTTTGAATCTAACATTTTATACCGCCTCCACTAAGAGTTTCTTTTTCTTTCTTTTCTCTCTAGAAATCTTCTCTGGTTCTATTAAGTAGTTTTCTTCACTAATAACACTTTCGCCAGTTTCCTGTTCTAATTCTTCCCTTGCATTTTTTGCAATTTCTCCACCTTTTCTTGATACTGCTACATGCTCCCGAAATTTTTGCGGGTTTTGAGCTCTTTCAATTTCTGTAGTAGAGGCTTCACCGAGTATGCTGAATATTAGCTCTATATCCGTCATGTGATCTCTTAGATTTTCATCTTTTAGCTTCTTTAATTTCTTATACTCCTCAACAGTTTTTCCGAATGCCGCTTTGCTTATCTCATTTGTCAAAATTGCATAATCTATTTTTTCTTCAACTCCTCTTTTTTTCCATTCTTCTGTTAAATCCTGCCTTATTGCTATGCCTCTCAATCGTTTGTCAATCCATTCCTTAGAATATCCCTTCTTTTCATAGGTTTCCTTCATTCTTTCTTGTGCCAGTTCAGGATTTTCTATTTCATCTATTCTTTCACTTCCAACTCTTGCTAACCATAATTTAAACGGCTCTGCCCTTTTGGATGGTATTGATTGGATTATCCTAAAAACAGTTTCCTTGTCTGCACAGTCTGTTTTCCTTAATTTGCCATCCTCTGCTTCCAGTTTGAACTGTACGATTTTATCGTACGCTTCGAATCCCTCTGTTTTTAGTTTTGTTTTTAAGTCTGCCCAGTACCTTCTAGGAATAGTACTTTCCGTTAATACCTCCACTATATCTATAACTGAATAGAACCATTCATTATTTACCAGCTTTCTTCTTATTTTTTTATTATCAAATACGATTATAGGCATGTTATGCTCCTAAAATAAACAACAATTTAATAAATATGGGCGCTGTTAGGAATAGTGACCCTAATTTTATTATTTTTATTGTATTTTCAATCTGTTCTAGTTCCTTTTCAAGTTTTTCTGGAAGTTTTATTTTGAATGATAAAAGTGTTAGTGATATTGATATTGCTAGTGATAAAACTATTATCATAACTGAAGTAGGATTATATTTGTAAACCAATTTTTCAATAGTTTTGTTTATTGGAATTTCTACCGTTTGATTAACATAAATTACTGGTCTATTAAGTAATTCGAGATTTGTTTGGTTTAGTTTATTATTGCAAATATCTAATTGATTTTGATATGAGGAATAATCGCAGGTTTGACAGGTTGGGCAATTTTGATTAAACAAAGGAGTAAATACGGCTCCTAATGCTCCTAAAATTGCAATTAAAACTATCACGCCCAAAATTTGTTGTACTGGAAATTGAGCTTTCTTATTCATTTTATTTAAACTCTACTAAAAGATTTTTGTATCATAGAATTTTTATTTAGTAAATTAAATATTTTTCTACCTTTCTTATATTCATTTTTATGATACCTTCTTTGATTTGCAATATAATAACATAAATATTCATGGAAAGATTCATTGATACTACTAAACCATAAAAATATATGGCTTATCTCATGAACTAATACATTAAAATAGTAATTCTTAAATTCTGCCTCTTTTTTGAAAACCTCTTTGGAAATAATATGAACTTCTCCAATTTTTTTAAGGATAAATCTTCTAAATTTTGAAGATGAACATGCAAAACCAACTATCCAATTACCTTCTGGATTTTTTGAGAGTAATTTCCGATATTTTTTATTAAATTCTTCTCGAGTTTTATATTCATAAAAATCTATATTATCATAATTTATGTGTACATCTTTTAACTTGTTTTTTGCTATTTCAAAGGCATTTTTATAATCTTTGTTTTCATTCATCTTACCAGCTCCCCCTTAAATGCTCTCTGCATTAAAGCATTAAATAAATTATCAATCTGTTCTTTTGATTTTTTCTGCTGCTCTTTCAATTGCTCAACTTCTTTTACTATTGATGCGAATTTGTTTTGAAGAGGAAGGGGGGGATAGATAATTTCAAATGATTCCAACTCTCGAGGGCTCAATCTTGGTAGATTTGCTCCAACAGAACGGTCTGTTGCTAATTTAATATAATATGGTTGTTTTAGAATGTATGAGATGAAATATCTGTTTGATTTTTCTTTAATAGATCTTATTGGTACAATATCAGTACTACAGATTCCTTTGAACTCTGGCAAGGCTATTTTATTGAGGTAAGGTCTTAGTTTCCCATATAAAACACAGTTTTCATCAAATGAGAACTTATTACTCTTGAGATCGCCTTCGGAAACCGAAATTATATTTATTATTCTTCCTGATTCCGATTCCAGGTGCTCTAAACCCACATATTTGTCTCCTTTCTTAATTTGATTTGCAGGAATGGAATTTCTTTCAATGATAGCAATATCTTTTAGTTTTACTATTGGAAATTTCTTTTTATAAAACATCTCCTTAAAAACGCTCTGCAAGTATTCCTTAGTTAATTTATCGGCCTCTTCACGTTTTTGTTTTAATGAATCAGCTTTTTCAAGAATAGAAACGATGAGTTTTTGGGTGGGGAGAGGGGGAAGGGGGATTTTGATACATAATAAATGGTTTCTTGAAAGGTGTTTTAGACCGGCACCTTTGAATCCTTCTTCTAAAAGATGAATTTTTGAGAATAAATAATAATAAACATACTTTGCAAAAGCATTGTCAGTTTTAAGAACAAAACAATCGTTGGAAGCTGAGAACCTTCCGTTGCAATGATGAATACCAGCTTTCCCGCCCGTTGCTAGAATCAAATAATCACCATCAAAATCAAACTCGTTAATGAACTTGGATTGCTCTGAACTTGAAGTAAAAAACTTATGCTTTCCCTGTTCAATGCCTTCACCAGCTTTTTTCCCACTCTTAGGAGCAAAACTTAAAACATCTCCAAGTTCAACTTCTTGCCAGCCATATAGGAGTTTATTTTGCTGCTTCATTTTCTACCTGTTTAGATATTATATAATTAATCAGAGACGAAGCGAAAACAAGTATTAACCTGGACTCACTCTCATCTGATTTTAGGTCATTTACTCCGCTACCATGTCTTATGCCACCATTATCGCTTGCCCAGCCGTACATCTTGCTTATTGAATCTTTTAAAGCTGAGTGTATCTTTAATTCTTTAATTAATATGCCTAATGTCTCATTTCTACCAGTAATAATCTTAGTCAAAGACTCTAAAGCGCTAATAGACTCTTTAATAGAATTTTCATAGTCTGGTTTCTCTCTGTTAGATAAGTATTTTAGTCCTTTATCAAGATGATTTTTAACCGGAGTAAATTTGTCTGGTTGGCTAAAAACTTTCTCAATTTCGATTATCTCCTGCTCTGAAGTAATCTCAACGACTTGATTATTTATAATCCTATAAGCGGATCCTTCTTCCTTTAGAACCGTATTAAATTTTTCTGCAAGATTTTTTTGACTAAACTCTTTTAGTACCTCTTCTATTAGGTCAAAAATTGTATTCCATTTAAGCAGAGTATAGACCTTACTAATCTCTATATGTCTTACTATCCTATCAAATGCTCTAAAATCACTAACATCTCGCTTAAATATCAAATCCCAACACTTTTCAAAGAAATGATAAACTTTTTCATTACTTAGGGGCCATTGAATAGTGTAAATAAGTTCTTTATAAAGAATATTCCAAATACGCATCTTTAGAGCTGGACTTACAGTTGCTCTTTGTAAGTCTTTTGATACATAACCAAATCTTTGAGAAAAATTCATTTTTTATCTCCTATCAATTCTTTTGGTATCCCAACAGAATCCGGTTTAGTTTGATGAACCCATTCATTCCGTTCTATAAGGGCCTTATTTATTTCATGCTTAAGACTGTTAAGAAAATCAACTGATAAGCTACTCAAAACTTCTACTTCTTGACCCGAATCAAGTTCAACACGCCAGTCAAAAGAATTAGTAGTCTTGTTGTAAGTAATTTTATTCTTACCTGCTAAGAAGGCTTTCTTTGGAGAATTAATATTATCCCTAATTAAATTCCTGATATATTCTGAAGGGGGAATAGGAGGATTATTTCTATTGCAAATTAATTTTAGTAAGACTGCGTCCGCTTTTGGTAGTTTTGTAGAAACTGAAACGTATTCGTCTGGATAATTTAATGCAACCTCTCTAAGTGTAGCCATATAATAGGCTAATTTGATATATCTTTATAAATCCTTCTATTTTAGGTCTACCAAGGTAAACCTAATTCAATAGGACAATGTTTATATAGTTGTGTGTGTTATTTAAAATAACGAGTAAGTCCTATTGAACGAATGACGGCTCAGGATTGAGCTCAGGACTAGTAAATAGGGTTCGTTAGCCATTTGTTGCCTCACTTTTAAATAAATTATCTCTTTCAATTACTATCCTGCTCTTTATTATGTTTGTGTAGAGTTCTGCGTCGTCTTTAAGTTTGGCAGTATTATACTTATATCCAAATGCTCCGCATATAAAATCAAGTGCTTGTAAAGCTGGGTTTTCCTTGGAATTCTCATGTATAATCTTTACATTAGGCAGTCTATTGAATATTGACAGAAATTCTGTTTTAATATAACTCTCAAAATTCTCTCTTTGTGACAGAGACATTGCTCTATCCA
>Ga0209541_10013474_pt1 | contig 12486 bp, 13 predicted proteins | sample RifCSPlowO2_01_FD_184027 | JGI IMG/M metagenome (GOLD analysis project Ga0209541, IMG submission 184027) | Groundwater microbial communities from Rifle, Colorado - Rifle CSP2_plank lowO2_0.1 (SPAdes) (version 2) | ecosystem: Environmental > Aquatic > Deep subsurface > Groundwater | place...
CCTACGGTTAGCTAGTACCCCTTAGTTATTAAAGTAGATATAAGAGGCATTATTTAACTTATATTTAATTATGAACAAACCTGAAGTAATGTCAAAGATTGGCAAATCCAGTAAAGGAAGACCAGCTGGAAGTAAAAATAAAAATACAATTTATGCTGACCAGTTGAGGGAGCTGTTTATTAACAAGGCTGGTGAAGAATGGGATGAACTGGTTAAAGCAGAAATAAGAGATGCCAAGAAAAACTATAGAGCAAGACATTACATCTTTGACCAAGTGATTGGAAAATCCCAAGAAAGTATTGAGATTACAGATGACAAAGAAACCACTAACAGGATTAGTGAGGATATACTGAGACAAATTGATAAAATTTATGGAAAGAAGCCAGAGAATTTCTAATGTTTTGAATTAATCTGCTCTATGACTTTCGTTATCTCTATGCCAGTAGTTGGTTCTTTCTGAGACTGAGAAATAAATCCCGTGTCTCCTGAACTAAAAATGGTATTGGTGGCTTGCAACAAGATAGCATCTTTAACCTTTTGATCGTCTGTTGCTTGAACAAAAGACTGGAATGTTTTAAGGCTATTTTCTCTATGTTTATTAAGAATAAAAAGGTGCATATGGGCATTATAGTTTTTTATAAGCTTAGCAAAAACTACAGAGGCAAAAGATATCAATATAAGCTTGGAGAATAAGATTTGTAAAGCAAGTGATAATTCGGTTCCTGTACTTAATGTTAATCGTAAGTCTTGAAATATAAAATATAAAAAAGAAAACATAGCCACTGCTGCTCCCATAGAAACCCATAGCCATATTCTGGATGATATCTGATGAGAATTTGCTTGTTCCGAAAATATTCCAGCAAAAGTTCCGACACTTCCCTTGGCAGCTGCTTCCTGCATCGCTTTTAATAGTTCTTCGCTTTGTTTTTGCTGAGCTTCTACTTTTTTTAGAGCTTCCACTGATCTGGTCTCTAAATCCTCATATCTTTTATTTATTTTATCGGCAACATTTTCCAACTCTTTCTCTAGCTCTTGGCTAAGACTAATGTGTCCGGACTGAAAAGCATTGAGAGGTAGCAATAGCTTTTCAAAGAGCTCTTTGTACTGATTTTTAAGCTCTTTCATGAGGTTATCTCTTTCACCCTGAGGGTTGGCTATCTGAGGACTAAAAGCTACTATTCTATCTATGACACCAAAGAAGCCAGAAATAGCCCTTGTTATATCTTTCTGTTTCTCTTCGGGGAGGACATCCCAAAACTTAGTTGATGATTCCAGAGCTAATAGCTGCTTGAAGGTATTCTCAATGATTGGATAGATGGGTACAAAATCAAAATCCCTACCCTCTCTCTTAAGAGCTTCTGGGTTAATGCTTTTTACCTTATCGAAGAATTGTTTTAGCTCATCCATCTTTCAGAATATATACCTTAGGATTAAAAAGTAAAGGACCTTTACCTTTTTATAAAAAGAAGTATAATTATATTAACAATTTAAGCCTAAACTCTACACTTGTAGGGCATGGCATGAAACACCAACCATGATACTGAACCCATCGTTCAGGCACCATGGTTGGTCCATGTCCGAAAGGATGTGGGAGAGTGAAAACTCTCGGCCTAGCGATGGGTTCTGTGGTTTTCATATAAAAAAATTATGATAATATTTTTACTTATAATAATTATTTTACTTCTTGTATATGTAATTAATCCGATTTGGATTGAAGTGATATTTGCATTTGGCCTTATATTAGCAATACTTGCTCTTTTTGTGGTAGCTATTTATTTTGCATTCCAATACGAAGAAGGACAAGCGGGTTTATTAGTTATTGGCATTTTTGCAATATATCATACTATAAAACATTTTGTTAAAAAATATAAGAATAAAAATTTAAAAACAAAAAGACAAAAATAACCATGGAAATTATACTTATTGCAATAGCAATAGTTTGGCTTTATATTGCTTATAAAGAATATGCCAGTGATGACTTCCGTCAAGATCTCTTCGTTGGCTTATTTGTCTGGTCTGCATTTGGGATTCTGCCATTAGTAGCGATTTGGGGAATTTATAAATTCGTCGTCTATTACTTCTTGTAATCTAGCCGTATTATTTATGTCAACTAATTTATTGTAAAACTATTCTTTACACAACACATAATGTCCAATAAAAACAATAACGAGACTGAATCGCCAACAGAGGATGTATTCATGATGGGTCATAAAAAAATGCTAGAAGAATTGAGAAAATCCGAAGAGGAGAGGAAGAAGAACTTTCGCAAGAACCTTCCGTCTTATATTTGGCTAATTGTAAAAGATCTTTTGGCTTTTGGAATTATTTTAGCTGTTTTTAATTCTGCAACTACTTCTTTTGAAACCATACTCTTCTCATTACTTATTTTAATTTATTTAAGTGTTGAGGGATTTTTCTATAGCTATGGTTATAAAACAGCACAAACCACTATGAGTTTGGCAAATGAGCTACTCCAAATAAAAAAACTGTTAAAGTACCAAGAAAGTGAAGCAGAGATTGAAAATAGAGAGAAGGCTTTAGTGTTATATCAAAAGCTTGATACACACGTTGTTATCCACTCAATATTTATATTCGTCTTCTTTCTGATAACTTTATGGGGATTATTAAGCTCTTTTTAATATATGATATGGGATATTATTGGTGTTGCTTGGATGGGAGTTGTTGGTTGGGCTACTGTCTTAACTCTATTGTCCAAGAAGCTTTCTTGGCTAGAAAAAGTTGTTATTTGTTGTGCAATAATTCTCTCTTTCTATCTAGCAGCTTTTGTTGATGAAGGGTATGATGGGAAAATAATCCCATACTTCTACTCTGAGTATGTATGAGAAATTATCAGACAAGCTTAACTTCTTGAGTAAAAAAGTTTTCACAATAACTACTTGATGCAAACTCAGCAAATCCACCACCATAATACTCAGTTTTTGAAAAATTCTTAATCTCTTTTAACTTATCTACTATCTCTCTTGCAGTCTCTGTTTTCTTAGAGACAACTGTTAAAAGAGCATCCTCTTTTAAGTGATCTTTTATAAGATCTAGGAAATTTGAATCACCAGCTTTCCAACCTATTACTAATATACGATCTGTTTGCTCCATGTTTCTTTTTAACATTTCTATATGACGACTGGGGCATAGAAACTCCTGCTTATCTATAATTGGTATGGCAATTGCTGGGAGTTTAAATATATTGTGCCTTTCACTGCTCCCACTAATCTCGCTAATGTGATAAGGATCTGTCCCCTTATTACGAATACTGTTTATGTAGTTGGGGTCTCTTTTGAAATATTCATATGCAGTTGTTACTGGATGAATTTCATCTATAATTCTATCGCTATTCTTTGAACCAATAAAAGCCCAGTCGTGAGAACCATGAAGTTTAGTTACATATGGATGAGTATTTATATATGAGCTAGAACTTTGAAATCTATCATATCCGATACTACGCTCTAATAGCGTATCGTAATTGAATGTAGCCAGGTGTGCTTGTCCATTGCTGTGGTCATTTATTTTAGATATGAGAGTTCTGTAGTTATTGATGTCATTAAAATTATTAGAGAGCTTTTCAAAATAATCTCTTAAATAGAACTGTAAACCTATAAATTGATGCTTTCTATGCATATGCTGTCCAGAACTTTTCATGATAGATGATAAGATTTTTTCAAAGGATTTATTCTGAGTAATAATCTGGGGGGCTAATTCCGATATAAGATATGATGCTTCTCTGTATTCGCTTATTATGTCTAAATCTAAATACTTCTCATTGACCAAGTGATCTGTGAGAGGAGGAGGATTGCCGTAATGTGTATAGTCATGAGATGCACCAGCACCAAGAACTATTATTGGAATTGGCATAATTCTCATAAAATACAGTAAAGATAATCAACTGACAAGTATTGCCTATTGTTTTTTATTTTTAATCTGCTACACTTAAGACATTAACAATTCAACTTTCGATTCACTTTTAAAAGAGTCCATACTCTTATGAAGAGTTGGTAGGTGGTTAATGGGTGCCCATAGTTAGCAAGGTAAGTACGCTAAATGAGGACAAATTATAAATAAGTGCATAGAATCTCGTGCCTAAAGAGGAATCAAAGTGCTTGTAGAAATAAAGTTTTTTGCTTTATTCCTATGAGTCATTTTGATTATCTTTTTGGCTAAGGCAGCTCCACCTAAGTTTGGGCTACTAAAACCCCTGGTCAAGAAGATCAGGGGTTTTATGTTAGAGGTCAGTGAAGTATCAAAAAAATTATGGAATTTAGTGAAAGACAAAAATCCAGGACTGGATGATGTTGGTGTACAAAAGAAAGTTGATAACCTAACGGATTTAGCCATCTTCCTTGTTAGGTCATGGGCTAAAGAGCATGATAGAACAGCCAAAAACCATCCAGGCAGTGTTTTCGGTGATAAAACCAGAGATCCGCCAAGCTAAGTATTTTTGTGGGCTTAGAACCGATTATAACAAGTAATATTAAGATAAGTTATCTATCACTATTTTACTTTTGTCAAGGAAAGAGCGATAATTAACTTACCGACCATGAACAACCTTAAAAAAACAAAAGATCTTAAGACTGCAGTTATTTATACTAGAGTGTCTTCTAAAGACCAACTTGAGGGGTTTAGCTTGGAGAGCCAAGAAAAAGCTACACGTGCTTTTGCCGAAAAAGAAGGGTTAACTGTTGTAAAATTATTCAGAGAAGAAGGAGAGTCTGCTAAGACTGCTGATAGGACAGAGTTGAAAAAGATGCTGGATTTCTTAAGAAGAAGTCAAGGCAAAATAGGGAATTTAATCATATATAAGATTGATAGACTAGCTAGAAACAAAGAGGACTACTATGTCTTAAAGGCTATGCTCAGAAAGTTAGGAATAATTATACAGTCTGCATCAGAAAATATAGACAATGATCCTCAAGGAAAATTTATGGAGGGCGTTTTATCTTCAATGGCAGAATTTGATAATGACATAAGAGCAGAAAGAACAGTGGGAGGGATGAAAACTAGACTACAAAATGGCCTCTGGACATGGAAAGCTCCGGTGGGTTTTAAAAATACTAAAGACCTAGCAGAAAATAGAGTTATCATCCCAGATCCAGTGAAAGCTCCCATTGTAAAAATGCTATTTGAAGAAGCTGCCAAAGGACTTTATACTTACAAACAACTTGCTGCCAAGGCTGATAAACTTAATCTGAGAAGTAAGCGTGGTAAGAAAATGTTTCCTCAACTGGTAGTGAAGACACTAAGAAATCCATTATATTGTGGTCGTATTGAAGTTCCCAATTGGGAAATTTCAGTAGAGGGCAAACATGAACCAATTGTTAGCAAAGAATTATTTAACAAAGTTCAGCAGAGACTTAGGGATAACTCCCCTAAGTCTCGTAAGATGGTTAGAAACAGAGACAACCCTGACTTCCCATTGAGAGGTGTTGAGTGTAGTGGCTGTGGTGGTCATATTAGTGGTGGCTGGTCACAAGGTAGGCATGGAGGAAGATATGCTTACTATGGCTGTATTAAAAAAGATTGTCCTCAACGAGAAACAATTAAAAGAACTGATATGGAAGATTCATTTACAGCATTCCTTAAAAAGACTACTCCTAATGAAGAATATTTTGATGCTTTGGAAGAGGCACTAAAAATAGCTTACAAAACTGAAATGGAGAGTGTTATAAAAAATAATAGGATGGTTGATTCAGAGATTGAAAAGTTGAAGTTTAATAAGACCAAGCTTCTTGAATTTAAAACCAAAGAGATGATATCTGATGATGAGTTTCGTGAAGAGAATAATAAATTAGCTGTTCGTATTAAGGATTTAGAAATATCAAGAGAACACTTCACGGAGTTTAATTTAGAGAATGCAACAAAACATGCTTTTAACTTCTTGAGGACACTTCCTGATAACTGGAAAAATATTGATGTATCCGAACTAAGGGTTTTAAACAAGATCTTATTTCCTGAAAATCTTATCTATTCCTACCCAGATATTAAAACCCCTGAATTATCAAGTGTTTACAAGGTAAATCAGCAGTTGAAGGACAAAAAAGAAACTTTGGCAGCCCCGACGGGATTTGAACCCGTGTTACTAGAATGAGAATCTAGTGTCCTAGACCAGGCTAGACGACAGGGCCATTTAACAGTATGATTTTATCATATCATGAATGTATTTGAAAGTTTCACTCTTTGGAAGGTACCTTTGATTTTATCGAAGCTGTCTTGCTATGCAGTCAGGTTGGCCATGATCCTTTTTGCGATCTGGATTATTTATTCCGGGATCAAATTTATTTTATCGAGAGGTAATCCGGAGGCCTATGGCCAGGCTAAGAAAAATTTAATTTATGCTCTTGCCGGGGGATTAATAGTTTATGGAGTTTATACGATTATCTTGACCATCGCCGGTCTTATAGGAGTCTCCAGCTTGCCTTGGGTGCCGTTGAGTTGTCCATAGGTCTCGCACTTCTGTCTCGGATTTGGACTAACGGGTCTTAAACAGCCGGCGGGATAAAAAGAAATGACCCCCGCTGAAAGCGGGGGCGTGTCGTTGAAGGAGGGAATTGCGTTTTGGGGATTGTGAAGCGGGGGAGTGTTGGCCGGCTAGCCGGCCAACACCTAGGCGATACGGACAGCAGCGATTCCTCGGCTCTTCACCCATGCGTCGGCGGCAGCCGTTGCCGACTCATGCCGATGAGCTATCTTGCCGCCGTTGACGGAGCAACCCGTCACGGGGCACCGACTGCCAGCTCGGCGAGTCGGATTTTCACTTCGATTCGCATGTCCCTCCTTTAGGAGGGGAAAGTGCTTCGAGTCGATCGTTCTCATGGGACCTCCAGGATCTTCTAAGTATAGCACACCGCAGGCTGTTTGTCAATATTGTAATTTGGACCATTTTTGCTAGCATAAATGAGTCTTTTTAATTATTCTGTATCTATGATGCAATTTGCAGTAATCAAAACCGGCGGGAAACAATACAAAGTCTCTGAAGGAGATGTTTTAAGCGTAGAGAAATTAGAGCATAAGGAGGACAAGATCTTATTTGATCAGGTTCTTTTAATCGCCAAGGACGAAGACGTAAAGGTCGGTAAACCTCTTGTCTCCGGAGCGAAAGTCGAGGCCAAGGTAATCGATGAGGGCAAAGGAAAGAAAAAGATGGTTTTTCGTTACAAAAACAAGACTCGCCGAAGAAAGAAAAAAGGCCATCGCCAACTCTATACTAAAGTTCAGATAACTAAAATCTCAGCTTAAGCTGAGATTTTAGTTATCATTTGCGAGAAGACAAGTTAATTACCATTTCCCGACCTACTTTCTTTCTTCGGACAAATAGTTCAAGTAACCTTAATTTAGTTAACAAATTAGGGATTCAGACCCCGCCCTAATTTATTGATTAACTAAATTATCAGTTAATTTAACTATTGTGTTACCCTTGAAAAAAGACGGTCTCAAATGGTAACTGACTTGTCTCGTTTACTGCCAACCTCCCCATCTCTTTTTCTCAATTCGACGAATATGTATCAGTTCGGGCTGAATGATCGAACCTTTTTCGGGTACCGCTCGCAGGGATCTGAATATATGACCGGAACGGCAGGCGATTAGCCGGGTTCCGCATGGCCGGTCATATATTCAGACGGTCGTAAAAAGGAGGAATGAAGCCTAGACGCTGGTTATATAAGGAGACCTGAGAAGAAAGAGATGGGAGGATGGCTATTTACGATATTCCAGAGCGTTACGGAGGGTTACTTCATCAGCGTATTCGAGGTTTGAACCAGAAGCCAGGCCCCGGCCGAGACGAGTGATTACTAAATTCTTCTTGTCTTGAAACAAGTCTTTAATGTACAGAGCCGTTGTTTCTCCTGTTGTACTGGGATTAGTCGCTATGATCAGTTCTAACTCGTTATTTTCGCTGAGATTTTGCACTCTTCTCGCCATCTCTTTAAATCGAAGCGTCTCCGGTATTACTCCGTCGAGCGGATTTATAGCTCCGCCGAGAACGTGGTAGAGACCTTTGTATAGTCCGGTTTTTTCCATTGAATCAAGATCGGTAACTTTTTCTAAAACCAGCAATTTAGTTTTATCTCTTTTGCTGTCTGAGCAAACGTGACAGAGACTGTTCTCCCGCCCATTAGAGCGAGGCTCGCCCGCTTCCGGGGCGGCCGATACATTAAAACATTCTTTACAGAATCGGATCTCCTTTTTTAGATTAACAATTGCCCGTCCCAGCTCGCCAAGCTCTGATTCATCCTTTTCCAGCAAGGCCAAAACAAAACGGGCGGCCTGTCTTGGGCCGACTCCGGGAAGTTTTTGGAAGAGCTTAGTAATATTTTTGAACTTTGTGTTCAAAAGTCAATTTTCAATTACCAATTTTTAATTTTCATTGAATGCTGCAATGTTTTAATTTCTAAACATTGAGACATTAGGTCATTGAAAATTCATTGGAAATTGTAAATTTTAAATTATAAATTTTTAGAATGTAAGCACTTCCTCCTGATGGCTCTTATCTATTTCTAAGAATCTTAAGCTTTCCGGATCAACTCTGAAATCAATTTCTCCCGTCGGACCGTTTCTGTGCTTGGCCACGACAAGCTGGGCGTGGTTTAATTTATTTTGTTCTTTTGCCCGTTCGTAATTAATTTTGTCCTCTCTATGAATGAACATTACAACATCCGCATCCTGTTCTATTGAGCCGGAATCCCGGAGATCCGATAATCTAGGCTTGTGGCCCTCTCTTTGTTCAACAGCACGCGATAACTGTGAGATCGCGAGTATTGGTATGTTCAATTCTTTGGCTAAGCCTTTCAATCCTCTGGATATTTCCGTTACCTGCTGGACGGGGCTATCGTAGCTACGCCTGGAAGTCATTAGCTGAAGATAATCGACGACGAGAAGTCCTAATCCCTGATTAGCCTGAAGACGTCTGGCCATGGCCCTCATCTGGAGTATATTGGGCGAAGAAGCATCATCCACATATATCGGCATAGATTTCAGTTCATCGCAGGCAGTCGTTATCCTAAGAAAATCATCTTCATCATGGGAAAGTTTGCCGGTCCTTAGTTTCCACAAGCTTACCCCGGCTTTTGAAGCGATGAAACGGTCGACAACCTGGTCGATCGACATTTCCATACTGAATATACCGACCGGTATTCCTTGGTCTGCCGCTCGGAGAGCCAGGTCAATAGCAAAAGCTGTTTTACCGACAGAGGGCCTGGCTGCCAGGATTATAAGGTCTGATTTTTGAAGTCCGCCCAAAATGTTGTCCAGATATTTATGTTTTGTGGCGTATCCTCGTAAAACTCCCATGTCCTGATTTGTGATTCTTTCCACCGCTTCATTCAGACTTGATCCAAGATGAGCAAAGGCGTGAGTGAGAGATCTCTGAGAAACCGAGAATATTTTTTGTTCGGCTTCATCGAGCAGATGTTCAATGTCTTCTTCCTCATTATGGCCGAGGCCGGATATATGAAATGCTGCTCCGATAAGATCGCGGAGCATTTTCTTTCGCTGGACTATCTTCCCATAGGTTGCAATGTGGCTCGAAGTTGGCACTGAGCCGGTCAGGGAGGTGAGATAGCTGACTCCGCCGGCTTCGGTGAGCTTTCCATTTTCGGTAAGGCGGTTTGAAAGACTTAAAAGGTCTATCGGTTCGTGCTTCTCGAACAAATTAATGGCGGCGGCATAGATTATCTGGTGGTTGGAACTGTAAAAATCCTCTGGATTCAAGAAATCCGCTACTTTATTGATGGCGTCTTTGTCGATAATGATAGAACCGAGGACGGACTTCTCGGCTTCAAGGTTCTGGGGAGGTAGTTTGTCTTGAGGGATCTTGACCATGCACCTATTATTTATGATTCACAGAGATAATCAAGGGATCGGAGTTGATTAGTTGTGCAGAAGGGACTTTCCGGCTTATGGTTTTATAAAAATTATGCTATTATTTCGCTATCGATCTTTTAAACTGGAGTTGCTGTGGGCGAAGCGGGAATCGTGGCAGTTGCTTTACTTTTTCTTATTACTGGGGCGGTATGCTTCTTTGAGGCTATGCGTAATAGCTTGGGCAATAAGTCTCCATATCCAAGCGAAAAACATGCCAACTTTTCTCTTTTTATGTCGCTGGGCCTGTTGTCGCTCTACGGTTCAGGAATGGCGCTATCTTTGGGTTATGGCAAGTCGATGTGGTCGGTATTGCAGTTGCCGATGCTGATTTTCCTTATTTTTGCCGCTCTGTTCTTTCTAGCCTTTAAGATAACGAAGAAGAAGCTGGACGGAGATAAAAATGACTGAGCTCTTTTCTTTTTAATTTCCCGGTCCCGACGCTACGTCGGGACTCTTATTTTATCGACGACTGACTAGGGGGCCGTATGTTGTATCTTCTATTTGGAAACCTAATTTTTCAATTTCTAGACGCACTTTGTCCGATTCTCCATATCTTTTTCCTTCTCTCAGCTTATCACGTTTTTGAACTAGCTCACTTACTTCCGGAGGAATTTCTTTTTGTTTCGTAGGGAGTATGCCCACGGCAGAATCAATTTCTTTGAGAAATTTTTTAATATTACCAGTACTTTTCTTATTGAGCGATCCGGCGGCCAGCATCGAATTAATGTTTCTTATTAATTCGAATATGGAAGCCAGGGCCTCGGGTGTATTAAAGTCGTCGCTCATGGCCTCATTAAATTTTTGTTTAGCTTGCTTAATATATTTATCCGCACTCTTATCCCCGGAGCCATCAATAATATTAAGCTTCTGAAAAAATTCTGATATTCTGGCTACTCCGGCTTCAGATTGTTTGAGCATCTTGTCGCTGAATTCAAGAGGCTGGCGATAATGCCCGCTAAGTAAATAAAATCTTAAAACTTCTTTCGGGTGCTTCTTTAAAAGTTCATTGACGGTCTCAAAGTTACCCTTTGATTTAGACATCTTTTCCTCCTTATTTACCAGGAAGGCGACGTGCATCCAGTATTTAACAAAAGGCTTTTTGCCTGATGCAGATTCTTGCTGGGTGATTTCAGCTTCGTGATGGGGGAATATCAGATCTTGTCCGCCGCCATGGATGTCATATTGAGGACCGAAATAATGTTCAGTAATGGCCGTGTCTTCGATGTGCCAGCCCGGCCGGCCTTTGCCCAATTCGGTATCCCATGAAGGCTCGCCTGGTTTTGACAATTTCCAAAGACAGAAGTCGCCCTTATTTCTTTTCTGGTCGTTCTCATCTATTCGCGATACCGCATCATCAGCCATCAGGGCTGTGCGGCCGGAAAGTTTGCCATAGTCTTTAAAGGTAGAGAGATCGAAATACCATCCATCGCCTTCGATCAGATAGGCATGTCCCTTGTCGATCAGAGTTTTAACTTGTTTAACTACTTGTTCAATGTGCTCTGTGGCCGGAATGTATCGAGGAGAGTTAACCCCCAGACTCTCCATATCCTCTTTGAATTTTTCATAGTACTCTTTTGCCCAGTCCAGCGGATCTCGATTATTCTCTTTGGCTCTCTGGATAATCTTGTCGTCTATGTCGGTTATATTTTGAATATAATCAACCTCGTATCCTCTTGAGCGAAGGTACTTTGCAACAATATCGAAGAACACAAAAGTTCTGGCGTTGCCGATGTGAATGTAATCATAAACCGTCGGTCCGCAGACAAACATTCGGATTTTCTTGCCCCTCATCGGTATCAATTCTTCTTTGGTCTTTGTAAGCGTGTTGTAGATAGAGATCATAGCTATTTTATATTAGCAGATTTTTTAATTATTGCGGAAGGAGCCACATGCCGATTATCGAAGCATATTGACCGAAGACAGTTTCCATTCCGAGAAAGGCAAGAGCGGTGGTAGCTATTGCGATTATAGCCCCGTAACCCAGCAGATTGTGGTGTTTTTTAGTTACATTCGGTCCGACGATGGCCGGGTTATTAGACATATGTATCAGCATGGCGATTAAAAATGGAGTTACAAGGGCGTGGGCGATTGCGGTCCAAAGCAACGCCCGAATCGGAGAGATTCCCAAATACGGGATAATTAAACCGAGCAGAACCGAAACTATCATGACCGCATAAAATGCTTTAGCCTTGTTGAAGGTCTTATTTAAACTTCCTCGCCAGTCAAATATTTCCGAGAGAACATAAGCGGACGAACCGGCCAGTATTGGTATTGCCAGAAGGCCTGAGCCGATTACGCCGATAGCGAATAGTATGTAAGCATATTCTCCAGCCAGGGGGCGTAGAGCTTCGGCAGCATCTTTGATCGTCTCAACATCATGGATGCCGGCGTTGAATAAGATGGAACTTGTGAGGGCGATTATAAAGAAGCCGATAAAATTAGAGAAGAACATTCCGATTTTTGTATCCTTGAAGACTCTTTTTAATTCTTTTTCTTCAACCACTTCATAGCGACAGACAAAATACTTTTTAGGATCTCCTTCTCCAAGTCTTTTTTCTTCAGCTTCTTCACTAGCTTGCCAGAAGGCCATATATGGAGAGATGGTTGTTCCAAGAAGAG
>Ga0209541_10013476_pt1 | contig 12485 bp, 15 predicted proteins | sample RifCSPlowO2_01_FD_184027 | JGI IMG/M metagenome (GOLD analysis project Ga0209541, IMG submission 184027) | Groundwater microbial communities from Rifle, Colorado - Rifle CSP2_plank lowO2_0.1 (SPAdes) (version 2) | ecosystem: Environmental > Aquatic > Deep subsurface > Groundwater | place...
GGCGTAAGCACTTCAACTGGCACTTCAACATCTCCAGATGGAATTGTGACGCCTTCTTCAACGGGCGGCTTTACTTATACCTGCACCGTGACGGATAATGGTGGATTAACAGCAAGCGCATCAAAAACATATACTATTCAACAATCTACAGGTAGTGGAAGTTCTAGTGGAGGAGGAAGTAGTGGTGGAGCAACAACGCCCAAACCACAAGTATTTTCATTCACAAAGATAACTCCAGGAGCAGCAACAATAGTAAAGAATTTTGATAGCAATACTGGAATTAAAGAAATTCAAATAACAGTAAATAATGAAGCACAAAATGTTAAGGTTACTGTAACGAAATACGATGGAAAGCCCGCAGCAGTTTCAGTTGCAAAAACAGGAAAAGTTTATCAATATATGCAGATAAATGTTTCTGGTGTTGAAAACAAGCTTAGCAAAGCAAAAGTAACAGTTAAGGTTGAGAAGTCGTGGGTAACATCAAATGGCGTTGACAAAAATAATGTTGTTATATCTAAGTTTGATGAAGCTAACGGTAAGTGGGTTGAATTGACTACAACATATGATTCAGAGGACACAACTTACCATTATTATGATGCTGAGGTAACAAGCTTTAGTTATTTTGCAACCTCAGAGAAGGCTGCTTCTGATACTGGAACTGACTCTGGAACGGACAGTGGAGCAACGGGAACATCTGGAACAGTCGGGGAGGGAATGAGCTTGACATGGCTTTGGATCGTGATAGCTGTTATTGTTATTGCTTTAATAATTTGGGCAGTTGCTAGAAAGAAGTAAATTTTATTTCTTAGTTTTTATTAACTTTTATACAGTTTCTTGATATGAAGCCAATTGATGCCGTCGTGCTTATTATGCTAATATTTTAAGGTAATTTGTGAAAGACCAGTAGGAATGAATGTAATTCTTGCTTCAAAATAAAAATAACTAAATTCTTACTAAAAAAGTTGGACAATAAACTATTTAATCTCTTTTGATTCTAAGTTTTTAAATTGTTTTTTTCAAAGGAGTTGATTAAAAATGCTAAGTAAAAAAGAAATGCTTGATAAAATTGAAGAGGACTGCGGGAAAGCTAATCTTCCTTTGAAAGAGAGCGCTACTAACTTAGTTTTTGGAAAGGGGAATCCCGAGGCAGATATTATGTTTATTGGAGAAGCAGCTGGGCGTAATGAGGATGAGCAAGGCATCCCTTTTGTCGGTGCTGCTGGAAAGAATCTCGATGCCCTCTTGGATAAAATGGGGCTTACGCTTGATGATGTCTATATTGCCAACATTTTGAAGTACAGGCCTCCAGAGAACAGAGATCCTTTGCCAGAAGAGATAAAGGCTCATACGCCATGGCTTGTTGAACAGATTAAACAAGTAAGACCAAAAGTAATTTGTTCTCTTGGCAATTACTCAACAAAGTTCTTTCTTGCTGACGGTGATGTTGAGAAAATGAATTCTATGCAAGGGATAACACAGGTTCATGGAAAAGTAAAGATGTTAGACTTCCATGGGCTTAAAATAAAACTTATACCTTTGTTCCATCCTGCGGCGATTATTTACAATAGGAGTCTTATTGAAATGTGGGAAAAAGATATGGATGTTGTAAAATCAGAGATAAGTCAAAAAATCTCGTTTAAAATGAGGTACCCAAAAGAATACATTAGGATAGGAAACTTTGTTTTTAATAGTGGGCAAAGGGCGACAAGAAAATATGAAGTTGAGGAGTTGATGACTAATACATTTTACCTTCAATATATGTTAAAAAACATTCCTCTTAGCAGCCATTATGTTGGAATTGCTTCTGGTGGAGCATTTATGGCTGTTGCCGCTCATGTTAGAAATCCTTCTTCCAAGCTTTCAATCATCAAAAAAAAGGAAGGCTTGTTTGGTGAAAGACCTATCGGGAAATGGATTCTTATCGACGATGTTATAACAACCGGAGGATCTTTAAGAAGAGCATTGAAGCTAATTGGAAGCAAGCCCGAAGCAATAATTGTTGCTGTTGACAGAAGAGAGAAAAACGAAAATCCTAAAGTTCATTCTATTTTTGAGCCTGCGTTCTAATGAACTTATAATGCGCGTCAGAAGTTTCTTTATTGCAATTAGGACAATTGGTTTTTAATGTATAAATGTTACAGGATTTGCACTTTTTGAGTCTCATGAGTTTTGCAATATACTCAGCTTTATATACCATCATTTTTTACCCTTTTTATGAAATGGTGTGGAATAAGCGGCTCATGGAGAAAGGCGAATGAAGAATTAAAGACAGATGTAGAAAGAGCTGTCAGAAGAATAGTAAACTCTGGTGATGGAATAATAACTGGAGGAGCTCTTGGAGTAGATCATATAGCTACACAAACAGTTTTGAGAAATGCAGCACATCCAGAAGAGAGATTAAAAGTATATTTACCCGTTTCTTTTGAAAGATATATTATTCATTTATATCGCAGAACGATTGAAAACGTTATTAAAGCGGCAGAACAGGCAGACGATTTAGCATTTCAGTTAATATCTATTCGAAAGAAATATCCGAGATGTATTTTTGATAATTGGGGCTTTGAAGAGGTCAATCCTGAAAGTTATTATGCAAGAAATGGGAGAATTGTTCAAGATTGCGATGAACTCTATGCTTTCCATGTAAACCAGACCAAAGGCGTACAAGATGCAATAGATAAAGCAAGAGGATTAGGAAAGCCTGTTCATATAAAAGAATATTCTATAAGATGATTATTTAAGATTTAAAATATACTCTTTCAAATGAGGGTGGAATGAGGTTGTGAAATGTTTTTCGACCTCTTCTGGCTTAACCCATTTAAGTTCGCTAAAGTCTTTTCCGGCTTTTTCTTTTCCACTGACAATTTCACATAAGAAGTATATTGATAGAAATTCTTTTTTTTCCGGGTATACTTTTGTGAAAACGGAGCCCAGATTTTCCACTTTCAAGCTAGTTTTTTCTTTTATTCTTTCTTTTAAAGCCCTTTCTATATCCTCATTATACTTTAGTCTTCCCCCTGGGAAAGCCCAACTAAGTTTTGATAAGTAAAGATCCTTTTTTCTCTTTCCTATCAGAATCTTTTTCCTTTTAGGATCAAAGATTATTCCAAGGACAATAACGTTAAAATCATCCAATTTTTTTACCATATTATTCCATAAAAAACCTTGTTTTTAAGGTTTGTGATTTATGGTTTCAGAGATAAAGAAAAAAATTTTACTTCTTTTACTTCTTGATAATGCTAAACTCTGCCCCGAGTTTTTTCGCGTCTTTTTCAATCTCAACAAGAATGTCCCTTAGTTTATGATCTGCCTTTTTTGCATCATCTGATTCTGTTTTTAAGACGTATTTTCCAGCGGCAATATATCTTATTTCTGTTTCTTTTATCTTGCTTAAAAGTTTCTTTATTATTTCAATTCCATTTGGGTCTGTTGTTGTCAAAAATATTTCTTTTTTTAAGATGATTTTCCTGTTTTTTTGCTGGGCATTTATGATTTCCAGAACTTTTTTCGCATCTTCTTTACCAATTAACTCCTCGAGATTTTTTGGATTTTCTTTTGCTTCATTCAAAAAATCATAAATTTTGGAGCTTTTGGATATGGTTTCAATTACATCCTGCCCTTTGTCGCCAAGAACGCTTTTTAGTATGCTTTCATAGCTTTTTTCTTGATTGTATACTTTTTTTACTTCTTTCTGTTCTTTTAGAGTTACCCTTCTTAGAGAAAGATCAATCCTATCCCCTGATACCCTTAGAACTTTACAGACTATTTTCTTCTTTGGAACAACATAATCTCTTATGTTCCTGATTCTTCCGGGTGCAATCTCACTCATGACAATGCAGCCCTCTACTTCTCTGTTTTTTTCATCGATTTTTACAAATACGTTAGTTCCGATTATGCGATCCACAGTACAAAAAACAACATCTCCTTCTTCTAATGCCATGTTTTAGGAAGATAAATAAGGGTTTTAAAGGTTTTGATATGTTTAAATAGAATTTATAACTAAAATCAGCATGAGGGTGGGAATAAAACATATTGAATTTTGGGTTTCTGATTTAAAAAAATCGATGACTTTCTATGAAAAATTGTTTGAAATAATTGGCTGGAAAAAAGTAAAGTTTAATTCTTTTAAGTCTGGGGAAACTAAGATTTATTTTAAGGAAGTAAATGTTTTAAAGAGAGATTCTCTTGGACCAAGGCACATTTGCTTCCATGCGAAAAATCGTGAGGATATAAATAATTTAGGGGAGTTTTTGAGGAAAGGAAATTTTAAACTTATTCGTGGACCTGTTGAAATGACTGGAAAACTTTATTCTAAGGGCTATTACACTATAGATTTTTATGATCCTGACATGTATATTCTTGAAGTTGCCTACGCCCCAAAAAAATAACTACGGCTAAATCTTTACAAATTCTATCTAAATCCTTAAAAATAATATCTCTTTGTTAATCTATGACTGAATGCGCATTATGTGAAGATCTTAATGAAAGAAGTCCCACTTTTGCCACGAGATTTATGCATTGGACCCTTCTTGTTAACTATATGCAGCCAACTTTAGGAAGTTCCTTAGTTGTTTTGAATAGGCATGTTTCTAGACTTTCCGATGTTAGACTTTACGAAATGGTAGATTATTGGAACATTACACAATTTTTGGAAGAGGCACTTACAAAATCCTTTAATCCGGAAAGAATAAATCACCTAATGTTAGCAAATGCGGTAAATCATGTTCACTATCATGTTGTTCCAAGATACAGGCAAACTCAAATATTTGCTGGCCAATCATTTAGAGATGAGAATTATGGCAGCACGCCTATTATGATTAAAGAGAGGCTAGACGAAAGAACTATCGGGAAGGTTAAGGTTAGAATCTTAGGAAATCTTTAAATCTTCACTAATTCTACCTCAAGAGCGTTCTTTAAAGAATTAATGAACATCTCTTCTTTATCTTGTGTTATTATGCAACCTGCTGCTTGTTCGTGACCTCCAACTTCGCCGCCAATTTCTTTTATTACTCCATTTAGTATTTCCCTCACGTTTCTAAAACTGTTATTTGTATTATCGCGTCCGCAGATTCTTGCAGAGACTTTTATTTTATCATCATAATATGCCATTGTTATTATTATTGTTCCCTTTTCATAAACAGATGAGTTTGAAAGAATACTTGCTAGTGTCCCAACTATTGTGTCCTTTATTTTGTCTTTTGTGTTTATGATTACAAAATCTTTTCCAACGATTTTTTCAGCTTTTGAAACAAAGTCAAGCCCAGAAATTATGTGCTGTTTGTATCTTATGTGGATTTCTTCTGCTTCTTTCCTTGATCCAGGAACTTCCATGCAAAATCGCAGGGCAACATCGCTTTGACCAAGCCTTGAACACGCATTGACCATTGCGCTTAACTCTCTGGCATCTTCCACTTTGTTGAAGAATTTTATCAGGAAAATGTCGCCAATAATCTGTTCTGCCGCCTTTGGATTTCTCAGCATAATCGCTGTTACAAGCCTTTTCATTTCCTCCTCAGTTGTTTCCATAAGACTCTTATACTGGCCCCGCGAGTTTTCTATGCCTGCTTCTCTTAATAACTCAAGAACTCCTAAAGAATTTCCCGTGACTCCAGGAATATAAGGATTTGAGCAATACTCCAATGCCCTATTTATTGGCCTTGTCGACGGATAAATGAGAAGGCCGCGCTTCTTTTTTATCTCCCCGTCTTCAAGGATACCGTTGTTTAATTTGTCTATTTCTTTTTCAAGCAAGTCTCCAATCATACCAAGAACTGCAAGCTTTGCAGATTTCCTACTTTCAGGATCTATTTCTTTACAAAAAAGATAAGTTAAACCCGAGCTGCTTATTTTTTCTTTTTGGTGAAGCTGCGGATTGACCATTTCGATTTCCTCGGAAATTCCTTGAACAAGTTCGTGATGGTCTATTATGAAAACTTCTTTTAAACCAGCCTCTTGTATATGGTTTAAACTTCCTGAAGAAAGATCTAGGAAAAGAATTATCTTATCTTTAGGAAGGGAATCGATGAATGGCTTTTCCAGAGACTTAACAATTTTCACAGAGAACTTCTTATCCAATCTCCTTAAACATTTTGTCATTATCGCAGCAGAGGTTATTCCATCTGTGTCAAAATGGCTTATTACAATAACGTCTCTACCTTCTGATTTTTGAAGAAATTTTTTTGCAACTGTTTTTATTTTCTCTTCTAAAGAAACCTTCTCCAAAAAATCATCACCTTTTTCCATTTTTAAATTTGAGATATAAGACACAAAGTTGTTAATATTAGTTACTTTTTATGTAACTTTTATCCACTCTAGTTTTTTTCAACTGACATTTCTTTTAATCTAAACTGCTTTGTAATATCTTTTAAGTTTTCTTAATTTTGAAAATATTCTGTCTTTTTCTCTCATGGCTCTTTTATCCTGTTTATTTTTTTCAGAATGCTTTTTTACCTTTTCAAGTTTCGCTTCAACGTTTTTTAAATCAGGAGAAGTATAGCTGCCCTTTTCTCTTAATATGTTTGATATCTTTTTCCCATGTTCTTTAGGATGAATTCCTTCTCTTCGCAGAGTTTCACCTATTTTTTCACTAGTCAGCCCCTTTGCTGAAAGTTCTAAGACTTTTTTTTCGAATTCTTCTTGGGAAACCTTTTTAGCAGGAGTTTTTTCCTGTTTTTTTGTATTTGATTTTTTTGGCATTTTTAAAAATGATTTCACCGATAAAGTTCATTACCAGGCGTTTTATTACATAAAGGAGTTTGTTTTTAAATCTTATGTGTGTTTTAAAAGTAAAAGAATTTAAACGTTGGAATTTTGTTATCATCGAAAGGAATCGTACTTTATGGGGAAAATAATTGGTGTTGTTAGTTTAAAAGGCGGTGTTGGGAAAACAAGCGTTGTTGTAGCGCTTGGCTCTGCAATTTCTGAATTTGGAAAAAAAGTCCTTTTGATTGATGGAAACCTTTCATCTCCTAATTTAGGACTTCATCTTGGCATTGTGGATCCAAAAACAACACTTCATCATGTTTTGAGCAGGAAGGCAGAGGCAAGAGATGCAATTTATGAGTGCGGAAATCTTCATGTAATGCCCTCTTCTATATTTGAAAAAACAGAGATTAATCCTCTTCTTTTAAAAGATAAAATTAAGGGTTTGAAAAGAAGCTATGATCTTATTCTTATTGATTCAAGTCCAAGTCTTGATGAAGAAACTCTTGCGGTCATCTTGGCTTCTGATCAGATTATCACTGTAACAACACCAGACCATCCAACATTAAGCGCGACAATTAAGGCAGTTAAACTGGCAAAACAAAGAGGAACAAATATTTCAGGCATTGTTTTAAACAAAGTTCATGATAAAGATTTTGAGATTTCCATTAAAGATATAGAAGATGTCCTTGAACTTCCAGTATTGGCAGTAATCCCTTATGATATTAAGGTTTTAAGAGCTGTTTCAAACATGGAGCCTTCAACAATACACAGTCCTAGTTCAAGGGGAAGTGTTGAATACAAAAAGCTGGCTGCTGTTTTAATTGGAGAAAAATACAAACCATTTAGCTTTAGAAATCTTTTTGGCATGGGAATTAAAAGAGAAGAAGTTAACCGAGAGATTTTTTATAATGGTGTTTTTAAGTAGGAATTAGCTTTGGGAAATTCATTTTGCCATTAAACGTTCTAAAGCGTTATTACCTCTAGATATAAAATGTTTAAGAGAAGCATTGTTATTCCAAGCTCCATACCTTTTTTCGTCTGATAGTCTTTTAAGATACATCCCCCAAAAAAGATCCATGAGAACAGCCTCGCTTGGGTAATATTCATCATTAAATTCCTCGTCCGGAATTTCTAGGACATATTCTGAACATGGTGTTAGTGTTATCCTCCCTCCCCTCTTATGTTCAACTTCATCAGCCACTATAGTTTTACTCAGCCTGGTTAAAGGGAATTCTTTTAAAACTTCCCAGAAAATTTTAGGTTCCCCTAGAGATTGAGAAAGATTTCCAGATCTTGAAATAAGGACTCCTTCATGATGCTTTTCAAAATATCCTAAAAGGTAACTTTCCATACTTTCCCTAATCAGGGGCGGATGGACGCCTCTGAATTTTCCATGCCAATTTAAATCTCCCGAGTTAAAGAAAAATTTATCATGGTCTTCTATTTCGCTTCCTATTTGATCATATACTTGATAAATTGAATCGTAAAGGGCTCTCGGCGATGCTTTAAAACTCCTTCCCCACCCTCTTAAAACTTGTTCATATGAAATTTTAGTCCTAAAAATTTTTTCTGTCCTTTTAATATGTAAAGGCAATGCAAATTCGGCGGTTTTTGATTTATCATCTAGCCGGGTTAAAATTCTTTTTTGATCTTTAAATGCCTGAAAGAAAGAATATAGTGCAACACTATGGTGAACGGGAAGATTCGCATGCCATGCTGCTTCGTGAAGTTCTTTTCCAGTAAAATCAAATAACTCTTTAATTAGAGTCTGCATTTTTAACAAAATAACTGCTAATTTTTAAAGATTTATATGAATGTTGTAACGTTAAAACATGGTGAAGGAAATCCTTATAAATCGCTTAAATCTTTTTTCTTTAAAGCCCCGTAGTACAGTGGTCAAGTATACAAGGTTTTGAACCTTGTGACCTCGGTTCGAATCCGAGCGGGGCTATCTATTTAATGCATTTATAAAGTCGGTAAAAGTAAAGGCTTTGCTTTCAAATTCAGCGCCAAAATCTCTTGTAGACCATTCTAAATTACCAAGAGAAATAATTTCTCTTTCTTGCCCGTCTCTTTTATCCGGACTCCAAATAATTTTCAATTTTTGCTCATCTCTATTTTTTCTATTTTCTGCTATAATCTTTATTTTATCAAAACTTATACAAGAAGGAGTTACATCGTAAATTCTATCACACTCTAAAGGATAATCTCCACCTTTCAAGAAAGGAGCTATATCTGTTGTAAAAATTTGCCTAAATTTGGTTGGTAGAGACATTTCTATTTCCCGATACTCATGATCATTCGTATAAGGTCTTTTTCCCATTTCTCTTTTAATATCTAAATATGAAAAAATTTCCCAACAAGCAGATTCTTGTGTTGGAATTCCCCCTGTAAAAAGATCTCTTGTTCTTAATCTTGTAAGATAAATATTACAAATATTTAGTCCATCTCCAATAGCCATCAAAAACGCAGGGCTTGTCTTTCCAGCAACATAAGGAAGTTGAAATCTTACTGCGCTAAAAAGTTGTTCTATATTATCAGGCTCGGAATCATTGTCTAAAGTTCTTTGTTTTGCGTCCCTATACCATGTAAATTGGTTAAGATTGTGTATTATCTGGGGAAATTTTCCATCTTCTTGGATAATGCCCTTGTAATGTGAATATCTTGTTCCCGCCATTCCTAATTTAAAAGAGCCTTCTTTAAAAGAATTTGTGTGATTAAGAAGAAATCAATACATTTCTTTGTATCTACCACGAGCTTCAACTTTTTTTAAATGTTCAAGAACTTTTTTAGATTCTTTTGATGCTGAATAACCTTTAAGGACTTCAGAAAAAAGAACTTGCCAATGTGTGAAGTGTTTTGCTTCTAACGCTTGTTTTAATAAGTGAATGTCAACTGCTTTATCTTCTATTTTTTGGCTGATGAAACCGAGCCCGAAATCAATAAAGTAAACCTCCTTTCCTACTAGAATCATGTTGCTTGTTGTTAAGTCTCCATGAATTATATCGGCATCGTGAAGTTTTGCGATATTTTGTCCTATTAAAAAACAAAAACTTTTTTGCTTATCAAAAGGAAACTTATCTAGGTGCTCTGAAAGTTTTTTTCCATCGATAAAGGGCATTTCTATTTCCTGTTTATTCTTATCGACATTTATTATTTTTGGAGTAGGAATAACTTTTGAGGCTTTTTCTAATAATTTTGCTTCAGCCCTTGTTCTGTGACTTCTCAGCTTTTCATCAAGAAGAGGAAGACGGTAAGACTTTTGCACTCTGCGCTTAACTATGTTTTTTCCGTTAAGTATTATTATTGCTTCTGCACCCTTTTGGGTTATTTTTTCAGGCATTTTAATGCTCCCAAAGATAGAACATAAAACCAAGTGAAACTAACAAACTGACATCAACTAAAAGACAGAAATTACAAATGGCTTTTATGATAAAAAGCTGCAAGTATAGAAAATAAATCGCTATTGCAGAGCCAAGAATAATTGCAATATGTATAGCTCTTCTTGTATGATTATTTGGTTTTCTCATGTGAAAGAATGTTAAAATAATCATAAATGAGAAAATAAAAATTCCATAAAGAGAATTGCTTATTCCAAAAGTTTTTCCATAAACCGAACTATTTACAACATCACACCCTTTTCCAGGGTCGCATATCCCTGTAAGTGAGTTAGAGTAAAGAACTACCGAGCTGATTAAGCCTATAACGAACACTAAAAGGAATATTTTGTATTTCATTTTATGAATTGAAGAATTTCTGGTATTTGTTTAATCCCATCGTCTTCTGTAAAATGACCCCTATTTTTTAGTATAAAAACTTTAGCTTCTAACCTTTTTTCAAAAATCTCTTTGTTTTCATCTATGTAGTTATACGGCTCATCACTCGATAAAAAAACAATCAAATTATCAATCTTTTCTTTGATTTTATCAAAATTAATAGTGGTTTTTAACCATGGTTCAGCTATTTCCTCAACTTCTTTATCCTCTAAATTATCAAGCTTAAACCAACCAGCTACGAAAACAACATTTACTTTATCATTAAAACCCTCTTTTTCCAAATACCTTAGAATTGTTTGGCAGCCAATACTATGTCCTATCAAAATAGTTTCTTTATTTAATTTGCCAATAATTTTTTTTAAATGAGAAGTCCATTCGTTAATTTTCGGTTCTTCTGTATCTGGCATTTCTGGGATGTGAACATTATAATTTTTATTTTCAAGCTCTTTTTTTAGCCAGGGATACCAGTTCATTTTCGGATTAAAACCCCAACCATGAACAATAATTGCTTTTTTCATATTGAAACTACCTCTAGCTTAATTCTTTCAGGATCCTCGAAGAAAACCGCATAATAATCTTTGCTATACTTTGGGAAGAATTTTGGACTGTTATATAACACCTTTATCTTTTTTCTGATTAAAAATTTTTTATAAAACTGATCAACATCCTTTTTATTCTTAACTTTGAAGGCTAGATGATTTACTCCGGTATTTTTTCTATGAAATCCATTAATCGAATATTTGCCTTCTGTTTTTATTATCCACAAATCAGTTGATCCATCTGAAGCTCCTATATGGTCTTTGCTCTCATCAATTATTTTGTAATCTAGAAATCTTAATAACTCTCTATAAAATAGAAGAGACTTTTTAGAAACATTTAATTGCATATGGTAGAGTTTTGCTTTCATCTCAAAACCTCATCTTTTTCATTTTACCGAATTTTTTTGCTAGTTTTTGCATTTGTTTTTGTGAAAAACCACCAGACATGTCCATATCTCCCGAAGCAGCTCCGGATTTTATCATTTCATTTAATAATTTATACTGCTTTAAAAGTGCTCTTATGTCGCTATTATGAACTCCAGAACCAGCAGCAACCCTAGAAATTCTTTGAGTTTGTTTTTCGAGAAGTTCAGGGTTTTCCCTTTCTTCTGGCGTCATTGATTTTACAATATGTTCCCATTTAGCTATTTTTGCTTCTTGGTTTTCAATTGCTCCTTCAGGAAGTTTTTGGTTTATTCCCGAAAGCCCCGGAATCATTGATTTTATTTTTTCAAAACCCCCAAGCGAGTTTAAGGAACGAGCTTGTTCTATAACATCTTCAAGAGAAAGCTTTCCTTCCTGCATTTTTTTCTGAGCTTTAGAAGTTTTCTCATCGCCAGTTACAGATCTTATTTTTTCAATTAAAGAATCTAAGTCTCCCATGCCTAGAAGACGAGAAAGGAAAGACTTCGGATTGAATTCTTCTATATCGTTAATTTTTTCGCCTGTTGTAATGAAGTATACTGGGGCCTTAGTTTCTGCACAAGCTGTTAAAGCTCCTCCGCCACGCGCAGTAGAATCCATTCTTGTTATTATAACTCCTGAAATTGAAACTGCTTCTTGAAATTCTTTTGCTTGTTTTTTTGCTGCCTGCCCAATATCTGCCGGTAAGACAAGAATTGTTTCTGTGGGGGAAATCTGTTTACTTATAGATTTTATTTCGTCAATTAGATCTTTGTCTAAGGTATGACGGCCAGCAGTATCAACAAGAACCAAATTATATTCTTTTAGTTCCTTTTGATATTTTTTTATTATTTTAATGGGATTTTTTTCATCTAGGTCAACTATACAAGCAATTTTGTTCTTTTCTGCAAGTTGTTTTAATTGTTCACCAGCAGCAGGCCTATGAACATCAAGTCCAAGAAGAACTGGTTTATAGCCGCGTTTTGCAAAATAATTTCCTAATTTTGCCACAGTTGTCGTTTTTCCTGCACCATATAAACCGAGAAACATAACTCTGCTTTGCTCC
>Ga0209541_10013477_pt1 | contig 12485 bp, 14 predicted proteins | sample RifCSPlowO2_01_FD_184027 | JGI IMG/M metagenome (GOLD analysis project Ga0209541, IMG submission 184027) | Groundwater microbial communities from Rifle, Colorado - Rifle CSP2_plank lowO2_0.1 (SPAdes) (version 2) | ecosystem: Environmental > Aquatic > Deep subsurface > Groundwater | place...
TAAAATTATTTAAAAAAAGAATTGAAGAGCAGTTACGACCCGCACCGTTTTCTGTAAACGATCTTGCAGTTGACGGAAATAACGTAATGGAGATTCTGAACATCAAGCCCGGCCCGATTATTGGTAAAATTTTGCAAAAACTTTTTGAAGAAGTAGATGAAGATTTATCAAAAAACAATAAAAACTATCTCCTCAAAAGGATAAAAGAAATAAATCCGCAATGATAGTTTGCTCTTGGATTCAATCCTTGATATACTAAATCGATGTCAAAACAGGAACTACAGGAAGAGTTAAAACAATCAATGTTGGCAAGAGATGAATTAAAAACATCTGTTCTTCGTATGCTTATATCCGCAATTGGTTATTTCGAAATTCAAAAAGGAGGAGCGGGATACGTTGCAACGGAGGATGATGTTTTATTTGTAACCGAAAAACAGGCAAAACAAAGACGCGATTCGATTGAACAATTTAAAATGGCAGGACGCCAGGATTTGGTTGACAAAGAAACAAAAGAACTTGAAATACTGCAAAAATATCTGCCGTCTCAAATGCCAAACGAAGAAATTAAAAGATTAGTTCATGAAACAATACTACAAACGGGGGCAAAAACAATTACGGACATGGGAAAAGTAATGGCAGTTTTAATACATAAAACAAAAGGTAAAGCAGATGGGAGCTTAGTTAGTAAAATTGTAAAAGAAGAATTATCCGGATAATTTATTTTTTTTCTTACTCCACTCATCCCACAAAACAAGAAGAGGGGCAGCGTTAAAGATAGACGAATAGGTTCCGCTTGCAACACCAATAAGTAAGGCTATAACAAACCATTTTGTGCTTTCTCCGCCAAAAAGAAGAAGAGCAAATAACACCAATAGAACAGTAAGAGATGTATTTAAAGATCTGCCTAATGTTTGAAGAATCGAATCGTTGACAATTGTATCAAATGGAGATCCTGCCATGCGTCTTAAGTTTTCTCTAATCCTGTCAAACACAACAATTGTGTCATGAACCGAAAAACCAAGAACTGTTAACAATGCCGTTACAAAAAGACTGTCTATTTCTATTTTAAAGAAGTGACCAAGTATTGAAAAAATTCCAACAACAACCAATATGTCATGAATTAATGCGACAATTGCGCATATTCCAAAACGAATACTGCTTGCCGGTTTTGGAACTTTTCTAAATGCAAAGGCAACATACAAAACAATTAAAAAACATGCCAAAATAACCGCTTTTACCGCGTTAGACGTTGTTTCACCTCCAATTATAGGACCTACTGTTTCGAATTCTTCTTGTCTAAACGAATCTATCTTTTTTTGAAGTGTTTCTATAATTTTTGTATCTTTTTTTTGATTTATTACGTTTGTCCTAATAAAAACCTGTTTGTTTGATTTTTGAATTGTTGCAATCTCAACGTTTTCCTCTTTAAAAACCGTTTTTATCGTATTTAGCGTTTCTGGTTTTACTTCTTTCTGAAAAGAAAAAGTTAATCTTGATCCACCTGTAAAATCAATCGATAAAGGAAGTCCCCATAAAATAAGAGATATTAATCCCGGAGTAATAACAATTAAAGAGAATATAAAATAAAAATATTTTTTACCAATAATATCCATACGTTATTTCTAATCCCTAAACCCTAATCCCTTTTCCATAGATTAACCTTAGGAACGTTCTAGTCACTACAATTGCCGAAAACATAGAAACCAATACTCCGATAGCAAGCGTCAAAGCAAATCCTTTTACCGATCCTGTACCAAATTTGTAAAGAATCCCGCTTGTTATAAGACTTGAAATATTAGAATCTCGAATAGACGACCATGCTCTGGAAAAACCAAGTTCTATAGCAATATCTATTGGGCGGCCTAAACGTTGCTCTTCTTTTAGTCTTTCGAAAATTAAAATATTTGCATCAACTGCCATACCGATAGAAAGTATAAAACCTGCAATTCCGGCAAGCGTTAAAGTTACGGGTATAATTTTGAAAATGGCTAAGACAAATAATGTATAAAGAAGAAGAGCAATACTTGCCAAAAGTCCGAATCTTCCATACAAAACAATCATAAACACAACTATAATAACAAAGCCCATAATGCCCGCAAACAAACTTTTTTGCAGAGAATCTATCCCAAGCGTTGGACCTATCGCATGCTGGCTTAATACGGACAAGGAAACAGGCAGCGCTCCCGCGTTAAGTTGGATACTTAGAGCTTTTGCCTGTTCTGTTGTAAAGCCGCCTGTTATTACGGCGTTTCCTCCAATAATAGGTTCGTTAACCCGAGGAGCTTCTATTATCTGATTGTCCAATGCTATCGCAACTATTTTCCCAACATTTCTTTTTGTTATCTCGGCAAATTTTTTAGAACCGTTATCAGAAAACGTTAATTGCACCTGAGGTTTGGCTGTTTTTTGATCAAAAGAAACAGTCGTTTGCTGCAAATCGCTTCCAGTTAAATCTGTTTTTTTGGGATTTTCAAAAAGAGACGTTATTCCTATTGGAAGTTGCGCGGAAGGACTGCTCAACTTCGCCGACTGAGTTCCTATATCTTCCCAAAATGTTAACTGCGCTGTTGTGCCTATTAATTTAACCGCTTGGTCAACATCGGATACTCCGGGCATTTCAACAAGTATTCTGTATTCCCCATTTACAGTTGACGTTTGAACAACCGGTTCTGATACTCCAAAAAAATTAACGCGTCTTTCAATTACGTCTTTTGCCGATTCTAATGCGTTTTTTTTCTGATCCGATGCAACATCTTTCATGTCCGCTTTAAGAGTTATACTTGTACCGCCTTCCAAATCAAGTCCTCGACGAAATATAAAATCTTTTTTTATATTAAACGGTTTAAGAAAAAAACCGGAATTAAAACCGGTAATCTCTTTGTTAATAGAAATTTTTTTATTTATAAGTGGAATTTTTGGAGATTCATATGCAATATTTATTGTTTTAGGCAAGTCAATTAGTATTGACATAACAGTCAATACAATAATAATCCAAAATAGTATTCTCGGAGTAAATTTCATGAAATCATGCTTTCCTCATCCCCTATAAGCATTACGCGGGATTTTACGAGGATCGAATAAATAAAAGGGTCTCTTTTTTTCTTTCTGAATTCGAACTCTTCGTCTGACATAGCGGTATAATTAATTTCTGTTCCTAGCCTTTTTTCCTCGTTTCTAACCAAAAGAGCAAGCTCCGGCAAAACTATTGTTCCGACAATTAATAAATCTACTTCGTCCGATTCTTTTTTAACCCTTTTTGCAAAACGTCCCGAAAACATTGTGTATTTTATGCGGCCAAGTTTTGCTCTATTTTTAAGAATTTCATATCCCAAACCTATTGTTTTTATTCCCATTTGTAAAAGATCAAAGTAAAAAGGGTAGTTTTTTGAAAGAGAATAATAAACTCTGTTTGCGCGCGGCTCTTTAATTAGAATACCTTTTTTTTCTAACAACTGAAGTTCTCGTCTTACTGCATTTATTTCATCGTTTGTGCGCCTAACAAGCTCACGCACATGATACATTTCCGATGGCACCGACAAGAAAACATTTAGCAATTTTACTCTTGATTTCGATGTAATAAGGTCATCAAACATAAGCCCTTTATGAATAACCACTTTTTTAGTTTTAACTAATAGTAGCTACTCCATCTATGGGCAGAATTTCAAACCATATGGTCCCTCTATTAAACTTTATTGCGGAACCGCTTGCATCATAAAGTAATGTTCTACCCGTTCTCCCCTCTTTTTTCCATTTTCCCTGAATTTCTTTTCCGTTCATTAAGATTATTGCCTTCCCCGTTCCTTTATTTTTGTATACAAGGTGAAGGTTATTTTCATATCCGTCATTTGCATTACTTTCTTGCATAAATAGTATCACAATATTTTTTGTAGTCAACTGCTTGTTTGTGTTTTTGTCTAAATGCGGTACTCCGGCATTATTTCTTTTGTATAAATTGCTTGCCTTGTCATAGTTCCAGTCTACAAAATATTGTTTGTATTTTTCCCAAAATTCAAGATGAACGTTTTGAGCTGCCGGTCGCTCACTCATTGATTTATCTTCTTGAAAAGAGTAGGATACAAATTTTTCATCCCATGAATTACCCTTTTTGTCTTTATTTGTTAAATCTCTGGTTTTAGCAAACTCCCAGAGCTTATTTGTCGTAGAATACATTGTATGTTCTGTTGCTACCGTACGCCCAAGTCTATCGTAATCCCTCCAAAATGTAGGAAATCCGATTGAAAATTGATTAAGATCATTGTATCCTGTCCAACCGTAATCTGTTATCTGAGATAAAGCGTCGGCCGGACCGTCGGAATTTGCTCCGCCAACATGGGTGTAAAGAGGGTAATCCCCGTATTCCGAAATCCAGTCTAAAAAGTAAGTTCTGGCAGATCTAACAGGACCAATCTGACCTGCATCCTGACAATAAAATACAGTAAGAAATCTTGTAATTCCTCCTTCGGCAACTGCCTCATATACAACATCCGCAAAGGATAGCCCCGATTGAGGTTTTGCTTCCTCATGATTTTCAATCATAATTCCAAGCGGCCTATGTTTCTCCCACCATTGTTTTTGCTGTTTGGAATATTTCACTCCGTTTAAAGGACAAGTTTCTGTTTTAGGAAGAGACTCATCGAAAACTAATCCTCCACCGTTAATACCGTTTGGACCTGTTGTTGGAGTAGGAATTTGAGATTTTAAAGTAGTCTTATTGGGCATAACCCCACTTGAAAAAAGAGCATAAGAAACACCGGTTGAAAAAATATAGACTATTACCGCAACAATAATAATTGTGATTTTTCTTTTATCCATGGTTTTTTGCTTCTTTTATTGCTTTTTTCTCTTCGTCGGACAATTCATGTTCTATTCCGCGGCCTCCGACAACCCTTTTAGCATACCATCTTGTGCCGGATCGGGAATATAAACCGGAGATTACTACACCGGTATCATTAGCGTCAATTAGTGATAAAATAAAACTCTGATCTCCTCCCGTATCTTTAAAAGGATTAAAGCGTAATAAACCTATTTTTTGGATATGTAAAAGTCCGTCCTTTTCTATTTTATCACATCGATTTTTTAAAATATCAACATCTTTTTTTGATAAATCTATTTGCTTTAAAACTTCATCCAAGATAGCACTTAGAGACTTTTTGCTAGCGTTTTTAGTTAAATTATTATAATGAGAGGAAATTTTCCAAAAAAGTACCGATAAAATGATTAACCAAATAAGACCAACAGAAAGACCCACGAGTTCAAAATTGAATACCATATATACACATATATTAGCCTCTTGACATCGATCCTGTCAATAGTGTAATCTTAGCCATATCCATGGCTAAACATAAAAAAACAAAACAGCAAAAAATAATTGCGGACTTGCGAAGGCAGCTTCAATACGAAAACCAAACAACTTCTTCTAAAAAACCGTCTACGGAGCAAGCTATTTCCAATCAAGCAAAAACAATAAGTTTGCCAAAAGAATTTTCCTATAAAAACCCATCCGAAAATTTGCAAAATAAGATAGCAAGCAATAATTATCCATACCTCAAGCATGATTTATTTAAAACAGGAGTTCTAACAAGTTCTATTGTTTTTGCGCAACTTTTCCTTTTTTTTCTTTTGAAAAATCATATTATTATATTGCCAATGGTTAAATATTAATCTAACGTTGAAGGGGGGTGATTAAATTATGGCAACAATGTACTGTGTAAAATGTAGAGCAAAAAGAGATGATCCTAATGCTCAAAAAGTTACCATGAAAAATGGTAAACCAGCCCTCAAAGGCAAATGCCCAGTTTGTGGTACAGGAATGTATAAAATTGGAGGCTAGTTTGAATTTCAATTCCCCTTGGAAGGAATTAAAACCCTTCAAAGGGACAATAAGAAACACCCTTGCTAGTCATGTTTGACGTGATTTTGATATGCAGGGGTTTTTCTTATACCGCCAACGCGTCAACACTAAGCTACATTAATTCTTCTAAAAGAGGACTTATATCTCTATTTTCTATTGATTGCTTAGCTAAAGGAGTCTGAGCAATTTGGGGAAGACCTTCTTCCCATGTCGGACGGTTTTCCTGATAGAAAATTCCAAGCGGGATTTTCTCTTTTTCATTTTCTTTGAGTTGATAACAAAGCGGCCATTCTTGTATTTTTTCAAAAGCTTTTGTTTTACTCGATGCATCGTGATTTTCCAGCTTATAAACTCTTTCATAAAACCAGGTAAATGTATTTTTATGATTAAAAGTAACGCATGGCTGCATTGTGTCAACTAAAGAAAATCCTTTATGCTTTATTGCATCAACTATTAATTCCGTTTGAAATTTATTATCTCCCATAAATCCCCGGGCAATAAAAGTTGCGCCGGCAGACAAAGCTAAAGAAAGGGGACTAATAGGAATTTCAACTGTTGGTACAGGGGTTGCTTTGTTTTTTTCGCCTATATCTGTTGTAGGAGAAAATTGACCTGTTGTTAAACCATAAATCTGATTATTGTGAGTCATCATGGTTAAATTAACATTACGACGTGCAGCGTGTATAAAATGATTTAATCCTTCTCCGTACTGGTCGCCGTCCCCTGCAACTACAATCACTGTTAAGTTATGATTCACAAGTTTTATTGCCTCCGCAACCGGCATTGGGCGTCCATGCAAACCATTAAAACCGTATGTTTTAACCCAATAAGGCAGTTTACTGGAGCATCCGATTCCTGACACTAAAACAATTTCCCAAGGATTAAGCCCCAGCTGGACAATGGCATTTTTTAAAGATATCCAAATACCCCAGTCTCCGCACCCCGGACACCAGTTTGGCTTATCGTATGTAATTTCCAAATCTTTTAAAGTCGTCATGTTAAAATACTTTTCACTTTCTCTACAATCTCTTCCGGATAAAAGGGACGGCCATCGTATTTTCTAAAATTATGATCTACTGATAATCCTGTTTTTTCTCTAATAAGCGCTTCAAACTGCCCTGTTTTGTTTCCTTCAATCACCAAAGTCTTTTTAGCATTTTTAATAATTTCTGATACCACGTCCGATGGAAATGGACTAAGATATGAAACCTGTAAAAAATTTACATTTATTCTATCCTTTTTGAGCCAATTTATCGCTTCCACTACCGGCATTTTTGTTGAACCAAAACCTAAAATCGTTAGGGGAGGGGCAGTATCCCCCACCAATTTGGGGGAGGGGATATCGCTTAATGCCGATTCCAGTTTTTTATACCTTTTATCCATCATTTTTATTCTGTTTTCCGAAGCTTCATCATATAATCCCCTGTCATCATGCTCATCTGACCCATTTAAAGCTATCCCGCCCATTTGCCCCGGAAGACTCCTTGGCGACACCCCATCCTCCACAAAAGCATATCTTTTATAATCTGTTTCACTTGATACTTCCTCGTCAGTTAATATCTTCCCCCGTTCAATTCTGAATTTTGAATTCTGAATTTTGAATTCTTCGGCCGAAGCCGAAGCATGGCTTTCCATTAAATATTTATCTACCAAGACAATTACCTGCAACTGATATTTTTCTGCAAGGTTAAAAGCATGCATTGTAAAATCAAATGCTTCATTCATATCTCCAGGAGCCAAAACTATTCGTGGAAAATCTCCATGAGCTGCATGCATTACGAATTGCAAATCCCCCTGTTCTGTCCAGGTTGGAAATCCTGTCCCGGGCCCTGGTCTCATTCCCTCAATTATAACCAGAGGCGTTTCTGTCTGTGCTGCTAAACCTAATCCCTCTACCATTAAACAAAATCCTCCACCGCTAGTTGCAACCATACTCCGGGCGCCGGCAAAAGATGCTCCTATTGCCATATTTATTCCCGCAATTTCATCTTCCGGCTCTTTAACAATAATATTATATTTAAGAGCTTGAGCAACAAGTGTTGATAATACTGTATTGATGGGAGTCATTGGATAAATTGCCGCAAAGTTTACACCTGATCTTATTGCGCCAAGAGCAACTGCTTCTGCTCCACCTATTAAGAGATTCTCCTGAGGCTTACTTTGAATTTTAAGGGGATATTTATCTCTAAAATTTTTTTTCACAAAATCAAAACCAGCTTTTGTAGTATTTAAATTTTCGGCAATAACTTTTTCCCCTTTTTTACCAAAGGCGTCCTGAATAATTTTTTCAAGAATTGAAAAATCGTCATAAAAAAGAGCCAAAGACGCTCCAAGTGTCACCGTATTTATCATTACCTTATCGGCGTTAACCTGTTTGGTTATTTCCAAAAGAGGAATGGGAAAAAGAAGAACAGTCGACGGAAATTCGCCCTCTTCTACTTTAGTAAAATTCGGATCATATAAAACTGCTGCATTTACGCTTAATTCTTCTTTGTGTTTATCTATTGTTTCTCTGTTTAATGCAACTAATATATCAACCGGTTTTTTTTGGGAAAAAATTTCTTCACTTGACGCTCTTACATAATATGCATTGTGACCTCCGCGGATAAGTGAGGGATATTCTACATAATCAAAGACCGATAATCCAAGGCGAGTGAAAATTTTGCCCATCATGGCACCCACAGTCATAATCCCATACCCCGCCTCTCCGCCAATTAGCCACTGAATATCAATCATATTAATACTACCAATACTACAAATACTACCAATAATTTAACGATGAATCAAGAGCAAAGAAGATTAGGTGGGCCAGATTTGGCGGATTTCATTTCCCTGATCATCAACTTCGACGATTATAATTGCATTTACTGGACAGGATCTCGCAGAATTTAAAATATTTTCTTCAGTGTCATCAATTTCTGTATGATTAGAAAAGTCCGAGGTCTCATTTTTTGATCCATCTTTTTTAAGAATAACCGCTTTCCCCTCGCTATCTAATTCGAAAGTTTTTGGAGCAACGGCAACACAGCTTCCCGCTCCGATACATAAATCCCTATCAACTTTTACTTTGTATTTCGCCATAATTATTTATGCAATCTCTCAACACTGCTAACCCCAACAAAGCACATTTTCTACGTGTTTCCGAGACTTGAATTCCAAGCAGATTAAGCATATCTTTTCCTGTAAATTTTGTCAACTGTTTTTTAGTTTTTCCTTTTGCAAACTCTGTTAAAATTGATGTTGCCGCAATACAAATAGCGCACCCTTTACCAAAAAAATTTATTTTTTTTATAAATAAATTTTTTTGTCCTGAGCTTGTCGAAGGACCAAATTTTACAAACATCTCCACTTCATCTCCGCAAAAAGGATTAACTTGCTTTGAAGAAATATCAAAACTTTTTAACTTACCAAAATTTTGAGGATTCTGGTAATGTTCCAAAATTTCTTCTCTATATAAATTATCCATAATTTATTTTCTAAAAATATTCTTTGCCTTTTTTATTCCTTCCACCAGCTTATCAACATCTTTCTTGTCATTATAAATATAAAAACTCGCTCTGGCTATAGACGCAACACCAAGTCTTGTATGAAGCGGCATAGCGCAGTGCATTCCCGCTCTAATACAAATTCCCATATCCCCCAAAATTTGAGCAATATCATGCGGGTGAATTCCATTAATATTAAAAGAAATAACCCCGCTCCTATCTTTTATATTTTTAGGCCCATAAATGATTATTCCATCAATTCTTTCCATTTGCTCTAAACAATATACCATAAGCGCTCTTTCGTGTTGCTGAACTTCGTCCATTCCAACTTTTTCTAAATAATCAATCGCTGCTCCCAAACTTATAATTCCTGCGATATCGGGAGTTCCCGCTTCAAACTTAAAAGGCAATTCGGAAATATCAATTCCTTTAGTAGAAACAGCTTCTACCATTTCTCCTCCATATAAAAACGGCCTCATTTCTTTAAGTAGTTCTTCTTTTCCATATAAAATTCCAGTACCTGTTGATGCCATCATTTTGTGTCCCGAAAATGCTAAAAAATCACAATCCAAATCCTGTACATCTACTTTTATATGAGGAACAGATTGCGCAGCATCCACCAAAACTTTTATATCCGGATTAATCTTTTTTACCGCTTTTATAATCTCTTCTATCGGATTTATAGTTCCTAAAACATTCGAAACATGAGTAATTGCCAATAGTTTTGCTTTTCGAAAATTGATATTTGATTGAAAATTGAAAATTGAAAATTGAAAATTTTTATCGATATCTATCACTTCCAGCTTCGCACCTTTTTGAATACATAACTGTTGCCATGGCACAAAGTTCGAGTGGTGTTCCATTATCGTCGTTACAATCACGTCACCTTTTTTAATATTCTCTTCTCCCCATGTATTTGCAACTAAATTTATTGCTTCAGTTGTGTTTCTTACAAATATTATTTCTTTCGCGTTTTTAGCGTTTATAAATTTAGCAACTTTCCGCCTGACCTTTTCCACTTCTTCCGTCGCTTTTTCCGAAATTGGATATAAACCCCGCCTCACATTAGCGTTATAATTTTCGTAATAATTTTTGATTGCATCTATTACAATTTTAGGTTTCTGACTTGTAGCAGCCGAATCCAAATAAACTAACGATCTATTTTTTTGAAAAATAGAAAAATCTTTTTTATATTTATTCATATTTATTTTTCCATTTCCAATTGAATCAACCTGTTCAACTCTACCGCATATTCTAAAGGCAGCTCTTTAACAATCGGCTCGGAAAAACCTTTTATAATTAAATTTTCCGCCATTTCTTTTGAAATTCCACGCGATCTTAAATAAAAAAGCTGATTTTCTTCGATTGATGAAACAACTGCTTCGTGGGTTACTTTTGAAGAATTATTTTGCACATCAACAGTAGGAAAACTTGAAGATTCGCTTTTATCATCTAGTAAAAGCGTATGACAGGACATTTTGGATTTACAATTTTTAGCATTTTTAACAACCTTTATTAAACCTCTAAAAGTTGTTTTACTAACATCTTTTCCAATCGATTTCGAAATAATCACCGAACTGGTACCAGACGCTAAATGAATCATTTTCCCACCCGTATCCTGATGTTGTCCCAGACCGGCCACCGATAAAGATAAAAGTCCACCAGTCGCTCCTTTACCCCTTAGATAAATTGACGGATACTTCATAGTAATTTTACTTCCAATATTAGCATCCACCCATTCTCCTCGACCCTCTTCTTCCACAAACATTCTCTTGGTAACAAGGTTGTAAACATTTTTACTCCAATTTTGAACAGTTGTGTACCTGACATGCGCTCCTTTTTTTACAATTACCTCAACAACTCCGCAATGCAAGGAATCGGTAGAATATATTGGAGCAGTACAGCCTTCCGTATAATGAACATAACTCCCCGCCTCTGCAATAATAAGAGTTCTTTCAAACTGGCCCAGGTTTTTAGCATTTATTCTAAAATAGGCCTGCAAAGGCAAATCTACTCTTACATTTTTAGGAACATAAACAAATGACCCTCCGGACCAGACAGCAGAATTTAAAGCTGCAAATTTATTATCGCCCGGAGGTACCACTTTTCCAAAATATTCTCTAAAAATCTCCGGATATTTCTGCAAAGCTGTATCCGTATCTAAAAAAATTACTCCCTTTTTTGAAAGCATTTTCGAAATGCTGTGGTAAACTGACTCCGAATCGTATTGAGCTCCAACTCCTGCTAAAAATTTACGTTCTGCTTGCGGAATACCGATTCTCTCAAATGTGTTTTTAATTTCAAGCGGTACTTCCTCCCAAGTTTTACCTTTTTTATCTGTTGGTTTAATATAATAATAAATTTCATCAAAGTTAATTCCGGACAAATCTGCTCCCCAACCCGGCATTTTTTTTGAGTTAAAAATTTTAAATGCGGAAAGTCGAAAATTCAACATCCACGAAGGCTCTTTTTTTTGTTTTGAAATTTTCTTGATAACGTCCTCCGATAAACCTTTTGTAAGTATAAAAGATGGTTTTACATTGTCGTGGAATCCAAATTTATAACTTAAATCAAACTGCTGCATATCCATACCTTTCTATTTTTTTAATCGTTTCCTTGCAGTCTGCTTCAATAAGTTTTCCATCTTTTAAAACATGCAAAAAATCAGGCCACAGGTATTTGAAAATCCGGGGCTGATGAGTTATAAGTAAAATCCCTGTTTTTTGTTTTTTCACCATATTTTTAATAATATTTGAGATATTTTTTAAATTATCAACATCCAGCCCTGAATCTATTTCGTCTAAAACCGCAAATTTAGGTTTTAATATTAAAATTTGAGCAATTTCAAGCCGTTTTTTTTCTCCCCCCGAAAACCCGTCATTAACAGATCTCCCCATAAAACTTTCATCTAATAAAACCTCGTTTAATGATTTTTTTACTTTTTTTTTAAATTCTTTAAGAGGTAATTTTTTATCAGGAAACGTTGAATTGTACGCAGCTCTCAAAAAAGCTAATACTGATATACCCTCTATTTCAATTGGATTCTGGAATGTAATAAAAAGTCCCTTTTTTACTCTTTCTTCCGTATTAATATTAGACAAATCTTCGTCCCCAATTGAAAACTTTGAACTTTGAACTTTGAACTTTGA
>Ga0209541_10013478_pt1 | contig 12484 bp, 5 predicted proteins | sample RifCSPlowO2_01_FD_184027 | JGI IMG/M metagenome (GOLD analysis project Ga0209541, IMG submission 184027) | Groundwater microbial communities from Rifle, Colorado - Rifle CSP2_plank lowO2_0.1 (SPAdes) (version 2) | ecosystem: Environmental > Aquatic > Deep subsurface > Groundwater | place: Rifle...
AAAGATGGAGATTTCAAAAAAGCCAGAGGATTAATCAATCTGGAGATTGGAAGAGGCGTAATCAAGAAACAAGTTCTTGATGAAATGCTAAAAGTTCTTGATCAAGTAGAAAAAGCATTAGCTCCTAAAAAGGCAGAGCTACTTATGGTTGCCAGATCTGAAATAAAAGAAGAAAACAAGATTGGAGAAGGCGACTGGGGCAAGGTATATGACTACAAAGGCGGAGCTGCAAAACTTGCTCTAGATGAAAGCTATGTAGACTTCTTAGTGGAAGATGGAGAAGTTATTCTATCATTAACTGGTCTAGATGGAGTTCCAAAATTCTTAGGCTGGGTGTTTGATGAAAAAGGAATGGTTGTTGGATACATAACTGAAAAGATTGATGATGCAGAAGAATTAGATAAAACTACAAAAAAATTATCTTTCAAAGAGTTGGAAAAAATAAAGAGTTTAGTAAAAACAGCACTGGAAAGAGGAGTGGCACATAAAGATCTACAGTTAAAAAATATACTTGTTGATAAACAAGGAATTTCACACATAGCAGACTGGGGAGGATCATTAGTTAAGAATAAATTAACAGAAGAAGAATGGAAAATAGCAAGAGAAAAGACACTTAAAGATCTAGAACAGCTAGAAAAAGAAATTAAAAACTTGCAAACAGAAGAAGAACGTATTGAAGAAGAGATCATTGAGAAAGAATCTGTTAAGGTTAGAGAATCAAAAATTCTTGTGCCAAGAATAGAGTATTCATTCTTTGATAAATTAGTGAAGGATTCTCTTGAAAGTAATTCGTTGCCTGGTGTTAGAGACGCTGATGATAAAAAGAATTTAGAAGATGTTATTGTTTCTGGAAAGATTTCTGTTAAAGCACTATATAATAAATTATACAATATTATTAACGAAGATGAAACTTTAAGCGCTGATGTTAAGAAACAACGTTTAGAAGCTTTGAATTTTGTGTTCAGAAAGACTGTTGATTGGTTAATTGCTCAGGATGTAGCAGATCTTAAACTTCCGTATGTTGCTCATGATGCTAAGCATTCAAGAACTACTGTTACAGATATGATAAGAATTCTTGATGCATTACCTCAAAAAACAAAATCTGATTTAGAAACAAAATATGGTGCTAATTATAGAGAACTAGTTATGTTGTTAGGTTTCTTACATGATGTTGGTTATGCTAAATTAAACGATGATGAGCCTAAAGGTCTTCATGCTCCTTATGGTGGAGACATGGTTAGAAATGAGTTAAGAAATGAATTATCCACACTATTTGGTATTGATTTAAAAGGATCTAAAAACGGAATTGATGATTTTATTGATGCAATTACTTATCATGGCTCTGATAAGAAGGGTAAGGATTACAAGGCAGCAAGCTTGAAAGACAATCCCTTGTTATTACTGATGCGCTTGTCTGATAATCTTGACATTACACATAATAGATTAAGAGCTTGGCAAGCAGATCCATTATTCATGAGAGCTGTATACAAGCCATGGAGTGATAAAAAGATACGTGATTATGATAAGCAATTATATGAGTTAAAAGATAAATTAGCTAGTGCTACAAATGCTGAAATTAAAAATATTAATGAAAAGATTAATTTTTTAATTAATAGTATTGATTCTAGAGTTAAAGAAATAAATGAAGAGTCAATTAATGATGTTAAAGAAGTTCATACCTTATTACTAAAATTAATAGAATTGAAATCTAATAAAGATTATCAAAAAGCAAACCCTACTGTGAAAAATAAAATATTAAGAGATGTACTAATAAAAGCAGGTTTCACTGAAGAACAAGTGTTTATTGGAATTAGAGATTATGGTATGTTAAGCGAGGATGATTTACACGCTAATCGTGTTAAGTTCGAGAATATTATTAAGGCTATTCCTACAATAACTTATGGGCAATTTCCTCACTGGTTTGGAACATTTGCAGTAAGAGAAGTTAATTACCAGGTTAATGAAAATGGTGAGATGATTATTACTGTTGATATTAATCCAGAAGCTAAAAGATTTGGTAAAGCATTTTTAGGTAAAGAACAAGTTTGGATTAGTGAATTTCAAGTTGAGAGAATTATTCTTGCAGTAGCATCATTATTCTTTGGAGGCCAAATTGAGGAGTCAAAAGGACCTATCGATAGAGGAATAAAAATAAAAGTTAAAACAGAAGCAACAGGCGGAACATCAACAATAGAATATATCGAAAAAGGAGAGATTAGTGATTTAGAAAAAGAAATTAAAAACTTGCAAACAGCAGCGTCAGCAACTAAAGCGCCTATTAAATTATCATCAAAAAGCGCTGTGGAAATGATGGTTGATTTCAATGAAGCAGTTGATAAAAAAGACTTTATCAAGGCAGAAATATTATTGGATTCATTGCTGCTTTATGGTGTTATTGACAAAAACAGGTTTGCTGAATTAAATGAAGAGCTTAATGCAGCAATGGAATCTGTAGGTTATGAGGCAAAACAAAAATTAGAATCAGAAAAACTACCTCAATTATTGCAGGAATTCCAAAATAGCATTAATAAAAATGAATTAGATAAAGCAGAGATGTTATTAGATCAGATGATTGCACAAGGAATGAGCGAAGAACAATCATTGAATTTAATAGATCAACTTGAGTCAAAAAGGCAGAAATTAGAAGAAAAACAAGCAACGCCACAAGTGGAAAGAGAATTACCTGAAGATATCATTGAAGAGGAATTAGTTGAAAAAGAAGATGTTAAAGTAATAGTTGATCCTTATACAGAAATTCAAGGCTTAATAAAGCAGGGCCAATTTGGCGAGGCTCGAGCACTATTAGATGATGCTGTTTTAGAAGAGACATTAACTGGTGAGCAAGTTTCTGAATTGACATCTTTATTAGAGCAGGAAAAGATAAATGCTGCCTTTGTTTATTTAGATAACAGAGAAAAAGAATTAACAACTCAACTAGCTGTTTTACAACAGTCAGTAAAGACGTCGTTATGGCAAAGAGTAAGAAATTGGTTTACAGGCGAGCTTAAAAATCAGCAAAAAGAAAAAGATGATTCAATTCAAAGAGTTAATGACGAGTTAGAATATGTCAAATCCAAGAAAGAAATTATTAAAACACTCGGAGAAACAGATGTTAACTTAAAAGAAGTTGAGAAAAGCCTTGATTTATTAAAAAGCGCTTATGAAGAAAGGATTATTTCACTTAGCACATATAAATTCTTATTAAAAGAGCTTGGCGTTATTAAGCAACCAAATGATGTCAAAAAAGCAGCTAAAGGATTGATAATTTCTATTATAGCGCTGCCAAAATTATTAGAGCAGTACAAAAAAGATTTGGTATCAAGAGAGCAAGAGATCGATAATGAAGTAAAAGATAGAGCTCAAAGAGAACAAGCAAAAGAACAAGTTAGAATAAATATTCAAAAAGCCATTGATTCTGAATTCAAGAGTTTGATATTGGGAAAAGAACCAACGTTTATCTTAATAGATGGCTACACTCCAGATGAGTTTGTTAGAAAAGGCAGAATGTGGATAGAGAAGAGTTTAAGCAGCAAAAAGCCAAGTGATGCAATTCAAGAAGTTAATAGAGTTAGTCGAGATGAAACAGTAGAACTAGAATCAATTATTATTAATAGAAATGATATTAGTAATGCATGGGCTGCTATTGAGTTTGCTTACAAAGACGGGCTTATACTAGAATCAACTTACGATGAAGCAAAACAATTATTTGAGAAACTAAATAATATAAGAGATAAAGACCTGCCAAAAACAAAAGCAAGATATGTACTTTCAGTAATTGTGCTGCCAAAATTAATCGAGTCATATCATGGCGAGATTGCGAAAGGAAACAGTAAATTAGTTGTTAAAAAAGTGCTTTCATCAGAGCTTGAAAGCTTGTTGTTTGGCAGAGAGCAAAAATATACTTTAGAAGATGCAAAAAGAACAAGAATAGTAGAACAAGGATTAAGCGAAAGAGAGCAAGTAAGAGAATATTTAGAATTAGTGGAATATCTTAATCAAATAATGCCTGCTGTTCAAAAACAATATGATGCAGTAGTTCCTGAACAAACAAAACAACAAAGATTAAGCAAGTTCAATAAAGATGTTGATAGTGTTAAAAATAGTCTGGCAGAGTTATTAACTAATAAATTGTTAAACCAGCAACAATATACTTATTTAATATCAAACATAGAAAAATTAGCAAAGCTTGACGAGCAAGGAGATGTTATTTCTCAAAATGAATTCAAAATAATTTCCATATTAGCTTTGATTAAACAATTCACAAAAGAGATTGATACAAAACCACAAGATGCTGATAAATTAAAAAGCCAATTTGTATTCAATATACTGCAAGAATTAAAACAAGAACCAGAAAAACAAATAAAGCCACAAGTGGAAGAAGAACAATCAATTATTTTTGAAGTTAGAAATGTAGAAGAAGGAAGAATAACAATAATTAATGAAAATAATAAAGAAGAAGTAATTTCTGTAAGTGAAGATAATGCACTTGATGTATTGCTTGATATTAAAGCAAGAGATAGAAAACTATTGGCAAAAGGAATTAAGAGCAGTAGCTATGCATTAAGACAACAAATATTAATACTAAGCAAAGGCAAGATTTCAACAGTAGAAACTTACACATATGATGACTTATCTAAAATAAGTTCTGAAGCGTTGATAGCATATTTAAAAGAGCCTAAAAATTGGCTTCCAGAAAGAAATAAATTACATGAAGAATTATTAGATGACCAGTACAAAAAAGCAGAACAGTTATCAGCTAGAATAGGTGAGATAATTCCGACAATATATGCATTAAGAGGCAATACTGCATCAGGAAAAACAACATCAATAAAAGAAAATAAGGAATTTAGAAGATCGCTTGATAAAGATGGAGTTCCTTCAGGCGCTATAAACCCAGATAATTTCAAGCCATTCTTAAAAAATGCTGAAATGACTGAGAAGAAAGAGCACACTATTTCTGCTCAACAGACTCATTTTGAATCTTTAGCACTAGTAGGACGGTTATTTGATCAAGTTATAAAGTATGAAAAAACAAGATTGCCTAGTTCGATGGTTATTGACCGAAGGCTGGCTTGGAAAAAAGATTTAGAGGATATTGTTACTTTATCAAAAGAGTCTGATAAAGAGGTTAAATTATTGGATATTGATGCTCCTCTTGAACTTTCATTGATTGTAACACTGACAAGACAGCCAGAAGGTCCAGATCCTTTAGTTCCTTTTGATCCAATAGCACAAGGATTTGAATTAACAAGAAGCAATAGACGTGCTTTAATAGATATTGTTAGATTGGAAGATAGAATCAAGAACTATGATTTGGTTGTTAAAGATGAAACTGGAAAGGCTGTTAAAGCAGCAGAGAAAAAAGATGGAGTTTTCAAAATAATTAATCAAGAAGCGTTTGAAAGATCATTACAGACAGATAATAAGCAGATAGTAGATCGCATTAAAAATATAAGGATTACTGACGAATACATTCAATTAGTGCTAACAAGAACTCCTGAAGATTCAAAAAGCAAGGTAAAAAAAGCATTAGAAGATTACAAAGGAAAAACATTAGAGCAAGCAGTTAATGAACATTCATTAAAGCTAAAAAGCACTCCAAGAAAACAAATAAAGCCGCAGATTGAGTTTCCTGTTGGAGATGAATTAATTATTATAAATGAGGCGATTAAAGAGGCAACATCAAAATGTTAAGTGATGTCTCTAATAAGTGATTAAAATAGAAAGATTTAAATACTGTTAATATAGTGGAATTATTATGGAATTAAGTACTATGTTGGGTCTGGAAAGAGGAATACATACTAAAGATGGCAAAAGAATAACTAGCCACAATGCTTTTATTGATAGTGTTGTAAATGCATGCAGTGCAAATGATTTTATTATTGCTCGTGCATTTAGTGATTCTGAATCATTTAATCCAAGACTTGTTCTGATAGGAATACAGTACGATCATACTATTCAGCTGCCAGAAGGCCAGAATGAATATTTTGTTCCAAAAGTCGGAGCAATACTTGAGCAATTAATTACTAAAAATTCCATAATTCTTGGTGAAGGAGGAGCTAGAGAACTAACACTGAAAGATAGAGGACTGTTTGATGGCCGTCCCTTTAATAGATTTGTTGGAAATTATCCAGTTAGGCTTATTGATAATCCTGATTTAATGACTGCAAAAATCGAGCTAGAATTGCAAGGAGTAGATTGCTGGGATGCTTGTGCTGAAGGCAATATTAAAAATTATTTAGCGCCGGAAATATTAAGAGCAGTCAGGGAACCAAGAGATAGAGTTTTTTGCATGCTAGATGGAGGATATTTTGTAAGAAATAATAAACTTTTAGAAGCTCTTGAAGCAAGCAATGTAAGCTACTTGCTGCTCTGTCCAAGACAAGTCTTTTTATTAAAAACAGCTCCTAAAGGCAGTTCTCCAAATGATATTAGAAGAATATATTATGATAGATTGGTTGATATTGCCGGTGCTCAATATGTTACAGAGCATGAAATGCAAATTATAGATCAAGCATTAAAAGAAGCATCAAAAAAAGAGTGAGAAATATTAAAAAAAGGTTATTAGATCATGTATTGATTATTTTAGTAGTCTTAATATTGTTCTCTCAACTAGTTTATAGTGCTGACAAATGTTCTACTGAAGATGTAAGAAAGAATATAAGAAATTATCTTGAGAACAAGGTTAAAGAAGGCAAGCTAAGCCCTGAACGCCTTGAAATTGTTTATAATAAGGCTCTAGAAAATCTTGCTAAAAGCCAACCAACTGTTTCTGAACCAACAGAAGATATAGATAAACAACTTGGCCATCTATTTGGTGGCAGAACATTTGATGTGCTAACAACAGCAGAGATACGTGCAGAATTACATAGAAGATATGCAGATGAATTGGAAGCTGAGAGTGGAAGTGAATTAAAATATTACAAAAGTGTTATTAAGGAAATCAGTGAAGATCCTGCATATCAAGAAGAGATAGATAATTTAGCAAAGAAAAAGAAGGATCTTGGCAGAGATGCAGTAATTCAAGAAACTCAGGCATATAAACAAGCTCTTGCAAAGAAATTAATTGATTTAAATGCTCGTCAACAAGAACGTATTTCTCCTTATGCAACCGTGGAAAACTGTTCAGCATGCACTTGGCCTAAAAAAGGGCAAAAAGAGTTGTATGAAGTTATAGGAGTTAACCTAAATGTTGTTGCTGCATTGGTTCCTGTTTTTGAAGAAATATTGGTTAAAAGAGCTAATGCAAAAGTTATAGTAAAATATGATGACATAAATGAAAGACTGACAGTTAGAGAAATTCCTGATGATATTGTTCATGATGTTGAAACCTATTTTGAAAACACAATTTTAAGAACATTAACTAATGACGAGAAAATTAATTATATGAATCGTGCAATAGATCTTTATGAGAAGAAAAAGACAACTACAAGACAAGCAATCAGTGAATTAAACAACGCAGGATTCTTCAAGAAATTGTTTAGCAGATTATTTGGCAAGGGCGTTGAAACCCAGAAAGAAGAGTTACTGAGAAATATGGAAGATTATGCTCAAAAAATAACTATACTTAAGATAGAAATAGAACAACAAGAATCTAGCGTAGAGAAAGGTTTTGATCCGGACGAGTTAAGAATAATTTATGAAAAAGAAATATCTCAAGCATTAAAAGAATTATTAGGCTCTCAATTTGATGATATTAATGTGTTTGTAGATGTCGATGCTTTCGGTGTTGAAGTTAAAATAAAAGGAATAAAAGATAGTAAAGAAATAAATATTGCTGACTTTTCAAGAGTCATTTCAAAAGATTCTCAAGGAAAGGTTGTTGAAATTGGTTTACACTCTATAAAAGTTTATGTACCTGGTGGTTTGGGCTCTAAGATTTATGAAGTTGAGCGAGAAGTATTTAGACGTTTAAACTTTGATGCTAAAGTAACTTCAGGATCAGTAAATCCTAGAACTACATATTTACAAGTTAAGCTTTATGGCTCTACAATATTTGAGGCTGATAAAAAGATTAAGGATTTATTAAGCGTTATTGATTCTGTGCTTGACAAGCAAGGAGAAGAAGGTATTGTTGTAGCTACAGAGGGTTTTGTGTTTCCTGAAAGACATGTTTCTGAAATAATTGATAACATGAAAAAAGCAGGCTATACTGAAGAATTAATCCAGAAAACAATAAGATTAGCAGGGCTGGAAGAGAAACAACCTCAAAATAATAAAAAAGTTCTAGCCAATGTTAATAGTTATTTTCCTGATGTTGAAAGATCAATAACTCCAAATCAGCACTTAGGATTGATCATTCAAAAAATGGACCAATTAAGAGGTCAATCTATAGATAATATTATAGAAGATTCTATTTCTAATATTAGAAAAAAACATGGAGATAAAGAAACTATAGAATCGCTCTCAGATCTATTTTATAACCAGGATAAATATCGTAATACTGCTAAGAGAGGGGAAAAACAATATTTTAAAGATGAATTTATTGATTCTGCAATATTATCTGATCTTGAAAGATCTAGTTTGTTGACAATTCGCAATGCTTATGTAAAAAGAGGCGAATTAATTTCAGAAATCAATGACTTAGAAGATCCTGACTTAGGTATAGAATCAATTATGAAAGAAATGAAAGAGTTACAGAGTAAAAGTAAATCAGGATCTGTCTTAAATAATAAAGAGATGAGTAAAATTAGAACTCGACTTCAAGAGTATAATCTTATTACTCAAAAAGAAATGAATAATCCGTCTGTTGTATTAGAAAGATTAGATGATTTCATAAGGATAAATACTCTTGAACAAAGATTAAATGAGTTATATAAAATGAAGCAAGAGGTTTATGATAATATTGATATTGTTGATAATAATCAATTTATAAACTGGTTCCTAAAAAATTATCCAGATATTGATTTAGATGCTGTTTTGACTGCAATGAAGAAAGTTCTAGCTAGCCAAAAGGGTGCGGGCAGTATTGGCCTAAAATCAGACCAAAATATAAAATCTTTAATTGACTTTGATCAACAACTAGATCAACAAATAAATGCTCATAATTTAGATCCTAACACAAAAGTTATTGCTTTATTAGGCGATGGTGAAATGATTGCAGCTATACGTAAAGCTAGAAATGGACTGCAGGCTAATGTAGAATTGTCTTATGTTAGTAGAAAGTCAATGATGACTGATAGTGAAAAACTTGCTTATTTGGAAGAACTTAAGAATAATCCAACTTTGGCGCTTAGTGGTGATAGGCTTGATAAAGGCATTGTATATAGTACTATATATAGAAAAACAGACGATGGAACTGAAGCAGGGTTATTTGTTGAATCTAGAGCTGCAGTAATATCAGAAAATTTAGATGCAAGAGTAGCAGAAGAATTATTCCAGAAAGTTTTTACTGAGCTCTTAAGAAAAAAACTTATTTCTGATCCGGAATTTGCAGTGCAAGCTAGAAGAATATATAACGAATTAAAATTAGGTGATGAAAATGTTGTTTTTGTTGATTCTGGTTTTAAAGGTACAATTCCGACCTTCTTGGCAGCTATGCATAGGCTAGAACATCCTAATAATAGAGCGGCAGTCTTTTTATACGGGGTTGATAATAAATTTGCCAAAGTTATTCCTGCATTTTTCTCTGGGTCAAGTGCTAGATCAAAGGTAAAAGAAATTGAATATATTGGGCATTTTGCAGAAATAGGCGGTTACTCAGAAGAAGGCGCTTTAGTTGGAGAAACTACCCCTCTAGAAGAATTATTGAGTGTTATTAACATGCATAATATTAATAAAGAGATTAATGCAGTTTCAATTCAGTAAAATTAATTTATATATAATATTCATCACCTTATGGTGATTAAGAAACAAAACATTTATAAATAAGAAGTTATTAATTGTAGCATATGGATGAAATTATTGAGTTTGATCTTGATGCTATTGTAGGTTTAGATCCTTTAGCTATTATTCCTAGAGATTTTTCTTATTCTAAAAGATTACTTTATGTTAGTTTGGTTGAATCTTACGCCACTGGAAAAGTAAAAGAGCATATTCCATCTATTTCAGTTTCTACTATGGCAGATACAGACAAGTCTTCTACTATTTTAAAAGGTGAAGGTTTTCAAGCCATGTTTACTGATAATAGTCATTTAGAAAGTGCTCGTTTATCCTATGATGATAAACATGGTAATTTAGTTAGAGAATTAAAAGAATTATTTTCAATATTTGATTTCCTAAGCAAAGGAAGTTATGAAGCTTCACAAGAGGATTTAAGTAAAATGACACCAGTTAATTCTTTTTCCAACAATAACTCAACTCTATTAATTTATCAAATAAATAACGACAAATACTTAGTATTCAGTAAAGGCAATGACACTAAAAAATATAAGCTAAAATCCTAGAAAACAATATTATTACGTTATATTATACTAACAAGATTTTACTCAAACATATTAACAGTCTAAACTTGATCAATTTACAGACTTAGTTCTTTAACCAATAAGTTATAAGGTCTTGGTTGATTTGGTTTTACAAATCTATAATTGTCTTGTTTTACTCCGCTTACCTTTGCCCTTGCTTCTCTGCCTTTTGTGAATTGCAATCTTTCTGGATGTTTTAAATCAAGATGGTAATAAGTTTTATCATCGTACATAAAATAACAATCTTCCTTGCCTTTGATTGCAAGACATAAATGCAATCTTTCAGGATCAACAACAAGCACCTTGTTTCTTTGATAAAAATCCTCTATTGAACTTTCTCCCCACCAAACACTGCTAGAATGTTCTCCAACTATTAATTCTGGCAGATGAAATGGAACTTGTCCAGGATTTAAAGAAAATCCCTCTGAATCCTTGCCTCTTATTTGTATTAAATGATCTCCTCTGAATATATTTATTAAAGGCAGATTATTTCTGTCATAAGTAATACCTTGTTCGTCTAGTTGAAGCCTTGTTAGAGCTCTTCTTATTGCAATATCTTGAAGATGGGATGCATTACATTCCTGTATTGAATAATCCAATCCTGAATTAATATTTGAATGATGAATATCATATACTTCGCTTGCACTATTAACTAGCCAAGTTCTTGTAGCAGGATTGTTTTTTAGAAATTCATAATACGCATCTTCGTAAAGTTGTAAAGCTCTTTCTTTTGATTCTATTCCACTTATTTGCCAGCCTATAAGCCAATGATCAATGCCAAATCTTTGATTAAATCTATCATAAGTTTCATCTCTTTTTCTACCAAGATAACTTAATTCACCATTAATTACAATCCGATTATTCCTAATTGCTTCTTCTAATTTCATTTTGTTAGTTTTCAAATCTTTCTCTTGCTGTTTTGATTATGTCTCGTTCATATATTCTTTGCATTCCTTCCTCTGTTTCTTCATCTTGGGGTGTTGGAAATGCTTTTTGAGGGCAAATCAATAAGTAAGGTATTTTCTCTAACTCTAGCCTTCTTAAAATATCATGCCTGTTAATAAAATGATGATAGTGCAACACAACATAAACATGCCCTGATTTAAGATCACTAACTGCCCTTAGTATTCCTGGAATGAAAAATTCCTCTCTTCTTTTTCTATCAATCTCATCCATATCAACTGCATATATGCCAATTTCACTCATAGACCTAATTTGATCAATTATTTGTCTGCTGTCAATAAATCTTACATCATGTTGTCCAACAAATGGATAGATAATGAAATTTCTCAAGGAACTAAATGGATCTGGCTCTAGATGACTTGCTTCAGCACCTTCACCAAGAATTATAGATCCAGGAGTTGCAGTTTCAGAGATTATATTTCTTATTCGCTCTTTAGTATGTTTTCTTCCAGTTGTTTCATCAGTCTGCATTCCAATAAGGTAAACCTTTGGACTAAAGTATTGTCTTGTTGCAAAGGATCTTACTGGAAAGAAATCATTTCTTAATGCAATGCTTGCAAGTTTATCGTCAATATCGCTAACAACAACACTTTCCACACCTTCTTGAGTGTGCATTCCTTCTCTTAAACCTAATAATGTATCAATGCTCATAGTATTTTATTCTTATTTTAATTTAGCTTTTGCAGTATTTTCCAAGAGTTTTTGATAGTATGATTGAAATTCTTCATGGTCCATTCCAATGTTTGATCCTGGAGGAATAAATCTTGTTCTTGGGCAAGCTAGCGCATAACTAATTCCTTTTTGTTCTAATGTTTGTAATATATAGCGATCTCCTGTAATAAAATGATGAATTCCCATAACTGCAATAACTCTTTCTGCAATATTAGTTTCACCTGCTATTTTTACTAATCCTGGAGCTAGATGTTCTCTTGCCCTTTGGGATGCAGACATTCCTTTCAAGCCTTTTATTCCTTGCTTTGCCAAATCATCCGCAGCATCAATTGCTTTTTCATTATCTATAAAAGTAATTGGTCTTTTTCCAATAAATTCGTAAAATGGATGTCGGCAGTACATTGCTCTTTTTTCAACACTTGGAACTCCTTCAGCACCATCGCCAA